>Ga0222717_10003267_pt1 | contig 12248 bp, 15 predicted proteins | sample C33_18DmetaG_FD_165053 | JGI IMG/M metagenome (GOLD analysis project Ga0222717, IMG submission 165053) | Estuarine water microbial communities from San Francisco Bay, California, United States - C33_18D | ecosystem: Environmental > Aquatic > Marine > Unclassified | place: USA: California...
CTCGTACAACACAACAAATTTTCAAACAGAGAAGGCCGATGCAACACCGACATGGAGTCCAGCCAATGGTGGCAGAGGCGGTTATTGCAGATCATATTCAGGCGGCGGCGGCGGCTCCACTTTCCCTTCAACTAGCCTAGTTGGATTCTACAAACTCGGTGAGGCGTCTGGTGCTGACGCAGCAGATTCTGGTGGGAACGGCAGGACATTTTCTGACAATGGCACAGTGGCGGCCACCACTGGAACCATCGGCGGAGAGACAGTAAATGTCCGAACGCTTGATCGCCCAGCGGGTAAATACTTTTCTCGTACTGATGATGCCAATTTTGATGTTGGTGATGGAGAAGATTTTACTATATCTTTTTGGGCTAAAGTATCTAGCTCTATGGGGAACTATGATACAGGTGGCATTTTTTCGAAGCGACACAATGTTCTGGCGTCTGACGCAGGATACCAGATCTGTTTGAAAAAGGCTAATAGTACCACCTATGTCAGGTACAATGCAGTTTGTGACGGTACAACAACCTTAGGAGACAGCAACACGGATACGGGCATTGCGACAGATGCTTGGGCGCATTACATGATGGTATTTACGGCTGATGCTACGCTGATAACATACGTAAATAATGCACAATATTCTAGCGTCGATGTTTCATCTGTTACGGGTTCGTTGGCTAATGCTAAAGACAATTACATAGGTCAGCTTGCGTATAATAACAACGGAAGCATCATAGCCGACGTTACGCATTTAGGGTTTTGGAAAAAGGCATTAGACTCTAGCGAACGCACAGCACTTTATAATTCTGGGAAGGTTTTGGCTCCTGCTGCTCCTACACCATTGCAGACTCGTACTGTTACGTTTACAAGCATTAGCGAATTTACAATTGACAGTTATTCAGGACAAGAGATTTGGAATTCCAAACTAAATCAAGCTAATGTTGGAAATGGTCTGCGTCTTTGGAACGGTTCAGTGGCTGGCAGTTCTGGTGCAACCGAATCTTCGGGGAAATGGTTATTTAGCTCTTCTGGTAACTGCACAACTTGGTGGGAGAGTTATTACATACGGGTCAAACAAGATCCAGGCACAGGAACGTACAGTGATTGGATAAATTGGACGGATGCTGACGGTGATATTTATACCTCGTGCCAACCCGAATATAACAACATCGGATCTGTCGTAAGTAGCTACTCAGGGCCAGGAACTTGGACTAATCACGCATCAGGGTTTAAATACCAAGTGGAAATTTATAGCGCCTCAAACAGACCATGATAAAAACACTCCTAGCAATCATAATGCTCACAACGAGTATTTACGCTGCCGATCTACGTTTGGTGTGGTCTGATAACTCAGACAACGAGGCTGGGTTTGAGGTTTGGCGTAAGGTGGATGATGCTGATTGGACTTTAGTCGGAGCGACTAATGCAGATGTGGCTACTTGGTTAGATGGTTATTTGCCTATAGGGTCTACGTTGAGCTACCGTGTTTTGGCCTGGAATCAATTTGGTCAATCTGGTTACACAAATATAATATCCGTAGGAACCTATCCACCATTGGCTCCATCTGCTTTAGGCGGCGAGGTGGTTCCGAGTAAACCTCTTTCTTTTATTGGCCCATTGGAAGATAACGGTGTGTCAATCAGGACGTACAGAGACGAGCTTGGTCGGTTAATAATTGAAAGATCATGATCCATGAGCAGCGAATTGATAGCAATGTTAGGCGGCGGGGTGACGGGTTTCGTCATGAAGCTTATCTCGGCACAAATGTCTATACAGGCGAGAGCCATAGACAACATGATAAATCGCCAGAAGCTTGCCGACAAGTCAGCAGATCAAGCGGCCAAACGCGACGCATCTGGTGGAGCATGGGTTCGCAGGTTGATCGCTGTTTGCATTCTTTTCTCAATGATATTCGCGCCGTTTGTCATGGCATTCTTCGACATACCGGTAACAGTCGAAAAATCAAAAAGCGGCATTCTGAGTTTTCTGGGTTTCGGCCTCAATGGCTGGAAGCATCTAGAGGGATTCGTTTTGCTTCCGGAGGTTCGGCAGGGAATGCTGGCAATATTGGGGTTTTATTTTGGCAGCTCACAAGTTAAATAATGGAAACACATTTTATAAAATCAGGTTATTCAGCCATCTTTGGGTTAGTAGGATCATGGGCTTCACTAGCGAATATCAGCGAGGTTCTTACGTTCGTTGGTGCTATTTTGTCTATTTGTTCTGGATGCCTAGCAAGTTATCATTTAATCCTCGCTATACGCATGCGCAAGCGAGACATGATGAAAAAAGATTAGTATGGCTACTCCAGAAGAGTTAATAAATATCGAGGTTCGGCATCAGGTATTACTAGAGCGTTTGAAAAGCGGATATTACGATCCGTTTAACGACACGTTGAAACGCATAGACAAGGCCACTAGAGAGGCTCTGATGCTGTTGAACGTTGAAAAGATAAGCGAACTTTCGAAACGTGATTTGAACATTCTTGTCGCAGAGCTTAGAACGGTTTCTCTAGATTTGTTGGGCAACCAAGTCGAAGATTTTGTTGACGATTTAAAAAAAGTTGCGTCTGAAGAAGCAGCTTTCGAGGTGAAAGCGATTGAGTCGGTAGTAGATGACGTAAAAATCAAAAAACCTGCCAGCGGAGCAGCATATGTATATGCGAACAACCTTCCGATAAGAGCAACGGGCAGTTTGCCTGCTCAGTTTTTAGCTGGACTGACTATAAACGAAGCAGACGCTTTAGCTAAAACGATCAGAACCGGATGGGTGGATGGTGCGACGATAACAGACATGGTAAAAAGAGTTAGAGGCACGCCATCGCTCAGGTTAACAGATGGATTTACGGCGCAATCTAAGCGTAGGGTACAAGCACAAGTACGCACTATTACACAGCATTTTAGCGCTGTAAGTAGAGAAAAGGTTTGGAAAAACAACCCTAAGATTGTTGAAGGTTACGAATGGGTCGCTACTCTCGATAGTCGGACAAGTTCGCAATGTCGGAGTTTGGATGGGAAAAAATTTGAAGTAGGAGAAGGCCCACGTCCTCCTATACATTTTAATTGCCGATCAACTACGGTTCCAGTTTTAGACGATTCATTAGATTTCTTAGACAAAGGAGCAACAAGAGCTAGCGTAAAGGGTCCTGTAAGCGCTGAAGAAACATATTATTCTTGGCTAAAAAAGCAAAAACCTGCGTTTCAAGACGTAGCGATCGGGCCTACAAGAGCTCGGCTTTTACGCAAAGGTGGTTTAAGTGCTGATAAATTTGCAGCTTTAAATGTTGATAAAAACTTCAAGCCTTTATCGCTCGATGATATGAAGAAAAAATCTCCACTGGCGTTTGAAAAAGCAGACTTGTAAATTTAGTTGAATAAGCGTTGTAGTTTAGCATACGTTGCAAACTATGGATAATCTACCGTTTGTAACGGATTCCCTAGACGGGATCGATGAAGACTACCAAGAGCTATATTCTAAGCAAGATGACGGCTCTTTTAAGTTCCAGAAGCCACAAGAGCTTCTGAATGCTAAAAAACACGAAAAAACAGCCCGACAAGCCAAAGCCGAAGAACTAGCAGAAATGCAAGCTCGGATGAAGGTTATCGAAGATGATCGTAAAGCAGAAAAAGATGCTGCTGAAGCCGAACGTCAACGAATCGAAATGGAATCTCACCGGAAAGCTGGAGATTTCGAAGCGTTAGAAAAATCTTGGCAAGATAAGAACGCTAAGATTACTGAAAATTTTCAGACACAATTAGATCAACGAAACGCAATAATTGGCAATCTTACTGTTGGACAAGCAGCACAAACTCTTGCAAGCAAATTAGCTGGCGAAGATGCCCATTTAATATTGCCAGCTTTAAAACAACGTTTAAGAAGCGAAATAAACGACGGGAAAGCCACAACCAGGGTTCTCGACATATCGGGAAATCCGAGCGCTTTAACTCTTGACGAGTTACGCAACGAATTCTACAACGATAAGCAATACTCACGTATTATCGTGGGTAGCAATGGAAGCGGTGGCGGTGCTGACGGTTCGAATGCAAGGGGTGGAGGTTCCAGCCAAAAAACTATTACGCGTTCCGCCTACGAAGCGATCCCTTTACGAGATCGACCTAATCTTAAAGCGGAGGGCATTACTCTAAAAGATTAACACCGCACATTAAAAAATGGCTAATACATTGACTTCATTAATCCCAGATGCTCTCGAAGGTCTGGACGTCGTTTCCCGCGAATTTACTGGTTTTATTCCAGCAGTCGCAACTGACTCCTCAGCGAGTCGAGCAGCTATCGGAGAAAGCGTTCGCTTTCCAATCGCACCTGTTGAAACCTCTGCTAATAATACAGCAGCAGTTAACGCTCCTGATTCTGGAGATGCTGTTATTGGTTCTGACACGCTTGCAATCACCAAGTCAAAGCACGTTCCAGTTCGTTGGAACGGCGAAGAAACTCTCGGAACGACTCGCAAGGGCATCTATTCAACGATTACCGCTGATAGATTTGCTCAAGCGTTTCGGGTTTTGGCTAACGAAATCGAAAGCGACTTGGCTTCTCTATATGTTTCCGCTGCTCGGGCTTCTGGAACTGCTGGAACAACTCCTTTCGGAACCGCTGGCAACCTTGGTGATTTCGCTGGTGTAAACCGTCTTCTTGATGAAGCTGGTGCTCCGGCTGCTGACCGCCAGCTTGTTTTGGGTTCTTCTGCTATGGCAAACCTGCGTGGAGTTCAAAACACCCTGTTTCGCGTAAATGAAGCAGGCTCAGCTGATATGCTCCGAGATGGTATGACCGACAAAGTTCAGAACTTGGCATTACGCTACTCTGGACAAGTTGCCAGTCACACGATTGGAACGGAAAACGGTGCTTACGTTACTAGCGGAGCTGATCCTGTTGACACTACTTCGGTATCTTTGATTACAGGAGCTGGAACCTGGAAAGCTGGAGATCTCGCAATCAATCAAGAAACCGGAAGAGATTCAGAGAAATACGTCGTTAAGACAGCTTTGGGTGCTCCTGGCGAGTTGGTACTAAACGGTCGCGGAACTTATAACGCTTGGCAATCAGGAGATTCTATCGAAAACGGTGGCTCTGGTTATGTCGCGAACATGGGTTTCAACCGTTCTGCTATACAACTGCTAACGCGCTTACCAGCTGCTCCAGAAAATGGAGATATGGCGTCTGACGTGACGCTCGTTACTGATCCCGCTAGTGGTCTTACCTTCGAGCTCGCTTTGTACAAGCAGTTCTTGCAAAACGTTATTCACGTTCGCATCGCATGGGGTGTTAAGGCTGTCAAGTCTGACCACATGGCGCTCTTGCTAGGTTAGTCGTAAACTAACTCGAAATTATCAAGCCGTCCTTGCTCGCGCGAGGACGGCTTCTGGGGCGAATGGCAGCGACATTAATAGTTGAAGATGGCACAGGTAAAGCGAACGCTAACACCTATATCTCGCTAGCAGATTACGGTACTTACATAAGTGACCGAGGACTGACTGACACAACGTCAGATGAAGCTAAAACGGGTCGTATTATTCAATCTACAGATTGGATCGAAACTCACGAAAAGCTTTTCCAGGGCACAAAAAATTCAGACGAACAAGCGTTGGTGTGGCCAAGAGCATTTATCGACGTTTACGAATACCCTATTTCTAACACAGAGATCCCTCAGCAACTTATAAAAGCACAAGCACAACTAATTTACGATTCGGCTACGACAGACCTGTTTAACGTTAATGACGGAAAATCAATAACCAGGGAAAAGGTTGATGTGCTAGAAGTTTCTTACTCTGATAATGGGGTAACAAATTTACAGCCGATATTCGCTAAAGTTAACGAGTTTCTAAAACCATTGTTCAAGACTGTTGGTGGCCCAGGAAGCGTTACTAGATTGTAATGTCCTTCAATTATTCAGCTTCTGCATCTACAGCTTTAAATCTTATTTCTAAGTTTGGTAGAGAAGTCCAAATATTGCGAAAAAGCGGTAGCACGATAAACAAAGTCACGGGTGCAGCCACAGGTGGAGCTGATCGCACTGGAACAATAAAAGCAGCCATACTGCCTGCCAGCGGAGCAAGCATTAACGATTTGGACGGCAAATATACCGAAGAGCTTGTTCGAGGCAACGTTCGGTTTGTTATTGCTGAGGCGGTAAACGCACCCTTTGCTCCAATAACGGGAGATCGCATTAAATTTGATGCCGAAGAGTGGGAATCTATAGGGGTAACTCCTATAGCACCATCAGGCACAGCTGTACTGTATAAAATTGGTATTATAAAAAGATGAGTTTTTCAGCGCAGATTACAGATTTCGTAGTTAACGCAGCGAAAAAAAACCCGAAAAGAGTCAGAGACGCTGTTCTTTTAAAGCTTTTCACTTCTTATGTAAAAGATTCTCCAGTCGATACGGGGAGATTCAGAGGCAACTGGAACACCAACATAGGCACTCCAGAGCTAAAAACGTCTTCCGCGCGTGCTAAGGTCGGTGGAGCACCCATCGAACGAGCTAAAAAAACTTTCAAACAATCAGAAATGTCTCAAACCATTTACTTAACGAACAATCTTCCTTATGCACGTGTGTTAGAGTTCGGGGGTTATAAGGGAACCGCAGGTAAAACGGTATCATCAGGATCTGGTATTTTCTCAAAGCAGGCTCCAGCTGGAATGGTTCGTGTAAATAACACTAGATTCGATAATCTCATAAGAGCGGAGGCAGCAAAGGTATCGTAAATTATGAGCATGGTAGAACTAGAAACTGCACTCAATCAGGCTTTTTCTGATGGCGCGTTTTGTGCCGCTGAAGATTGGTTTGTGCCGAACTTTGCAGAAGATACACCAAACGACGGTATTTGGGTGCAAACCTTTTTTCAACCTGCCCAACCAGAGCCAACGGGTCTCGGCAGGAAAGGCACTGATACCGTTACTGGGATCTATCAAATCGATTTAAATTACCCTTTAAACGAGGGACGCTTGAATATTCTTGCGAAATATGAACAAATCAGAGCATATTTCTACGCAGGACGTAAGTTTACGTCTGGCTCTACATCAGTTGCGATCAGATCCGCCGGAAGTTCCCCAGGTAGTCGCGTAAATCAAAATTATCGGATTTCGGTAAGCATAGCTTGGGAAGCTAGGCTCGCTAGATCTTAACAACAGGAACTTTAAAATGGCTAATAGCGCAAGACACTCGACTTATCAAAAAATCGAATCAACTTACGGCACGACTCCCTCGAGTCCTGCTTTCGACTTTTTCAGATCTACTGGAAACACGCTCGGAATGACGAAAACAGCTGTTGAATCAGCTGAACTTTATTCAGACAGAGGATTGCGAGATCTTCGACACGGTAATAAGAACATCGCCGGAGACATTCCCACTGAATTGTCTTACGGATCTCATGATGCCCAACTAGAGGCTCTTTTAGGGGGCACGTGGTCAACTGGTTCCGTTTCAGTGACGGCAACAACAATTAGTGCAGCAGCTTCGGGCAATGTTATAAGCGACAGCGGAAACGGTCTCGGATCGTTCGCGGTTGGTGACATGGTTTTAATCTCTGGATTTACTGGATCGGCATCTAATAACGGAGTGGCTCGCATAACTGCCAAAGCAGCAGGTGCGATTACTATCGATGGTTTAATTCTAGTAAATGATTCTGCTGGAGAAAGTGTAACGATTAAAGAAATGGACAAGCTCGTTGCTGGAACGACAAGACGTTCTTTTTCTATCATGCGCGATTTTTCAGATCTTACCGCCGGACGCTATCAGCTTTTCACTGGATCTGAGTATAATACAGGTAATTTTTCAGCTGGGCTAGATTCTGTTGTTACAATGACATATGGAATTATAGGCCAAAGCCAGTCCTCTAGTGCCTCGGCTCCAGGAAGTTCTACTTTCGGAGACCCAACAACGACCGAGCCGATGGTTCCAACTGATGGTAGCGTAAGTTCGGACGGAGTTGTGTCTGCAATCATAACCTCTCTAGAGTTTTCGGTAGATAACGGCATGGAAACGAAGTTCCAACTTTCCTCAAGCACTACCTCTCAGCCAGGACAGGGAATAAGCAACGCAACTGGAAGTATCACGGCGTATTTCGACAACGATACTCTGATGAATCTATTTATCAACGAGACCGTATCGACCTTAAAACAAGAATTATCAGATGCAGCTGGTAACACTTTGGCCGTATTTTTTCCTAAGATCAAATACAACGGTGGGCAACCTGACGTTGGAGGCGAAGCAAATTCACCAATTACGTTACCTTTTCAGGCTCTGTTCGACGCAACAACCAGCAACTCTGCGATTGTCCTTGCTCGCGAACCAGCAGCGTAAAACCTATGACTACAGCAACCAAAACGAGAACCAGTGATAAGCAAAGAAAAGCGAAGCATATAAGTTTCGAATCTTTGTTTACGCGCGACTTGGCTAATGATGGAGTCAAGGTCGAGCTTTCTCTTCCCAGCGGAGAGGACTCTGGTTTTTGGCTTTTGGTTGCTGGCATAGATTCTGACGTTTATCGTAAAGGGAAAACCAAGCTAATGCGATTTGCGATGAGTTTAGTTGGTAAGGATGATGAAGAATCAGAAGATTTATATCAGCTAGAAATCATCAAACGCACTGCTGCCTGTATTATTGATTGGAATCTTATCGACGATGACGGAACTCCTTGGCCAATAACTGACGCCAATCGGTTTCAATTATTACATCAAGCACCACAGATTGCAGACAAGATTGACGATGTGATAACCAGCCGTTCGCTTTACGTTAAAAAAAAATAGAACAGCTATACGAGCATGCGAAAATTCGATTCAAACTCGACCAACGTGCTCACGGAGATCCTTCGGGAGCAACTAGGAGGAAGTTGGATCAACATGTGGCCAAAGTTCGCGGTACGGATGCGGGATTACTCCTCGCGGAAGAGACAGAACTGCCAGATGAAGTCGGATACTTATTAACGTGGCATTATGAATTAGCCGGAAACGGCAACTTAACATTTTCTGAAATTCAATCATGGTCGAATTTAAAAAAGACATTCCCAGAACCCTTCGAGGTAGACGCTTTGATGACATTAGACAGATTGAGACGTGTGGCAGAATACGAAACCTTAAAAAAGGAGACTAATAACTAATGCCAGCAAACGTTGCAGAACTTCAAATCAAAGTTACTTCCAATCAGGTTAAAGTAGCTGACGATAGGCTAGAAAAACTTAATAAAACTAGCCGGAAAACTAGTACCACCAACGACAAGCTTGGTAAGAGCTTTAAAGGCATGGCGGCGAAGGTGGGTGTGGCTGCTGTCGGATTCGCTGGCTTAATGTCTGCTTTTAACAATTTACGATCACTGCAAAAGCTACAGGCTCAATTAAAAACAGCCACTGGAAGTGTTATCGGTGCTGAGATGGCGTTTGCTGAATTGCAAAAAACGGCTGTGCAGATGCCGAATAGCCTGGAAGATGTAACTAACGCTTTCATAACGCTCAAAAATTTAGGTCTAGATCCAAGTGAGGCAGCTATCCTTTCTTACGGTAATACGGCAGCATCGATGGGCAAAAGCCTAGATCAATTTATTCAAGCTGTAGCGGATGCTTCAACACGTGAATTCGAACGATTAAAAGAATTCGGCATTAAGGCGAGTCAACAGGGGGACAGGGTTTCTCTTACTTTCAGAAACGTTACAACTACGATAGGCAATAACTCGAAAGAAATCGAAGGCTTTCTACAAGGTTTGGGAGAAAAAGAATTCGCTGGTTCGATGGCGGCTCAAATGGAAACTATCGACGGTAAACTTACGAATCTTGATGATTCTTGGTTTAGGTTTACTAACACCGTAATGGATGGTAACCTTGGAGACATAGCGGGTGATAGTATTACCACCTTGTCAAAAATATTAGATCATTTTACAGATTCTTCAGCAGCGGCAAATATTATCGGTAGAGTAAATGTTGGAGGCGTAGAAGCTTTGGGAGTCCCCGATATCGGGGCTATAGAAACTGCCTTAGAAGTTAGTCCCATTTTACAACGACCGCGAGAAGCAGATTTTAGAGCCTTAATCGAAGGAAGGTTAGAAGAATTAAAAGTCTTACAAAAAACAGGGACAGCTGAGCAAACGGTCATAGATTTAGCCGAAAAAAGGAAAGTCGGAGCTGAAGCTCTTGCTGATTTACAGGCGAAAATAGACGCCGATAACCTTTCCGCACGAGAGAAGATAAAAAATATCAATCTCGAAATGGACGCAATAAACAAGAGTCTGTTTGAGGGGTCTTTCTCGAATGCTTCGGTTGAAATCGCTCAACTAGAAAAGAAGCGAGAAGAAAGACAGAAGTTATTAGATATTGAAAAAAAGCGATTAGACCAAGAAGCGCGTGCTAAAAAACAAGAACGAGCAGAACGTGAGCGAGAAGCACAGCAAGAACAAAGGCTCGACGAGCAGAAGTTAGCAGCTAAAAAACAATTTTTTAGTGATTTGGCATTTCTGGCTAAAGATAGTAATTCAAAGCTTTTCAAGGTTACTCAAGCAGCTGCTCTTGCGGATGCTAGTGTTAGAGGCGGGCAAGCTGTCATGAATGCTTACGCAACTGGAGGCCCATTCCCTGCTAACTTAATCGCGGGGGCTATGATGGCAGCGAAAGTGGCAGCAGAAATAAAAACCATACAGAGCGGCAATTTCGAAGATGGTGGTTTTGTTGGGGGTTCATCATTTTCTGGAGATAACGTACCCATTAACGTTAACAGCGGTGAGGCAGTTTTAAACGCTTCTCAGCAAAGAAATTTTATGCGTTTAGCTAACGGCGAAGTTGCTGGTGGCAAATCAACAATCGTAATAAAGAATTTCGGGGTAGAAACCACGACTGAAGATAGACGTAATGGTAACGGCGAAATGATGACGATAATCACGAATCGCGTTAGACAAGCGGTCAATAACGATGTTACGCAAGATTTTCTAAACGGTGGGCCCATTTCTCGCTCAGCAGAAAACTCTTATGGATTAAGGAGGGGTGGTATTTAAAATGGGCGCTACTTTAATACCATCGGCGCTACCGAATCCTTTGGCTCAATATTCGTTCGAGTCACAATCGATTTCTGTCAATAAGTTGATGGATTCTGGACGCATACGCCAATATCCGCGATCAACTAAAGCACCTCGTAAAGTACGTGTGGTTTGGTTCTTAACAGACCCACTTCTAGAAGTTTTTAAGATTTGGTATAACATCGGGATCGCTGCTGGTACGCAAAAGTTTGTTCTGAAGCTCGCTTTTGGGAATTCTTGTCGCCTCAACACAGCGTTGTTCTTATCTGATTATCGCGTTACCTCTGATACATTGACCGGATGGCGAGTTGACGCAGAACTTGAAGTAGAAGATCCCGTATAATGGCTGACGCGACTTTTCCAGCAACGTTACCGCACCCGACTACCGATTTCGCGTTCTCAGTTAACTCTCACAACGTTCGGACGAAAGACGCTACCGGATTACCTATCGGGCGAAAAAGAAGCTCTCTACGCCTGCATAAGGTTGGGGTTAAGTTTTCTATGACTGACGCGCAGTTAACTACGTTTCAAACGTTTTTTAACACGACTATTTTAAATGGATCTATGCCTTTTAACATAGATCTTTCGTTAGGTGATGGCGAAAAAGCCAATACTGCTCGTTTCTTTGAGGGAAAATACGAGGTTGCCAACCAAGGTTATTTAGATTGGCTAGTGACAGCTACTTTGATAGTAGAAAATCCTAACGAAGCTGACACTAGTTCAGAATATGTTACGCTCATTACTAATACAACAGGGACAACCCAAACAACTAACATGCCGTTGCAGTGTGGCTTGTTAGAAACTGCTACTTGGCTTTTAACTGGATTTTTTATCGCAGATTTAACAACTGGAACATTAGAAACAGGATCATAAAATGGCTTCAAATATCAGCACAGGACAAGTAATACTTGAGGGCAACACTGGCGGTTGGAGTCGTTATAAAATAGCCATTCCTGCTCCTCCCAGTGGTACAGACCAGGCACTTTATATCGTTAGGGCTTTTTTAGACGAGATTCCTAGTAATACTGATTTGGCTAGTAATGGATTAGCTTGGCGATCTGGTCAGCATTTAGGGTTCAGTTTTAGTGGTACGCACCCAACTAAACCATCAACAACAGGTGCAACAGGACTAACGAACGCTAAAACAGCATATACTAATTTATTTGGGTTAGGAACCTGGGGACAAACTGGTGCATCGAATACGAGTGCCGGATGGTCGAGTCAGCACTCAAGTG
>Ga0222717_10003269_pt1 | contig 12247 bp, 16 predicted proteins | sample C33_18DmetaG_FD_165053 | JGI IMG/M metagenome (GOLD analysis project Ga0222717, IMG submission 165053) | Estuarine water microbial communities from San Francisco Bay, California, United States - C33_18D | ecosystem: Environmental > Aquatic > Marine > Unclassified | place: USA: California...
CACCCCAGAAGTCGAAAGGATTGACAGGAGTTTCATCTTGGAATTGTGGTTGCATAACATCCATAATTTTATCCATAATCTTCTTGCCGTACTCGTAAAGGAATACCTTACCTTCGTTTTCAGGATTAGCTGAGTCAGACACAACAAGAATATTGGAGACGTGGTGCAGACGACGCTTACGCTGACGTGCTGTTTCCTTATCTTCATCACGACCTGAGTTCCACAACTGTGAGTTGAGTTCAGATACAGGATCTTGTTGACCGACAGAAGTCAAAGACTTCTCGATATACCAGCGACCAGTAGCTCCTTTAAAGCCGTGATCCCAGTAACGTACCCAAGGAAGATCTTCACCTTCACCTGCTGGTAAGAAGCGAATAACGGCATAACCATTACCTGCTTTGTCTACAGTGGGTTTCCACATACGGTCATCACCGTAAGACTTCTTTTCGTTAGTACTACTAGACGCTGCTACTAGTTTAGAAATCGCATCACTACGATTTTGCTTCATATTTGCAAAGGACATTATTATTTGTATTTTGTTTTGTTGTTGTTAGTATTACAGAGTATTGTTACAATGTATATAGATTTGTATTAGCATATTATACCATAGTTTTAGTCATTTGTACACCATAAAGCGTACTTGCTATGTAAAGATGCTAACAAGCTTCTGCTTTAGCTTTATGGTTGGTATAGCGCTGCGGAGCATGATCAATTTGTATTTGATCAGTAGATCGATTGAGTCTTTATTGATATCCAATGGGTCACTCAGGTCACTCTTCAGGCGGTTAAGGAAGTTGACTAATATATCTACCAGCACCACCGACTCGTGACTAATTTCTGATGCTCTTAGTGTCTCAAGCAGTGGATTGCTGCTAAAGTTGTCAGAGGTTGTGCATATCTGGTCAAAGGTGTACCCTCTGTCAGCCATCAAATTCATGTCCTGAGTCAACATATATGTCAACTTGTCGTGCCGAGCAGTATAGTCGTTATGTATTGCATCTGTCATGCTACCGACCCAGACATTAGGATCAGCAATTAAGTTAGCGGTATAGAAGTGTATTAGCTTTTCCTTATCGAGCCGACGAGAGAGCTTCTCAAAAAAGTATCGATCTCTTCGTCGTTCGAACGTATCTCTCTTCGCGGATGTTCTAAAGTTATACTTTACTGCATCATAATTAGATGTAAAGTGTAGCTTAAGCGAGTTATAGATTTGATATGCTTGAAAGCCGTCCATTAGAATAAAGTGGAAGTAGTTCTTTTAATGATGTTGCGGTCCATTGCTTCGACTTCCAGCTTAAGCTTTAATGGTCCTTTGACGAGTTTTGCCATATCTTCAGGATCGATTTGTTTTCGTTCACATATTTCAATAATTGATTCGGTGTAAGTCATATGATCCTGGGTCACAAGCTTTTCAACCTGTATGCGTAACTCTTCCTTTGTTATTGAGGGTTTAATCACCACTGCTTGTCGTTTACTCATAGTGCTCGTACTAAAATGGTGTCTTGGTTAATCCGCCCATTTGCGGGTTTACGCTTAGTTTTAAGCTCGTTGAGCGCTTTCTCAATTTGCTTTTCAGTTTTTGAAGCAATGATTGGAAGATAGTCTTCTGGCTTACGCAATGTAAGAGAGAAAGAGTTGTCTTCGTCAAAGTCTTTAATAGACGTACCACTTACAGTAAAGCCATCTCGAGTTCGAGCCTTAAAGACAGTAAGCTTACGGTATTTAGTGTTAAAAGCAAAGAACATATTGGCACCAATGATTCGAGTAGGATCACAGGACTGCATAGAATGATCTTTCGATTCAGATAGGTATTTCATCTTTTGAACCTGTTTATCCGCTGCCTTAGGCTTCTTGGTCCGTGGCTTACGAGCAGATGCTTTACTTGTCTTATAGAGTACTAACTCATTAAGCATGGCATCACACGCTTTAATGCGATTACGTAGTGCAGGTTTACTTAAATACGAGTATCCTTCAACCATATCAGGACATGTCTTTTCAAAGGCTTCGTTATACTCATTGCGCTGTTTAGTCAACCACTCCTTTACTTCACGGGTTGCTGATACGGGGATATTTTCACCTCGCATAACAGCAGCTAATGGAAATTTAGATACTTTTGGCTCAAAGGTGCACCAATCGTCAAGCATGATCTCTAACTCGCATAAGATTTTCTCCCTCACCTTATTCTTCATAATTTCATGAACGTTAGGTTTAGGCTTTGCATTAGGATCTTCAACCTTTGGGGCCTTTGCTGCTTTCGCAACTTCTGCTGCTGAAACAAGAAGTGAGATAGCGCTTGCAGTACGCTCTTCATAGTCCCAGCTTAATTCCTTAGGCATACCCATATTGAACATTCGGCACATCTTCCCTGTGCTAGTGACGTTTCCAGCGGTCTTTGGTACGTGTTTAATAAGCGCGATGTCTTTCGTATCGAACTGATTCCGCACCATATACTCTGATATGATTGGAAAGTAGTCATCACGATCAAGGTAGTAATTATAGAAGTTAAGAGCCGCACTAAACTTACGATCGAATTCTTCTTGAGTAGTTACGTTTTTCCACTCAGGCTCTTCACCCGTGTATTTGCTATCAATAGCAACCACGTTGCCATTCTTTAGGAATTTTCTATGTTTAATTTTCATAATGTATATTATATCACAAGTTCTTTAGTTTGTACACCGCTAATTAAGTCAACCTCTTGACGATACGAGATCTGCTCACGTATTCAAGGCCGCGGGCTCCATTGCCAAATTGTACAATGATCTGATCGTCTTTTAGGATTTTAAAGACTTCGCCGTGAGCGGTCATATTATCTCCAACTTTATAGGAAACCGTGTCTCCTTCTTTAAGTGAAGATTCTTGTTCGATAGTCATGCGGTGTCTGTTTGAGTGTGTATACATAGTTTAGTCTGTTGTTAAGAGAGAAGTTATTACAATAAAGCATACTGACAAGTTTAAGATGGCTTGGGCCCACATCAAGCTGCCTGAGGCCACACTGAGCGGGATCATAAACGCGTTGCCAATTAGAACAAAGTAGAAGAAGTAGTTAAGTAGTGTAGATTTCATATTAGGGCATGGGGTATAAAGGGTTAGTTGGTGATTAAAATAATTGCGTTGACCAGCGCGGTGTCTTTTCTACGAAGCTTTTACCCTCCAGAGTGTTGGCATAATATAAATTGGTTAGTCATCTAGATTGTGCAGTGTAGGATGCTGCTCCCCAAATTGAGATTTATCGGCGGCTTAGGACTGGTCCACAAGAGACAATCCGATGTGCATTTTCTTTTTGCCAAGCATCTTGTTGAAGAGTTTTGGCACGTTCACCTGCGATCTCGAGCATCGCGATGTAAGCTGCATCGTGAGAGCCATAAAGCTCGTCAGTTACGATACGGCCAAGCGTTTTAGCACCCATGACCTTTGATGCATTCACGATGGTTTGGATCGCGTCGCATACATCGCCGATAGTTACTGGAGTAGTTTGAGTTTTTTCTGTATTTGTCATAATATATTGGTTGGTATGATACTATTATACCATACAAACTGACCTATGTGAACAGTTATTTTTAATCGATAAGGCTCTCAAGCCCTTAAGGTGCGCAGGTGACTGGTAGTCAACCACATTTAAATGCATTTTTATTTTAGACACTCTACCGCCCTTTTCGTCTTATTACTAACAGAGATACCGCTAAAAGGCCTAAAATTAAGGGAAACGCTGCGATTTCGGGTATAATACTGGCTGACACTGCTCGCAGCCGAACACGCCCCTGTTTGAGGTATTTGATAACGCCTACTGAATACTGCGTCATATTGTCGTGCCGTGCTGTCGCCACAATTGTCAAGATGTCGCTTTCTCTGATGTTATAGATATCAGCAAATGGAAGTTCACTCGTGTATATGACTTTATTGTCAAATGACCAGTCTTTAAGCGATAGACTTTGCATCTCAACCCGATCGCCGAATCCTTGCATCTTAAAAAAGTCTCCAGTACTAAACCGGACTGTTGCGGATCCGCCCTGAAAAGCTACATCAGGCTTATTGGTCAATACTCCAGGATTGATGTTAAACGCGGTTGAGGCGTGAGTTAATGTGTATGACACACAGAGTGCCAAGGCGAGGATTATGTTAGTTTTCATGATTTATGTCTATGTGTAAATTGTTTGTTAAACTGAATATTTATTTATAACGAGTGCACGACTAACTTAGTGCTTATGGCCAATGCTGTTCTCGTAGTAAGCCTTGTTGCTAATGAATCACTTATAGAATAGATGTTTTCCAACCTTATTTGTAAGTGTCATGTCAGCTGCCCAATATGGAGGTTGGATGTAGTCTGCGTAGTAGTGATCAGCTCCATTCGTATAGTTAGTCATCTGTGCTGTATTGACAATCTTCATTGCCTCGAGCCAGCGTGGATGTTTCTGAGCCTTTGAGATATTCCATTCAAGAGTATTTTCGTTCCAACAAGAGAATTGCCATGGCTGAAGGCAGATATCAGACATCGGCTTCCCTCGCTTAATGGATCTATTATAGATCACTTCGTGTACTGACTCCATCGCTCCTTTAGAGTATTCTCCTCCTGCTTCGAGGATCAGAGTAGATGCAACGATGTCTTGATGTGTTGCTCCAGTTGCGTCTGATACGGCGAGTGCCATGATTGTAGCGGTGACAAACCCTGCCGTAAAGTTTAGCCAATCTCTTTTAGTTGATTTCATAATATGTGTGCGCCCTACTGGGCTGTTGTGAACTTGTGATTGAACGATGATCTCGTACCTCGACACGTTAATTAGTGGTTATACTAAAGAATCTCGTAGTTCTTCTTTACTGGCATACGCCTCAGATTCATCTACCACCCCATGACAAGTCACATATTTAATTCCACTTACGCCGAACTTCTGCCAAGCCTCTTTTTGCTCATCTGTGTAGCACCAATCGTCGAACACGTTCTCAACATTCATTCTCGTGCAGACTGATGCTGAGTGCATTCTGTTTTCTCTTAGGTAGTATATAGTTTGCTTTAATTCGTATTTCATATTTTTTCTAGTATAACAAAACGATAATGTGTGCGCCCTATTGGGCTATTGGATTGAGGTGTGGTAGTACAGGCATTCCATCGATCGCCAGTGCCAGCATAGGTAGTAAGAACAATATCGCAAAAGCAAGTAAAGCGGCAATCATACACATAGTTTCATTTGGTTTTTCCATATTAAAATTTTACCCCCATCTCGATAAGTTTTGTCTTAAGCTCTTCTTCATCACGAGCAAATTCGCCATTGGTGAGCTCATACACTACTCTGTCGAACTTCCGATCGCGGAGGTAGTCTAATCCATGATCGTATGTTTTCACGCTGATTTCAGACCTCATGCACATTGTTTTTTCGTTGTCGGTGATCTCCGTGACGCGGTATTCTCCTCCAACGGTGCGGTAGATTTTCGTGAAAGTCTCATACTCTTCACAAACTTTAGCTTCAATTGGAAGCTCCACTTCAGCACGGATGAATACTTCACTGTAATCATTCTTGTGTTGAATGAGGGCGCGGATGGCCTCAAGGGAAACCGGATCGCTCATCAGCGTAGAGCTTTCGATCACGTAGGTAGTGCCACCTTTAGCTTTCCAATGTTGAGGGCATTCGCCTTCACCGTCCCAGCTGTGAGCTCCATAGTTCTCCATGTATTGTGTGTGAAAAACGAGTTGTGTGTTGAGTGTATTTGTCATAATATTAACCTTTGAGTGAGTGAGTGAGATTATAGAGATGTGCCCATGATGGAAAGTTCTTCCGCCATGTCGCTGTAGCCATTTTCGAATTCGCTGAAGCACGATACATCACCAATTTCGTCTTCGGTGCCTCGTACTTCTTCAGCAATTTCTTGTTCAATGCTGCGTTTAACGGCTACCTTCTTGATGGCCTTCTTCGCTTTAGCCTTTTTCGCAGGTGCACCTTTATTCATTGCAGCTTCGACGAGTTTAAGCATTTCAGCCACTACATAGTAGCCTTTAGTCGAGGATTTTGCGATGGGCTTAAGTGCCACGTATGTGTCTTTTTCCTCGAGGCCGTTACGAATAGCGGCGGAGATTAGCTCTTTGCGTTTTGCGTGTTCCCAGTTAAGGTGAGCCATGTCGCCGAGGAGAGTCTTGAGTGAATTGAGTTTTTCTGCTTTTGTCATAATATTTTGTTTTTATTGGTTGGTATGATACTATTATACCATAGAATCTGCGGTTTGTGAACCGCTTTTCAGCACTTTTTTCTGTTTTTTTCATAAGTTACTGGTAGTTAACCACATAAAAATGCACTTTTTTTCTTCCAGACGGCTGAAAATCGGCTGAAAATCGGCCCATATTCGTGCGAGGCCGAAGGTTGTTGACTGCCAACCACTTACGCATCTACCGCACGAGAAATGTCATAAGTGGTTGGTACATAGAACAATTGCCATAGCTTTAAAGTTGTTTTAGTATAAATAGATATATGACAATAGAACTATTAGCAATGCTTGGTGGCGGTTTAAGCGGTTTCGTAATGAAACTCATCGGCTCCCAAGTTCAAAATCAGGCCCAGTTATTCGAGAGAATGCTTGTTAAACAAACAGCTGCAGACGATTCTGCAGATCGTGCAGCAAAAAGAGATAGTGGAGTTTGGGTTCGTAGAGCCTTAGTTGCTCTTACATTCTTCGCTGTTGTAGTCGCGCCATTCATCTTCGCGTTTTTACCCGATGTTGGTGTAACTACATCGAGAGAAACCGGTGGAATCTTTGGCCTTTTTAAAACAATTAAATGGCAAACAGTTGAAGGGTTTGTTATTCTTCCAGAGATTCGCCAAACTGCACTCGCTATCGTGGGTTTCTACTTTGGTAGCTCACAGGTCAAATAGACCGAGGTGACACATTATGGCTATCTGGAATAAAGTTTTACAAAAACTCAATAATAACAATACTCAACAGTATGAGGTTGTTATGCTGGCAGACAAAGACGGTAACATCATTAATACCTTTGGTGCTGCATCTAATATCCCTATTGCTGCAGGCGAAGTGGATGGCTATTCAAACGTCCACAAGTTTGGAATGATTGATGGTAGCAGCGGGACTGATTGGTCAACCATTTGGACCGCTGCAGATACCGCTTCAACGAAGAATTATCCGTGGGGTATCACCGCAGGTACAGTAAGTATTATTTCGGCCGTAGATAACGATACTGATGGTGGTGCAGGTGCACACACTATCACCGTTGAAGGATTAGATGCTAATTATAACCCAGTGTCTGAATCTTTTACTCTTTCAGGCGAAACAGAGACTGGAGAAGGATCAATCGTGTTTCACCGCGTGAATCGTGCATACATTGCTGGTGGCAATACCAACCTTGGTAAAATACAAATTAAAAATGGTACAGAAGTTGTAGCTGAAATTGCAGCTGGAATGGGACAAACACAAATGTGTGTTTATACAATCCCTGCTGGAAAAACTGGATATCTTACTCGTGTCGCAGCATCTTCTTCGAAAAATATATCGACCGTTATATCGTTATTCCAAAGACCACACGGACAAGTGTTTATTCGTACCGCTAGTTCAATGGCTCTTTATCAGAATAATCAACACATTTCGCTAGATGTTCCACTTCCTTTTTCCGAAAAAACAGATTTAGATCTAAGGCAGCTCGGAGCATCAAATAATACCATCGCTGCCGATTTTAATATCATCCTTGTAGACAATCCATCATGAAACTAAAAATCCTATCTATAGCTCTTTCGATAACAATAGTCGCCTGTTTCTATTTTCAGTCTCAACAAATAATTGAATTACAGAATAGAGTTGAAAGTCTTGAATCTAACATGAATAAAAGCAATGAAAACTTCAAATCGATCAATATCATTTTTAGAATTTTAATTAAAGAAATACAGAAAACCTCAAATTTTATAGCGTAATGGCCTGGCTTAATATACCTAATAACGACTATTGGCAGTATGATGATAATCCGCCAGATCCAGGCGGTGCACTTACTGCTCTTTGGTCAACCAGCACGAATGGTGTTAGAACTACTCCTTTTGGTGAAAAAATATATGTCAACTGTAGGCATAAAACGCTTCGTCCAAATCAAGAATCAGTTCCTTCTGAAATTTCTAAATCGCAATGGGACGCTGCAGCAGATTTATCGTTCTACTTGCAGCCAGATGGTGAGTCGCTATACAAACAGCCAGATGGCTCATCGCTGTATCAACAACCCGAGTTTATCGGTTTCGTTCGCCCAGACGGCACTTCACGTTTTTTAAGGCCAGACGGGGTATCTTCGTATTTAACGTCGGCTTAATCTTTATTAAATAATACCAACATGCCAAACGCAACAGTATCTCCAGACATACATTCTCTTTTAACTTCAGCAGACGTGGCAAGCGCGCGTGATGTTCTCAATATAACAGACGGGACCAGTGGCTATGAATTCACCGGTGGCTTCACTGATAGAACCACTGGTCAGTCAGGGGCCAGCGACCTCGGATCTAACACTCAGTACACAGCTCAGATGGCTTCAGACGGCGCATGGTATCGCTTTGCGTTTGACCGAACACGTCAAGTGGCCAACGACCAAGCGTATTTTCCTATTACGAATCCTGCAGTTTTTGATCAAACCAAAGGACTCTTCGGCGGTCAACATATGCCAGTCGGCATCACAGATCTTATCGACTTTGACTTTGACGACTCCGCGGCTGCGGGTAGCTATTCCGATGCTGTTGTTACTGGAGACCTACAATACAACGCTGCAACAGGTTCCTACGATCTCAGTCAGTGCGATGTCGGAGACTTGGTTAAGATCCGATTCTCATTCAATGCTGTTCCTCAGGTTGCAAACTCTACACTTGAAGTAGGCCTAATTTTTATGACTCGCGATGCTAGCGACCAACCTACCTTCACCTTTGCCCTTACAACTCAGCCCGTATTCTACGGATCTGGGTCACAGGGTGTTGCTTACCTGAATCGTGTTGAGATGTCTGCTTACATCGCTTCCGACGAAGACCGCAATGCCCGTCTCCTACCCGCGATTCGCTGCAACAACGAAATTCTAATACAACCACTTACAACTCTCATCTCAATTATCCGATAAAACATGTCTATACGCATTACAAGAAATCAAGAAGGAAACTGTATCACATTTGTAGGTTCATCGAACCCTGCTTACTGGAACTCGTGCTTAAGCGCACAGCTCAATCAGACATCCAGTGATCGGGTTGACATTATTAATGACATCCGTAGCGCCAACCAAGCTGAAACACAATACGAGTTTTATGCTGTAAGCTATTTGGAATTTGCCGATAAAGATGGTAACGTGTTTGCAAGTGCCCAAGATATGGTGGATTACGTCAATGTTAACGCAAATGTATCAGCCCCAGATGACATTAACATTGGTTATAAAGGAGTCTTTGACGCTTCAACCAATCTTCCACCGACTGACGCTTCGCCTGTTAATGGCGATTGGTACTACATAGGAACTGGAGGAGTCATCGACACGGTCACGTATAATCTCAATGATATCATTAAGTACAGCGAGACATTGACGGCTTGGGAAAGAGTAGAAAACAAAAACGCCACTGTGCAAGAGCTAGAAGATTCTGCACTTGATCAATACGATATTCACGTGGATGGTACATATACGGGCACAGTAAGAAACGGCAGTTCTATACACCCGTACAATGATCTGGCAGTTGCGATTGCAGCATCCGTTGAAGGTGATGCAATCCTCATTAAAGGTTCTATCAATGCTCTCAATAGCTCCACCGCGCCCTTCATTTTACCACACGGTTTACATTTCTATGGTGTGGACCAGTGCGAAGTTAAGTTTACATCATACGATTCTACAAATGGAGACTTATTCTATTACGCTGGTGCAGACAATACCCAAGAATTCTCCTTTAAGAACATCATAATTAAAAACGCAGGCGGTTATGCACTACATATCGAAAAGACTTTAAAGGTAGAAGTAGAAGATTGCACGTTTATAAACAACGGTTGGAATGGCCTAGGACTAGATACTGTACTTGCAAGTGCTACATCAGGGCTGTTAGGTTATGACTCTACGAATACCGACCTGCAGGCATTTTACGCTGGTACTAATACATCAGATGGTGGTGCTATGCGTCTAGAAGAAATAACGCAGTTATTAATTATCGGTAATACTATTACAAAGAACTTGAGAGGTTTGAGAGTTCAGGATTGTGGTGTTGGAGGAGGTGGAGTTATTACTCGTAACCAATCTACACTCAACATTGATTCAGGTATTTACCTAGCTGCAGGTGTTACATATGGTGGTTGTCAGAGTATTACAGTAAGTATGAATGTTACTGCATATAACGCTAATAACGGTCTACTAACTATCGGTGGTATTAATAACAAGTTTAGTCAGAACGAAGTTAATGGTAACTGGAATGCAGGTTTCTGTGCTTGGGGTGCTGCGAATGTTACTTTAAGAGATTGTGGTCTATACGATAATAACAGATCACTATACAATGGTATTGGTAATACAGGAGATGCAAAGGCTAGTATTCAAATTAATGAGGCATACGACTTATTAGGTACTCAAATTACAGTAAATCCAGCATTTAGATTTATCGCTGAAATTCTTGATACACAGGTTCACTACACTGGTCTTGGAAGTAATATTGAAAAGATTGGATTCTTAATTACTAGTGATGTAGGAGTATTAGCGGACAATTCAAAGAACATTATCAAGATTGATGATGTTGGATTTATCGGACAAGATTATGCAGTTGATTTGAGTGAGGTGGATGTAAGTAATCTACGACTATCACTCGGTGATAACTCTTTCCAGTCTCTAACTTACAAAGCCGTAAAAGCGCCTTTAGCTGGAAATTACAACGAACTACCATTCAGTAATCACGTAATGGAAGTTCCTGAGGTTGATGTTGTTGTTGATACGTTAAAACACATGATCACCTTAACTGAAGGTGTTGGTGGAAATACTATCAACACATATCAGATGAATGAGCTATCTTCAGTAGTGCATAATGGCTATATTGATATTTTACAATCAAATACAGACAAAATACAATTAAGAGACTGTACTCTAGGCAATGTATATATTAATGGAGTAGTTGCAGGTTCAAATATCAATACTTTAAATGATAGTTTAAATGCAGCATTTAATATGGATTTGACTGAGTACAAAGAGTTCTTAGAAAGTGAAGTAGGAGTTGAAGGGGAAGGAGATTTTGCAACTTTTTATTACATAGAAAGTCCTGACACTGAATTTCACTACCCTTTATTTAAGACTGCAGATGAAGCAAATGCTTTTGACTTGGAAAATGGAGGGACAGGAACAAGTCACACGCATACATATGCTGATGACTTATCTAATACAACTTGGTACATGCCAGATACTTTAGGTGTAATGAGTGGAAGCTCTGCTCCTGTGAATGGTGTATATGGAACATCTACAAATGTTATTTGGAATATTCAGACTACTAGTGAAGATGTAAATTACTTACCAACATTTACTAACACTACTTATAATGTACAAGAGGGTAGTGCTATTAACATTCCATATAAGCCTGCTGGAATGACTGATACATTTAACATAACAAATGTGCCTGCAGGATATGCTGATGATGGATTTGCTATTATTGGTACAGCAGAAGACATTACAAATGGATACGGACAATCTGTTACTCATGTAATTAACGTAACTAAGGCTAATGCTTTTGGTTCCGTTCAAGGTACTATAACTATAAACGTTAAAGCTGATTTAGCTGGTAGTGAATTTACTATTGTTGAAGATATTAATAATGATATCAAGTTTACTCAGGATAACATTAATAACTTAGACTTTAACACTGTAACATTTAATGCTGGTTCAACTTATAAGTTCTATATGGATCATGCTTCTATGGAGTCTGGTGACGGATTAGAAGTTGTTGATGCTGACGGTAATGTAGTTACTGGTAACGATGGATTGACTATGTATGGCAACCCTGGCACTGCTGGCGCATATTTAGAGTATATTATACCTTCTGACGTTGCTCCTGGTAAATATTTAAGATTCTACGATAATGACACTAGTGGTTATTATTCAGATATACCAATGATTATGGCTGGCTCTACTTATACGGCTGGTGTAACTGGTGTTACTCAACTAGGGCCTGTTGCAAATCAAACTGGAACTAATGCTGCTGATGCTGGTACTTATGGATATTTTGAATTAGATGAAACTATTGCTAACGGTGAAAGAGTTATATTTGATGGTACATTTATAAAGGACTTGGTG
>Ga0222717_10003278_pt1 | contig 12224 bp, 17 predicted proteins | sample C33_18DmetaG_FD_165053 | JGI IMG/M metagenome (GOLD analysis project Ga0222717, IMG submission 165053) | Estuarine water microbial communities from San Francisco Bay, California, United States - C33_18D | ecosystem: Environmental > Aquatic > Marine > Unclassified | place: USA: California...
CTATATAATATGCAAGCCCTGCAACGAGGCAGGGCAAGAAACGGAAGTTAACGTCGGCGGTATTAACCCCCGTCCCAGAATCTTGTATTCGGCGCATACGCCAGTATTTAAGTATGTAAAACGGTGCAAGTGCAGTACCTTGGTCTGGTACAGGCCACACAGTAACCGAAGGGTTTGCTTGCCCACGGTCTACATAAAGCTGTATAGGGCGACCTTGGCTTAGCTTGTTGGGTATGCTTGAGTAGGTAGAGACACTGATACGCGTGATGTTTAGATCAGACTGAGTAGTTACACTACCGTCGCCTGTGCGTACAACGTGCTCTAAAAGGTCTATTGTGTCGGCGGGCAGGTCGTATGTGGCTGTGCCTGTTACGAGGTTTGTTGTACCTTCCTCGATAGTCCACATGTTTATACCACGGTTCTGCCACTCAATAGTCAACAGATTCATAGACCTACGAGCAGTGCGCAGGTCGTAACCAGAACGCATTTCTCTACCGGCACGCTCCCACGCTTCTTCCGCAATCTCGGTGAAGTCCATGTTGAATGTAGCTGTGCCAGATGTAGCCATTATTTACCCCAACTTTCCCGCGCTTTCTTCTGCGCAGTTTTAGATAAATCTTTGTAATGAAATAACTTTGCGGACTTAGCTGACATCGTTTTGCCTGTCATTACAGTCCCGTCGGGGTGTTTGTGCGTGCCCCCTCGGTGCGTTTTACCGTCTTTAAAGTAGTGGTTTACGCCCTTAGCCATTATTTCTTCTTCCTTTTAAGCGATGCTACACGCTTAGGTTTACCTGCCGGTTGCCCTAGGCGCTTCTTCTGCGCTATACGGGACTTCTTCTCTGCCGCTGTCATCTCACCAGAGGTCTTAGGCGTTTTACTAGAGACGCGCTTTGTGGGCCTACAGTACGGGGTTCCCCGCTTATCGCCCTTTTTACGTCCACAAGCCTTGCCTGTCTTGACGTCTTTCCAGTCTTCCTTAAACCACCGCTTTAGGGCCTTGCCCTTCTCGGTTTTACGAACGGCCACTGGCTTTCTTCTTTCTGCACTTGGCTATAGCACCCGAGGCGTACGCAGATGGGAAGACTTTGTACGATGCCTTCACCTTGCGGTAACAATCGTCTTTTACAGTCCCGCCCTTCTTAAACGTAATGGGCTTCATTTTGCCCATGCCTCTGCACTTCATCATCGCATTGTACCCTTAGTTAGACCTCGTTGCGCAATACCACAGCCGCGTACTTTGCCGCCAGCTTTGTAGCCTAGTTCTTGGTCATACTCAGGTCTAAGTAACCCAGACCGCTTATAAAGAAAATCAGGGTCGCGACCCAGTCTTTGCGCTTTAGCTTTTTCTGCCTTGTTAAGGTCTCTAAGAGTACTTAAACCAGAATCGGAGTTTATAGTTTCCCGCGCACGCCCTCGGGCGCGTCTACTTTCTTCTGCGGCAGATTTGGGAGGTTCGTCGCCTACTACGCTATCTATCGCGGCTTCATTAGCAGCCCTAGCCCTAGCCCTACTTCTAGTTGCATCTTTTTCTGCCTTGCTACTTTTTTTCTTTCCGCCAGCAGCCATAATAATTCTCCTTAGCGCATCTTGCAGGGGCGTACGCCCCTCTTGCACATACCGGCACCGCGTACTTTGCCACCAGCTTTGTACTGCATGACTTTGCCGCCCATGTTCATCTTGCCTTTGCCATCAGCCGCGTAGAACGGGACTTTCTTGCCGCCCTTCTCTACCATTTCCAGCTTGCCGCCCATGTTGTACCGCTTTGTTTTGCAACCTGCCATGATGTTCTCCTAGCGAGTCTTAAAATACATAGTAATTTCAAAGCCTAACCGTACATTTTCGTATGAAGGTTTAGTCCACATAACAGTCTCCTACCACTTAACCTTATCAGCCCAGTAGGCTGCGCTCATTTTGCCTTTGGCGATATTCTTGCCGTGACGAGCCTTAAACGACTTGCGCTTAGCTTTCATCTTGGCAGACTCGCCAGCTTTGGGTTTGCCAGCAGTGCTTGCGCCTTTCTCGCCAAAACGAATTATCTTCTCCTTCCCATTCTCACAAGCCTTCACAATGTGGGACTTCTTAGCATGGGACGGAGTTCGTCTTGGCTTATTACAAGCCATTGCTTTTTTATCTACTTGCTTAGCCATATTGCTTATTCACAGTAAATATAAAGGTATAGGTATCTCCAGCAGTTGGAGCTACTGTAGTTGCTACTATGTCGCCAGTTTTACCAGCTCCAGCGTTGTTGGGGATTCCGCTAAAGGCAGTGAAGTCGTACTCCTCTGTCCAGTTTACGGGTAGGTCAAAGATAAGAACGTTAGCATTTGCCTTCCATTCTAGTTTGACCCCTACTCCAACACCTACGTACACAAGCTTTGCCAAAACAGCGCCAGTACAGGCCCTACGGCTTACCGGATCAACCGATAATGTAGAGACATCAACCATTGTGCTAGTTACTACGTCGGTATTTCCTACAACCGCAGTAACCTTAATGATCGCCTGCTTGCTGCCATCTTGGATTATTTGAGTCGATACTGTATCAGCCATGAGTTAGCTCCTTATGAAAGAGCAGCGCCCGTAGCAGTAACCCAAGCAGCGCCTGTGTTAATTACTAGACAAAACTCGTTATTGCCTGCGCCATTATCGCTGACGATGTACACCGTACCAGCGGAAACAGAAGCAAAAGCGGGAAGATTAGCCGTAGTTACAATAGGAAAATCAAAACCATTTGTAGAAACGACGGGACCTGAAAAGGTAGTTGTAGCCATTTTGAAACCTCACATGCGAGTTATGGGGCGTATCTGTCTGCATGTCGTCAGCCGGAAGCTGTCAGATACACCGGTTAGTTCCGGATTTAGGTAAGTATATAACACTTATTTGTCTAACGCACAAATAAAAAAGACCCGTCTGTAGGGACGGGCCAACTTCTCAAGGGATAGGAACGTACTGTCGGGTAAGTTCCACCTACAAATTACCCCTATCGGGACCGTAAATCAACTTAATAGGTAATTATGAATGTTTTTTACCCACCAAATAAACATTTCTTCGCCTAAAGTGTGCTTCATAGTATTTACTCTAGCCGCCACTAGCTGCACGTTCTCGCGGGAATAGGAGCCTTGGGGGTTTATTCGGTCTATCGACGCGTTAAAGTCTTTCGGCTTACCGTCCCCAAGAGCACCGTCTCGGTGGTGGGTCATAAGTACCCCAGACAGGGCACACCGCCCGCCTTGGGTTTCCCACATCTGGTGCACTTCTTCGTGGGTAAGAAAGAATTCTATGCCTTGTTTGCGGCGTTGGGACTTAAGTTGGACATATACAATTTTTAGGTACGCTTCAGGTGTAGCAGAGGTTTTCTTTGCTCGTTGGGCTAACACGCAATCACGGCATACCCCACGATAATTGCCGTCTTTAAATAGCTCAAACTGAGTAGTCTTGCGGATTTTATTGCACGATGTACATAACCGTGACTTAGCCGGTTCTGTGGTTTTGGGTGGCTGTCTAGGCATAACTCATTATTACCTATAAAAGAAAAGGGGGCCGAAGCCCCCAATCCTAACACCGTTTGCTTATTAAGCGCCCGGTGAACCGAAGATACCCAGTGGGTCAGATACGCCGAAGCTGTATCGCTCACGAGCCTTATAACGGCTGTTACCTGTGTCGAAGTCTGCGTCCATGCTAGTGCTCATAGGTGAGCGGACGAAGTGCTTCAGGCCGTTGGGGATGTCAGTCATCAAGAACCAAGCATTGGTATCAGTCAGGTAGTTGTTAACTTTATAACCACCGGGGATTGAACCGTTGTTGTTCAGTGCGTTGATGTCGTTATCCGCTGTAGCCACACGAAGGTTGGTATCCAACAGGCGAGTAGCAACGAATTGCAGTGCCGGTGGAATAACAAGCGTCTTAGGCTTGGCTGCAATAAGCAGACCGCGCTCATCAGTCCAACCAGCAATCTGAATAACAGCAGCTTCAAGTGAAGCTTCGTTAAGGTCAGCAGCAACAGCAGGACGGTTTGAGTTTACACCACCAGATACGAGAGGGTGAGCAGTTGAACAGAGAGTCTGTCCATCACCGTACGTAGTACCAGCAGCGAATGCGTTGTTTAGGATGCTAGCACCCTTAACTTGCTTAGTGTACGCCATAGCGCGGGCAAGTGCCTTTGTATAACGTGAAGAGAGTGAATCGTAGAGGTTATCTTCGATTGCTTCTTCAGTGAGCGAGAAGCCCATTGCAACTGTCTCGTGAGTGTAACGAGCAGTCCACGCTTCTTGCGCATTGTCATACTCGATTGCAGAACCTTCACCCTTAACAGGTGCGGCACTGAAACCAGACAACTTAGTTTCTTCTTCAAAAGAACGATCCGAAGATTCAGTCTCGAAGATTTCAGCAGCTTCGTCACCATACTTAGCGTATTCGAGGCCGAATAGGGCGTTTAGACCCGGTAGTAGCTCCTTAAGGAGTTGCGCTCTTGAAATAGCCATCTGCTAGTCTCCTTATACGCCAGTTGTGTTGTTGTACTGATGCAGATTAATCTTTACGACAATCTCTACAAAAGTATCAGCAGCAGTTTTAGTTTCGTCTATTGTGTCAATAACTCGCACAACCAGACCCGCTGTTGTAGCTTCTGAACCCGCTAGTACTGATGCACCAGAGTTTCCAGTAGCTGTGTCGCCTGTACCCACTAAGACAGACATGTTTGCGCCTACAGCAGCGCGGGCCGCCGAAGACATGCTGCTGTTAGCAGCAGTTACAGCAACTTTAAACGCTGCTAGTGGGTCGTCAACTACAACAGCAAAAGCTTCTGTGACGCTAGTGCCGGGGTAATACTGGTCCGGTGTGAACTGACCCAATGAATTGACGTACTGAACACCTACACAGACACCCGCAGGGGAACCAGTAGTAGTGCCAGTAAACTTCTCGATTGTGCCTGCCGCTACGATTTTTACCAAATCACCTGCAAAGATAGCCGTGTTGTAGGTGCTCGCAATAGGGATAAGGCGAGTTTGACCTGCATAAGGCATACCGTCTACACGGTTAATTGGCTGAAAGCCGTAGGGAGCACTGACTGTTGGATAAGCCATTGTATATAACTCCTAAGTTTAATTTCCTTTGCCGAAAGTAACCTTCGATTTCCTATCGTTAAACAGGGGCATACGAGGATCATTTTCGCGCATTAAGTTATTGTCTACTGAACGCATCTGAGACTGAGCCATATTGTCATAGTACTCAGTACGCTCTTCGACAAGTTCTAGGGGGGCCTTACACAGCATTAGTCCGCCGACGATGACATTATCTTTGAAACGCACGTCGTCAACGGCGTCGCTAAATATCTCGGGGTGGTCTTCTGCGCGTACTGGCTCCCATCCTTCACGTAATTTTGAGGACACATTAGTGGAATCAGGCTGACCCATAGTGCTTACGCGAACCCAGTGAAACTTGTACCCCTCTTGGGGTGTAGGATCAGGCAACACTGTTGGCCGACTCCACGCCTTTTTACGGGTAGTTTTCTCACGGGTTTGTAGCTCTCTATTTTGTCGGTTCTGAGTCATTATTGTTTCCTCATTAGTTCAGCAGCCTGTTTGGCGTAGGTTTCCAGTGGTACTCCAAGCTTTTTCGCAATAGCTATTTGTGATTGCGTGAGCCTAATTTTGTTAGGCGCTGTGCTCCGCGAAGCGGGAGCAACCACGTTGCTAGATTTAGGCTTGGCCTGTACTTCTGGTTCGTCTTCTATCCCATCATCAAACTGATCGGGGAATACTGTTCGCATACGAGAGTTTATTTTCTCGTAGTATTCGCTTGATCGCGGGTCAACCCCGTCTTTCGTTAATTTGTTGTGCAGTCCCAATGCAAAAGCAGTCATTTCGTCGTCTGAGCCAAACCACGGGTTATCATCGCGCCATGTTTCAGCTTTTTCGTCGCGTTCTACTTGCGGTTGAGGTGCCGTTGGTGCCTGTTCTACAGGACTACTCGTTGATTGTAAAGAAGTTTTTTCTACATTCCTAGGCTTTAGCCCGTTAACACGCTCCATACGGATTTGCGCCGCATTTAACATGGTCTGAGCTTCTAAGATAGCGTCTGGTTCCCCAGAATCGTAAGCCTGCTTATATTGAGTCTTAGCTAGCGCAAGTTCACCTTCAACCTGCTTTTTAGCCGACTGAATAAGTGAATTGTGGCTCTGATCTACTGAACCTTTAAGCTTTTGGTTCTCGTCAACCAGTTGTTTAGCATACGATTCTAAGGCTTCTCGCTCACGTTGAGCTTCTTCTTTAGCCCTGCGTTCGTCGTGGTAGCCCTTACTGAAGTGCTTTATACGGGTCTTAACCTTTTCAGAGTAATTTTCTAACTCGTCATCAGTCACTTCTTTAGGTGGGTCAGACGGTTTACGGCCCCTATCTTCTGGGGGTGTGTCGTCTTCTACCTCAATCTCTACTTCACCCGCCTTAATAGTATCTTTGGCGGACTTCATGTCTTCTCGACCCACGGCACCTTCTACTTCAAGAGGCGCGTCCTCTTCGACAATATCAACCTCAACTTCTTGAGATACTTCGTCTTTATCGGGATCGGGAAACTCAAATTCTACATTTTGTCTAGGCATGGTCTATTCCTTATGCACGCGAAACTGCTCGCGGATCATCTACGACGGCCTCAATAGAGTCGTCATTCATTAAGCGAAACTCCTGCCCGTTCACCTTAAAACGCGTGCCGGTGTTGGCTCGGAACATCACATGGTCGCCTACTTTGCACCAAGGCCCAGTAGGAAAACGCTCTTTGTCGCTATAGGCTTCATTACCCATATCAAGTACAGACCCAACAGTAGATAGGATATATTCCTCTCGACGCGTAGATTCTGCCTTAATAAGCCCGCTTTCCCCGAAGGTCTCCTCGACGTTAGGCAAGGCAATAAGTACCCTGTAGCCAACTGGCTTAGGGATAGAGGCTTCTAGCTCTGCCTCTTCTATAGCTTCTACTTCTATACGTTCTTTGCGCTTTAGTTCTAATGCAGTCATTGCTGGAGCTACGGACGCGTCAGCGCCGACTCCACTAACTGTTACTGTCTCAGTCATCATCGTCTTCCATATAGTTACGCGAAAGGTCGTTGATCTCTCTTAATGCAGCGTTCAGACCTCGGATCACGCCACATACCTCCCGATATTCAGCAAAGTCTTTAGCTCCGCCACTTTTCAGGAAATCTTCGCTAGAGCCTTGAAGCTCTGTTAGTTTTTCGTTCAGCACGTCAAAGACGGTAGTAGACAACGGATCACCTCCTTATTGGGGCCTTTGGCCCCCTCTATCGGCTTTTGCCATATCCAAAATAGCTTTTGCTTCATCTAAGTCTTGTCTTGCATTAGCTTGATCTGTTTGCGACGCTACACGGGCAGCTTCAATAGTAGCGGTGGTTTGAGCTTTTTCTGCATCGAGCTGCAATCGGGCTGCGTCAAGCTGCGCATCGGCCTGATCTTTCTGAGATTTACGCTGTAGCTCGCCTTGCTTCAACTGTAGCTCTTGCTGCTGCATTTGTATGATTGGGTCTTGGGCTTTTTGCTGGGCTTGCGCCTGTGCCGCCTGCTGCTGATGTGCCTGAGTAAGCTGGATAGCTGCCTTAGACTGTAGCTGGGCAAGCTGTACTTCCATCTCTCTTGGCATTTCTTCGTTAGGCGCGGGCAGAGGTGCACCAATACGCTCTTCTATCTGCTGGCGATACATGAAGGCCGTGTGCTCTGCAATATGAGCCTGTAGCGACGCCATGATCTGGTTCGCCATTGGATTCTGCCCAATAGTTTGCATAACCATTGGGTCTTGCATAAACGCTTGGTGGGTCGCTATATGCGCCTGATGGTCTTGGTACATAAACGCTTTGATCGGGTCTCCCACCAGAGCATTCATGTTTTCCGCTACTGGGTCAGTAGGCTTCATGTCGTCTTCAGTAGGTACAAGCTTATCTGCGTTCTTAATACCCAAGACCTCGATCATCTGGCGATGAAGCTGGGGTAGGTCGTAGATTTGTGGGGCGGCCTGCGCCATCTGCATAACAGTCTGATATTGCACAACTCTTTGTGCCATCGTGCTGCTATTAGGATCGCTGACGGGGATAACTTCCACCGTGGCGTAGTCGGCTTGTCTAGCGCGAGGCTCGCCACGATCAGGCACGTACATATACTCTTCTGGGGCATACTCAGCGATGATTTCTCTGAGGAGTTTAAACTCCTGCTTCATCGAGTAATGGACACGGGATTGCACCGCAGCCATAGGCTTTAGAGTACGCTCTAGCAGAGCGAGGGTAGTTCCAACAGGCGCGTTAGCACTCATGTCGGAGATGTTCATGTCGGAGATCGCCCCCAAACGTCGCCCTTCTTCGGTGATCTGCTTGAGTAAGGCGAAAAGAGTTTGGCTAGGCTCCTTATAAGGGAGCGGCATAATGTTGTCGCGGATAGAACCGGACGGCACATCTACATCACGGAATTCGCCCGGACCAATCGGTGTGTCGTCGCCCTTAACTCGTAGTCCCCGAGATTTGAGACCACCGGGGAGATTAGATAGGGTTCCAGCGTCCACGAGCTGACGGATAATACTAGTGCCAGCTTTAGCGTAGCCACCAATGATATGAATGAGGCCGAGTCCATAAAATCCAAATCCGGGGACGTAAGCATAATGTACGAAATGTTGACGTTTTAGTGTCAAGGGGTCGTCAGGGTTCCAGTTACGGCGGATAGCTAGTATCTCTCCCGTACCCTTCTCTATCGTTACCACGTAAGGCTTTGCGACTTGCAGCGAGTCTTCGTTGTCCGCCCCATCCACACCGTCAATATTCAGGTCAGCATGTACTTCAAGCACGGCGTAACGGTCATCTGAGGTCAGGGATACGCCCGACTGCTCAGCCTTAGCTTCTTCAACGTCAGAGAAAAACGACACAGGGTCGCCAAGTTCTACGTCCCGATAGAACCCCGCCGCCTGTAGCTTAACCATTTCGTTCTTTGTCTTGCGCATGACGTGCGTAACGCGCTCTGCGGACTCAATATTAGAGGCACCGTAGGGCACAATCACGTCTTCCGCAGGGATATATAAGGCAATCTGACGCCCTAAACTGGGGTCAAAATACACCTTTTTGAACGCTGAGCCGGCTAGACCGAGTGAATATAGTAGCCGCTCATGTTCGGGGCGGTATTCTACCATAACTTCAGTCAGTTCGTAATTCATATCTGTCTTAACGCGTAAGGCAGCATCTTCTTTATCTTGGGTGACCTCACCCAGAATCTTAGTCTTTACAGGGCCGGCAGCGGGGAACGTCTCGCTCATAGCCTCAGCTTGGAACCGGATGGCAGACTCCGCCAGAATGTTACTATATACCCCACAAGAGTTTTCCCAAGGCTCGGTACGCTCTTCGTACTTCATGCCCAGCACGTCAAGACCCGCAACGTAGCTGTCTGCCCAATCACGCCGAGCCGCCATGTCACCTTCCACGGCTTCACACAGGTCGCCAGAGATTTCTTCTAGCTGGTTGTCTTCTAGGTACTCAGCGAGGTTCGCGTCGAAAGGGGCCGAGTTTATATCATCATTCTCTTCGCCAAAGCTAATCTCAACGCTGCCGTCTTCAAGCTCTACCATGACGGGCATATCCTCGTCAGTAGCAATAGCCATCTCGATTACGGCATCTGGCTCGCCCAGCAACTCTTCATCAATGCCTTCGGGCATCCCGTACAAACCTTTCTCAATAGCCATCGTCTTATCCTTTAGTAATATCCGCTTCGCCGTCTGTACATTGACTCACTTTCTTCTTCGTCAGAGGGTAATCTTATAAAGCCGCCTTTGCGGAACCGCATCATCGCTAGAGACACGGAATCAACATAGTCATCATGGCCGCCTGCGGGGAAGCTTGCGACCTCATCAATAACTTCTTCAGCCCAGTGCGTGTTAGGTGCCCAGACCATACCGGAGGCAAATAAATCAGACACAGCATTCAGCCTGCTTATCTTATCGTTGCCTCTTGTCGGAGTATACTCCTGCACAGGTATGCCCATCGCCCTAAGCTCATAGATCAACGGCGACCCGGATGCCTTCTTCTCTACGATTAAAGCATCTGGTTCCCAGCCCTCATACTGTTCTATTGCCGTCTTCTTCAACATCGGGAACTCCATCCGCTCCCGGTAGGCGTTTAGCATTACTATGTTGGCTCTGCTCACCCCGTCATCATCTGGGCGGTAGAACACTCCCCATGTTGTACAAGCTGAGTAGTCAGACCTATTAGTTTTCTCGAACGCGGTGTCCCAAGACTGCAATACAAAGTCCACGGGGGGCGGCTCTTCCTCTTCCCACTCTCTCCACCACTCGCGCTTAATAATAGCCGACTGTTCTGATGTCGGCTGCTGTTGGTACTGCGCCATCCACTTACTGTTTGGCAGTTCTTCTTTTAGTGCTTGAAGCTCCGTAGGCGGCCAGAACTCAGGCCACAGCGGGTTACCTGAAGGTAAAATAGCAGGGAACTCAATAACTTCCCACTCTTCTCCGCCTCTTTGCGCGGAGGATTTAACCACCCGCTCCGTCAAATCTCTAAGCGACCACCGCGTCATTACTATGACGATAGCCCCGCCCGGTTGTAGACGCTGGCGTGGACCTGATGTGTACCACTCGTAAGTCTTATCGTAAATGTCTGGGTTTACTTCAGCAAGCGCCGCCTCTTGTTCCGAGTGCGGGTCATCAATGATAAGCAAATCCGCACCCTTACCAGTAACCGCACCGCCTACACCTATCGCAAAGTAGTCCCCACCTTTACTAGTATTCCATCTACCCGCTGCTTTTGAATCCGCAGACAGATGTAAGTCTGGAAATATATCGTGGTATACCTCTTGGTCAACGAGGTTACGCACCTTACGGCCAAAGCCTACCGCTAGCTCGGCGGTGTGTGACGTTTGGATAACTTTCTTATGGGGGTACTTTCCCAGAAACCATGCAGGCAAGAGATAACTAGCAAACTCAGATTTAGTATGCCGCGGAGGCATGTTAATAATAAGACGCTTACACTTGCCACTAGCAACGCGCTCAAATGCTTCAGCCATCTTGGCATGGTGTCTTCCTGATATAAAAGTGGGCCACACTTGGTTTGTGAAGTCTAAAAACTTAGTCTGGGCCTTGGTCTTCTTTTTAAGCTTCGCCAAGTGCTCTAGCTCGGCAAGCAGCTTCTCTTGTTCTGACTGCGATAGCAGGGGCAAGACCGACGGTATATCTTTGAGGGATAGCCCGTCAAACGGAGACGCTGAGTTCTTCATCTTCTGGCTCCACGTCTACGTCTTCAATATCCTCTTCAAGCACACCTAGAGCGTCGTCTAGTCTGGCCTGAGTTTCATCTTCGAGGATTCCCAACTGCTCATCGAGTGGCACTGTTTCTACTACGGTAGCATTTAGCAAGTTTTTAACCCGGCTCTTGATAGCGTTCTCCAAGTCCTCCGGATTCTTATAGTTTATTGTTACTTCACTGCGCTCAGTGAAAATCCCAATGTCGCTATGTTTACCAAGTAGCTCCAGTGCTTTTAGCTCGTACCTTGGGTCGCCACAATCAGCGATCTCCATAAGCTTGTTTGTAATGGCAGCGCGTGCTTGAGCCGCGTCCATCGCAAGTTGGGCACCGTAGGTGCGTAGAAATGCCGCAGCAGAGAAGGCTGTGGTCTGATTAGATAGGTTTTTTGGCTTTTTGGCTTCCGCCACAGCCCGCAAGAGTTCTTTCTCCCGCTCTACATCGCCTTCAGTTATGTCGAGGGATGCACCTAATGATTCTTGAAGTTCTGCCGTATTGCCAGCGACGGCCATCTCCTCCAGAAGAGTTTTAGGCTTCTCTTCAGACAGGTCGTAGGGGACCTTATGGTCCTTTGTTGGCTCCACTTGCACAGTAGGCATATATTTTCGCAGGTGTTTATACCGATGGGCGGAGTGTAAGTTATTGTTTAAGTAGGCGCAACCCTCGTTTTTCCTCTTTCTTTCCTTCTTTTACCCTGTTTTTCCTTCATTGGTCGGTATTTGACGGTATTTGATGGTATTAGTACCCATTTTGGGTGTGTCGTGGGTAATGAAATCAAGGACTTACGCCAACTTAATTATAATTGAGGGATTCAAACTCCCCCTTTGGGTCCCTTGACGGGGGGTGTTTCTGTGTGCGAGGGGGGTGGGGTGCGATCTAGGCGGGGATAAAAAGAAGGGGGTGGGGGTAAAGAGAGGTATACTGGTTGGTTTGCTTAG
>Ga0222717_10003288_pt1 | contig 12204 bp, 13 predicted proteins | sample C33_18DmetaG_FD_165053 | JGI IMG/M metagenome (GOLD analysis project Ga0222717, IMG submission 165053) | Estuarine water microbial communities from San Francisco Bay, California, United States - C33_18D | ecosystem: Environmental > Aquatic > Marine > Unclassified | place: USA: California...
CTTTGACCATTGGGGCAGCACCAGTGAGGATAACTTGCTCGCTAGAGTACGCTACATGGCAAAGGCTCTTGACTGCAAGTGGATTGTACTCGACCACTTGTCCATTGTAGTTTCCGCACAGGACAACGGGGACGAGCGTAAAGCCATTGATGGGATAATGACCAAGCTACGTGCATTGGTTCAAGAGACTGGTGTTGGTTTATTCTTGGTGTCTCACCTACGCAGGACACAAGGAAAGCCACATGAGGATGGTGGTAGGATTAGTCTTGGTGAGCTTCGGGGTTCACAGGCTATTGCACAATTATCCGACATGGTTATTGGCTTAGAACGTAACCAGCAGCATGAAGACCCTGAGATTAGAAACACTACCACAGTGCGTATACTCAAGAACCGCTATGCAGGTCTTACTGGTGCCGCTTGCTGGCTGAAGTACGATAACTTTACTGGTAGAATGTCAGAGACAAGCAAGCCAAAGGAGCATGATAATGACCTCTAGTCCTCTTTTCCTTGACATTGAGACAGACGGACTCAACCCCAGCACTATCTGGATGGCTGTAACACGCCAAGATGGGCAGTCTCAGGTACACTATAGTGCAAATACGCTCTCAGACGCCCTACAAGGCGATTTCAGCGTGATTGGGCATAACCTAATAGGGTTTGACCTACCTGTACTAAAACGCCTGTGGGGGCTTTCTGTGGCTTCTGAGAGGATACAGGATACTTTGGTACTTTCTCGTCTTGCTAACCCTGCTCGTGAGGGTGGACATAGATTAGCTAATTGGGGTGAGATTCTAGGGTATCCCAAAGGCGACCACAGTGATTGGTCATGCTACTCAAAGGAAATGGAAGAATACTGTATACGTGATGTTGAAGTTACGGAGAAGGCTTACAATAAACTTAGGATTGAGTTGCTAAGGTTTAGTAAGGAGTCCATTGAACTAGAGCATCAAGTGCAGTGCATCGTACAGCAGCAGATACGCAACGGCTGGCTTTTGGACATACGCCACGCTACGGAGTTACTTGCTACACTGAAGGAGCGTAAAATGGCTCTGGAAGATGAAGTACAGCAGGTGTTCAAGCCTAAGTGGGTTGATGTTAAGGAAGTAACACCCAAGACCAAGAAGGACGGTAGCTTGTCCAAAGTTGGTCTTACTGATGATGAGTACGCAAAGATACAGGAGACAGGTGACAGGTCACCATTCATGCGTAAGCATCTAAAGCCATTCAATCTAGGTTCGCGTAGACAGATAGGCGAGTACCTAAAAGACTTTGGGTGGGTTCCGAAAGTGTTTACACCTACTGAGCAGCCTGTAGTGGATGAGTCTATACTGTCCAAAGTCAAGGGCATACCACAGGCGCAACTGATAGCTGAGTACCTTATGGTGCAAAAGCGTGTTGCACAGGTAGACTCTTGGGTTGTAGCGGCTGATGAGGACACTGGCAGAGTGCATGGCTATGTCAATAGCAACGGTGCTGTAACTGGTAGGATGACACACTCTAAACCTAATGTGGCTCAAGTACCCGCTAGTCGCGCTCCCTATGGGGAAGCATGTAGAGCTTGCTGGACTGTGCCTAAAAATAAAGTGCTGGTTGGTTTTGACGCCAGTGGACTAGAGTTGCGTATGCTTGCGCATTACATGAACGACAAGGAGTACACTAATGAAATTCTCCACGGAGACATTCACACAGCAAATCAGCAGCTTGCAGGACTTGAATCGAGAGATCAGGCTAAAACTTTCATATATGCCTTCCTATACGGAGCAGGAGATGCAAAACTTGGAACGATTGTCGGGGGAAATGCGCGTACTGGCTCTGCGCTTAGAGCAAGATTCCTTGATGGTCTCCCAGCACTTAGGACTCTTACAGAAAGAGTGCAAAGAGACGCTGAGAAAGAAGTTCTCGAAGGACTAGACGGTAGGTTACTTCATGTCCGTAGCGCACACGCTGCCCTTAACACTTTGTTACAAGGTGCTGGTGCTATTGTTATGAAAAAAGCATTGACACTACTTGACGAATACGCTAGACTATGGAATCTTAACTATAGCTTTATAGGTAACATACATGATGAAGTCCAGTCGGAAGTTGCACCAGAGCAAGCAGACAAGTTTGGAAGACTCGCAGTCAGTTGTTTACAAGCAGCAGGAACTGCCCTTGAACTTAACTGTCCCCTTACAGGAGAGTACAAAGTGGGAAGAAGCTGGGCAGAAACACACTGAATTTAATAAAAGTCGTAAAGGAGATTTTTCTGAATACTATGCAGTCACTTGGCTATGGGATAAGGGGTATGAAGTATTCAGGAATGCAGGCTGCTCTGGGCCTATAGACCTAATTGCTTACCACCAAGAAACAGAAGAAATTGTTTTAATAGACGTTAAGACATTCTTTCAGGATAAGGAGTCTGGGATTTGGAATAGGGCTTCTGATGGTAGGACGAAACTTCAGAAGGAGTTAGGAGTTGTTTTACTCTGTTTCGACCCAAGCACACGCAAACTTAGATTTATTGAACATAGAGACACAGAATGAAAACAATACACACGCTTGTTGATGACATCTATAGTCTAGTAAAGACTAAACGCCCTGAAAAGGGTGTGGACGCTGAAGCAGAGATTGAAAACTTTGGTGAGGCTGTCAAGGACTTAATGCGTAAAGAGTTTACCAACCGTGGTGGCTTTGATGCACGTAAGCTGCGTATGTCCAACGTTGGCAGAGACGATAGATACCTTTGGAACCACTACAATAACGTAGGGCCAAAGGAGCCAATGCAGCCCCATAACCTAGTCAAGTTTCTGTATGGTCACTTGATTGAGGAAATGTTGTTGCTACTGGTCAGACTATCAGGACACACAGTTAGCCATGAGCAAGCTCAAGCTGAAGTAGAAGGCATTGTGGGTAGTATGGACTGTAAGATTGATGGAGTTCTAACTGATGTCAAGTCAACAAGCAGCTACGGGTTTAAGAAGTTCAAAGACGCAACGCTGGCTTTTGATGATCCTTTTGGTTATATAGCGCAGATTAAAGGCTACGCTAAGTCTGAGGGTGACACACAGGTAGGTTGGCTTGCAATGGACAAGCAGAATGGACACCTAACTTATCTGAAGTATGACCTAGAGGACACTCAAGCGCCTGTGTACGAGGTTCTGAAGGAAGATATTGTAGATAGGATTATACACATCAAGGAGATGGTAGAGCAGCCAGAGCCGCCTGATTTTTGTAATGAACCTGTCCCTGATGGTAAGTCAGGCAACATGAAGCTGCCTATAGGCTGCTCTTACTGCCATTTCAAACATGCTTGCTATCCAGAGCTACGTACATTCCTGTATTCCACAGGCCCACGATACTTGACAGAGGTGGCAAATGAGCCAAAAGTCCAAGAGATTACGTAGAGACAGTATCTATAGATCAGGTCTTGAAGCATCTTTTGCAGCCATAGCTCCAAAACGTAAGTTTAATTATGAACCCTTTGATGTCCCTTACACTATGCACAGGAAGTACAAACCAGACTTCGTGCATAAGCGCACAGGGATACTCTTGGAACTAAAGGGCTTCTTTAGGACAGGCGATACCATGAAGTACAAGTCTATTAGGGACTGCATAGACACAGAGCTAATCTTTGTGCTTTCAGACCCTAACAAGAAGCTACGCAAGGGCGCTAAAATGACTATGGGGCAATGGTGCGACAAGGAAGGCTTTAAGCACTACACATTAAATGAATTTGATAAGTTGATGAAATATGTTGACTCACAATAAATACAACTTGACAATGGATGAGATTAGGGAGAAGATATTGGACAGGTATGACCCTGATGATCTTATTGAATTTTTAGAACTGACTAGTCAAGAAATACTTGACAGGTTCGAGGACAAGCTGATTAACCGCTTAGAAATGTTTGAGGAAGAATTACAAGATGACACAAGACCAGACACAGAAGAAGAATATGAGTATTGATGACATAACCAAAGAGCAATGGGATACTCTCAGAGCTAAAGAAATAGGCAGAGACTCTAAGTTCCAAGTTCAGTGGCTTGATGATGAAGAAGAAGACGTACCAAATGAGCATCCTGTTTTTGGTAATCCTGTGGACATGGTTGAGTCTCCACCACACTATAACAATGGCAGTATAGAGTGTATAGAAGCTATAGAAGCTATGCTATCTAAGGACGAATACATTGGCTATCTCCGTGGAAATGCGTTAAAATATATGTGGCGGTTTAGATACAAAAGTAAACCCTTTGAAGACCTACGCAAAGCACGTTGGTACGAAGAAAGATTAATGAAGTTTTTGTTGGACAATCAAGATGCAGTATAAGACAGGCACCCAAGACTACCTTGGTATTACTATAGACTACGAAAGAGAAGCAGAGCTAAACGACTTCTCACTGAATACTCTGAAGGACAGGTACTTCTGGGAAGACGAGACACACGCACAGGAAGCCTTTGCTCGTGCATCGGTGTACAGTGCTACCTACCGTGGCGTCACTGACTTTGACCTAGCACAGCGCCTGTACGACTACGCCAGTAAAAGCTGGTTTATGTTCAGCACACCCCTATTAAGTAACGGAGGAACTACTCGTGGTTTACCTATTAGCTGCTTTCTTAATTTTGTGCCTGATTCCAGAGGTGGTCTATCGTCTCACTATGATGAAAATATTTGGCTTACTTCCAGCGGAGGTGGGCTTGGTGGTTATTGGGGCGATGTTCGCAGTAACGGTGTATCTACTGCTAATGGGAGCCAATCAACTGGGAGTATTCCCTTTATGCATGTAGTTGATAGTCAAATGCTGGCTTTCAATCAAGGAGTGACAAGGAGAGGTGCTTATGCGGCGTATATGGACATCAATCATCCAGAGATTGAAGAATTTATTGCAATGCGAAAGACTACTGGTGGTGATCTCAATCGTAAGTGCCTTAACTTGCATAACGGTATCGTTTTATCTGATGAGTACCTATATGCGGTAGAGCATGACTTACCTTGGCGTCTAATTGACCCTAAGTCTAAACAGGCAGTCAAAACTATCTCAGCTAGGGATTTATGGTGGCAGCTAGTACACACTAGAGCAGAGACAGGTGAGCCGTACATTGTCAATACAGACCGCTGTAATGAGTACCTACCACAACAACAGAAGGACTTAGGACTTACTGTGCGACAGAGTAACTTATGCTCTGAGATTACATTGCCTACAAGTGAGGAACGTACAGCAGTTTGCTGCTTGTCTAGTGTTAATTTAGAATACTTTGATGAGTGGAAAGAAGAAGAAAACTTTATATCAGACCTAGTTACCATGTTAGACAACACACTGGAGCATTTCATTGGCAATGCAGTAGACGAGTATCCACACAAGCCTGTGGACACACTAGAGGAGTTTATGGGGTATGTGGGACAAGATAAAACAGGGTTTGCAAAAGCCGCTTACAGTGCATATAGAGAACGTGCGATTGGCCTTGGTGCAATGGGCTTTCATAGTTATCTTCAACGTAATGGACTCTCTTTCGAGGGAATGTACGCTGCCAGTTTTAACAACAGAGCCTTTAAGCACATCAAGGAAAGAGCTACAGAAGCTAGTCGTAGCTTGGCTGGATCTAGGGGTGAAGCTCCTGATATGGCTGGCAGTGGTCTTCGTAACTCACATCTACTTGCTATTGCTCCTAACGCCAGCAGCAGTATTATATGCGGTGGAACTAGTCCTAGTATTGAGCCAACGAGGGCTAACATATTTACGCACAAGACTTTGAGTGGCAGCTATCGTGTAAAGAACAAGTACCTAGAACAGTTACTTGAAAGCAAGGGTATAAACAATGAGAAAACATGGAAAGATATTTCTGCTGCTCAAGGGTCTGTTGAAGGGCTTACGGCGCTATCTGAAGAAGAAAAGAACACCTTTAAGACCGCACCTGAGATCAATCAGATATGGGTCATAGAACACGCCTACCAGCGTCAGCCCTATGTGTGTCAGTCTCAGTCAGTTAATACCTTCTTTGAGCCACCACCTTCCAATGCACCACAGGAGACACATGATGAATACCTAGAGTACGTCAACAACGTACATTGGGTCGGTGCTAATCTACTTAAATCTATGTATTACTATAGGACAACCGCCGCAAGAAATGCGGAGAATGTCAACGTAAAGATACCAAGGATTAATTTAGAAGATGGGGAGTGCCTAAGTTGTGAAGGGTAATGAAGTAGATAATTTCTATAAGGAGTTAGCGGATATGTCTTGGAATTATAGAGTAATAGAAACTCATTTCGGCTACGAGATACGCGAGGTGTACTACCGTAAAGGTGAGCCTGAAGCAACGACACAGGGGACTGCTGGGTGTTGGGGACAAAGTTTAGAGGAGCTTAAACAGGACTTGAAGCTAATTGCTGAAGCCTTAAATAAACCAGTTTTGAAGGAGGAGATTTTTGATGAGTAAGGACAAACATCCCATATACGACTGCTTGTATTATATATGGGAAGAAAACTTACTGACTTCCTATGAAGATTGGATTAAATACTATAAGGAACTAGAACATGAGCAACAGACTGTACAGCGCACTACGGGCCAGATACAAAGCACAGATAATTGAAGCTGAAGCTGACGCACTAAACTTCTTTGAGAACCCTGTAGCTGTCGCTGAGCATCCACACATGGTTGACACTATGGACATACTGATAACTAAGCTGTCGGAAGCTGAAGACAAACTAGAGACACTAGAACTTAACTTTGGAGAACACTACGCATGATAGGACTTGAAAGAGGTGAAGATGTATTTCAAGAAGCAGAAAAACTAATGAACAGACATAAAACCTATATGGGAAAGGATATAGAAGATATTATACCTTTGCTTGCTCTTTTAGTTTCTGCCGTAAATGACTTAACTGGAGAGATTATTGATTGGAAACAATACATAGAACTAAAAGAGGAACAAAATAAATGAGCCTATTGGATACTAGAGATTACTACAAACCCTTTGACCATCCTTGGATGTTCGATTACTACTCACAGCAGAATCAGATGCACTGGTTCCCTGAAGACGTACCGCTGCACAATGACGTTAAAGACTGGCAGAACATGACTGAGCAGGAGAAAAACCTACTGACTCAGATATTCCGATTGTTTACACAGTCCGACGTAGACGTAGGCTCTGGGTACGTAGACAGGTACATGAGGATATTTAAGAAGCCTGAAGCACGTATGATGATGTCTAGCTTTGCTAACATGGAAAGTATACACCAACACGCCTATAGTCTTCTATTGGACACCGTAGGAATGCCGGAGGTGGAGTATAAGGCGTTTGCAGAGTACGAAGCTATGGCTGACAAGCATGAGTACATAGACGCTGTACGTGTCGCTAAGGGCGATAAACAGTCCATTGCTAAGGCGTTGGCTATCTACTCTGGATTCACTGAGGGTCTACAGTTATTCTCCAGCTTCATCATCCTGCTTAACTTCCCTCGGTTTGGTAAGATGAAAGGCATGGGACAGATTATTACGTACAGCATACGTGATGAGTCACTGCACGTTGAAGCAATGACTAAGCTGTTCAGGGAGTTTATTCAGGAGAACATTGACATCTGGACTGATGACTTTAAGAAGGAGATTTATGAAGCCTGTAGGACTATGGTGGAACTAGAGGATAGATTCCTAGACCTAGTGTTTGAGCAGGGTGACATAGAAGGACTGACCAAGAAGGAGATGCAGAAGTACATCAGGTACATTGCAGACCGTAGGTTGCTACAGTTAGGTCTAAAGCCCAACTACAACGTCAAAGACAACCCTCTGGGCTGGTTAGACGAGGTACTGGGAGTAGAACACCAGAACTTCTTTGAAGGCCGTGCAACGGCTTATATGAAGGCCGGGCTGCGGGGGAACATGCAGAAGGTTAAGTTTGCTAATGTAGCTTAAGGGAACTGGGGGCTTAACGGCCCCCTTGTTTTCTATAGCCCCGTCAGCATTCCTGTCACTGCTCTTGCGCCAGCTAAAGGGGCTGTTCCTAATGCGCTGCTTCCCATAAATTTAGCTTGTTGTGCTGCCTGTTGAAAAGGCGTTTGCCCAGCTAAGAATCTTTGAGCGGCTTCCCCTGATAGTCCTTTAGCGGCAGCTACGGTTCCTACAGCACCTCCTAAAGCTCCACCTAGTCCCGCACCTCCCGTAGCAGCCTGCTGAAGACCTGTAAGACCTCCAATAAACCCTGTAGCAGCGAACCTGTGGAACCAAGACGGGTTTTCAGGAGTCCTTAAAGTTGCTATCCGCGCAAGTTCTTCATCAATCCCCTTTACTGTTGCTTCTAGCGTTTCTATTTCTTGTTTATTAGCAGCTAGTTTTTCAGCGTTTTCAGGGTTTCTTCTAAGAGATTTTTTAAGAGCTAGTTCTTCTTTCTTTAGACTAGCCGCTTTCATCTTAGATTTATTTTTTAATCTAGTCATTTCTCTGTTTCGTCTGTTTTCAAGTTTTTCAGAGAGTTTAATAGCAGCATCTTTAATTGTTTTTTCTCTATTAGCTATAGTTGAAGCTACAGAGTTTGCTTCTTTTTGTAGGGGCGCTGTGCCTTGTCTTGCTTGTCGTGGAGAGTTTGTTTTAGCTGCTTTTAGCCATTCATCAGGACTAAACCTTCCTTGTCTTCCTGTCGTAGTAGAGGCTTTACCTACAGCATCTTTTAGTATTGAATGAGTAGCCCAAGCCGCTTTATCAGCTTGAAACTTAGCTAATCTTTCGCCACTTAAAGTTTTCGTAACTTGCTTGTCTAAAATAGCCTGCATCTCTCTTAAAACGTAGTTCTGTATTGCAGCAGCGCCACCAGCGTCTGATTTAGAAGATGCTGCTGTGCCAAAGGAACTTCTAAGAGAAGCTAAATCTTCCCCTGAAATTCTACCTTTAGTTGTTTTTTCAGCTAAAAGACCTACAACATTATTGATAGTATTTCTTAATTGACCTGAACTTTCCACAGCCAATCTTACGTTAGTATCAGCCTCTAATCGTTTGGACATTTCAGCGGCAATGGCTTTGGGGTTTACTTGGTAAGAGCGTGTTTTAATAGACTCAAAACCTACTTTAGACCACTGCTGCTCTAGTTTTTGCATAGCGGCATTAGTATTGCCTGCCTCTAAAATATCATCAACGTCTGCTTTTGCTATGCCAGCGGGTAGAGAATTTTGAAAGGCTTGTAGCCTAAACATATCTTCATTAGAATCTAAGTTTTGTTTAAGTTGAGCAGTTTTTCTTGCAACAACGTCTCCTGTGTTTTTATCTATTAGACGAGAGTAGTCACCTTTAAGTAATTCCTCCGCAACCTCTGCTTCTTCCTTTACACCTGCTACTTTTCTACTAACCTGTTCTCCTAACTCATCTATACTGTCCTCTAAAGCGTTTTTTGCTTCTACTGCTTCTTCGTCAGATTTCTTCTTAAAAGCTTTAACTGCTTTTTCTTGTTGAGCCTTACGTTGTAATATAGGAGCTACTATTTTTTCTTCTTGCGTTCTTATAGCGGAACCTCCACCAAAAGAAGGCCCAACTACGTCTCTATAAAAAGAGTGTAGTATAGCTTCAGAAGACTTTTCTTTATCTGCCGCTAATGTTATAGGAACAAAACCTTCAGGAGTATCTAAGGGAGCTTCTATTTTTCTTTTTAGAATCCAAGAAACAGGTGCAAACACTGCGCCTCCAGCAGCGCCTGTAACAAAGCCTAGTAGAGCCTCTGAACCCATGTCTTCTAAATCCGCACCTGTCTCTGCTTTACCAGCGCCGTATATTGCTCCTTCTGTAGCTGCCCTACCAATCAGTCCAGAAATAGAGCTTGCGCCTCTAGCGGCTGCGCCTACTTTAGCTAAAGGACTTACTATAGCCCCGGCAGCTTCTAAACCAGCGGCAGCTAAAGGGTTTCTTTCTTCAAAGCCTGCCTGTCTTTCATCGTAGTCTTTTTTAAGACGCGCATAGGCTTCTTCTTGTGTCTCATCTGTAGTAGCAGAAACTGCTAGAGAAGCTAAACCTAAACCTACTTCATCAGACCACCCAAGGGTCATGCCTTCTATAAAAATTAAAGCTCCTGCTAAACTATCTTCAGAAGTCCATTCGCCAGAAGCTATTTCTGCTTCTACTTCATTTGTAATTACAGTTTTTTTAGGCAGCGCAGCAAAAGGGTTCACAGCCTCTGTTTCTTGTGTCTCATCTTCTTTAGTAAGACCAATAAAGGGATTTGATTCAGCCATGTTAAAAACCTCTGTTTAGTTTAGACAATGTTTCTTGAGAAGTTCTAAGTGTTTCCACAACATCTACATAATCTATGTCGTACTCATCAATAAACTGTTGTCTAATAGTCGGGTTGTCCATGTTTTTAGCCATAATAGCAAGGGCTTCTTTAGGAACTTCAGACTCTGGGCTAGTTAAAGCTACAAGCTCTTGCTTACTCCTGTTGGCTAAAAGCTGGGAGTTGTACCCCCGTTGGTCTCCGTATCTATCTATCCAAGCAGCTTCATCTCTAGCTTGACGCGCTGATGCTTGATATATTTTTTTAATACCTCTAGCGTATGATGCTAGAGCTTCTGGCCCAGCGTTCATAGGTAACTCTCCCTGTAGAACTAATTTAACGTCTTTATCAGACGCTGGCCCTCTAGGTAAGTTAGCTACGGCGGCGCTTGTTATTAAACGTCTGCCTTCCATTCTAAGTTCTGAGATAGCGTCTTGCCGCCCTGTAAGGTCTTTAATACCTTCTTCTATAGTGCTATAGATACCACCTCTAATTTTTTGATTTTTTTCTGCGTTAGCTATAGCTGTTAGCAGTCTGTCTGCCGCAGTAGCCTTTTTTTCAGAGTCACTTGCTTTCTCTAATATATTAGCTTGTATTCTTGCTGTTGTTGCTGACAACCCAGTGTCTGCGGGTGACACTATTTGTCTTAAAACTTTAGTGGGGTCTTTTTTATCAACAAACTCTATTACTTCCTCACCTTCGTCATTAGTGTATTCAACTTTTTCTACTTCAGCATCTGCTCCACTATCATCTTTTATAAAACTTCCAGCATCTCTGTCAAATACTCTTTTTCCTACTGGAACATATCTATCTTTAGGGTCTAACTCAGCATCATCTTCAGCTACTTTTGCTATGTCTGAAAAACTAAGACCGCCTCCTGCTAAACTTACAAGATTAGCGACATCTTCTCTATCTCCGTATTTAGTAGCAACAGCAGTAGCCACAGCAGACCTTTGTTCATCCTGCTCTAATTGAGTTTTCTTTTCACCTCTAATTCTTTTCTGGGCAGCTTGAAGCAAAGGTATTCCACGTACAGGGTCAAGTTTAGCGTATTCAGCTAATACTTTTAGTTCTTGTGCAGGAGTTTCCATGCCCTGAGACATAACTTCTTGCAGCTTCTCCCCAGAAGTCCTCATATCCCTACCAAGCAAGCCACCTAAGTTACGTGCAAAAAGAGCTTCAGCAGGAGCCATACCTGTCAGCATTCCGCCTGCTTGTCCTTGACCAGCTACAGGAGAAGGCCGAAAAGCTCCTATTCTATCTAAAATACCCATGTTACTACCCTCTATCAAAGATACTTGAGAACAGGCCACCTAATGTTTGCCCACCAAGTATCTGCTCGAATAAATTAGCTGTACCTTGTCCGGCGGCAGCTTGTCCACCAGCACCTAGTATAGAAGAATAAATGTTTGACATTCCTTGTGCCTTAGCTGATTCAGCTTGCAGTATGTCTTCCAAAGCAGACATCTGAGCTTCAGATAATAACCCTGCACCCTGTCTTTGACCAATACCTGCAAGGTTAGACAGAGAAACAGCAGGAGTCAGTGTTTCCAATAACTGCTGCTCTGGTGCGTATTCTAACCCTAGACTTGCACCGATATTCTGTAACTGTGCAGCTTGTAAGGAAGCAGGTAAACCAGCAGCGGAAGTACCTAAACCAAACAGACCCTGAGCAGCCGCTAGGTCTTGCTGTCTTTCAGTTCCTGCTTGTCCAAGTGCTGCTAAGGCTGCTCTGTTCTTTGCTTCCTCTTGAGCTTGTGCTAGTGCAAACTGCTCAGGAGAACCACCAAACTGCGCTGTACGTAATCCTGTACGTCCCTGAGACTGTAGTTGCTCTTGTAACGCTATGCGTTGTCTTTCTTCTTCAGGACGCTGTACTGCACGTATACGTTCAAATACGTCAGCTTCTCTAGCAGCCATAGGGGCCATAAAGCCCGTGAGAGCGCCTGTAACGCCGCCTAACGCCTGTTGCTGTATA
>Ga0222717_10003296_pt1 | contig 12187 bp, 4 predicted proteins | sample C33_18DmetaG_FD_165053 | JGI IMG/M metagenome (GOLD analysis project Ga0222717, IMG submission 165053) | Estuarine water microbial communities from San Francisco Bay, California, United States - C33_18D | ecosystem: Environmental > Aquatic > Marine > Unclassified | place: USA: California...
GTTACATTTCTAGGCTTAGTTAGTTGTTTTTGCTGTTTGTTTATTGGCGCTTCATGACATAGAGAGGACATTTCCAGTCCGCGCCATTTTTTTCATGAAATCCACCGGATTCAACAAAGAGATACTCTGTCCCGTCAATCACCTTGTGCTTCATTTTTAAAGCTTGATTGAGATGCAAGTCCATTAACACCTCACTCGTCCACATGTAAAGATCAGAATTCGGTTGACCACCGACGACCATCCCATCAGCGGCGAGCACTAATTTTTGTAGCGGCCAACCTTTATTTGAACGAATCTTCTCAGAGGGATTATAATCATCAACAGATGGGATTTGCCCTAGTTGTTCCCAGCTTCCTTCAATTAATTTGTTAGACTCAAATTTTCCATTCCAATGGTATTTTCCTTCATGCGGATTTTTTGGGTTCTTGGTTTCAGTATCTTCACCTTCTTTTTTCTCTTTAACGAGCTGTAGTTTTTGCCACTCAGAAGAAGTCATTGGATAGGACTCAATAGATTTAAGGATCACCTTTTCATTCAAAGGGGGAATCTTCATCTGTTGAAGAAATACTGAAAAATGATTTCGCTTCACGCCAGGTGAACGACGTCCTCCGGGAATGGGTAAAAAACTCGTGGCAGCAAGGACGACCTCGTCTTTTTGAAATTCAGGCCAGAAGTTTTCTAAAATTTCGACTCCTTCAGCACGCCCCCCTTCTCTCTTACCCACTCCGCGCTTGCGTTCTTTTATCAACTTTCCATTCACATATAAACGGTAACCATCTCCGGCATTAACGTGAGACATACCCGCTACAAGCAGTCGATAGCGGTGGTCTTCTTTAAATTTAGGGAGTTTCAAGGTCGTTCTCATAAGCAGCACCTCTTTATCCCAAAATGTTTGCATTGGTTCATTGCAACGACAAAAATCTAATCGACACCCTAAAGCTTCAACGACTGATTTATCACCTTCTTTTTTACCAATCAGCTTGCCTCCAAGTTGACCAAAAGGAGCGTAGCCTGTCTTCCAGTCAACTTTAGCTGCATCGAAGTCATGCGCGAACCAATTCTCCATCCCTTCGGGAAAAGTTACTTTTCGATAACGGGTTCCCGGTCCCCAAATTTTTTCCTCGGCTGGATCAAAGGTATGATACTGCCACTTTATATCGGTTATCTGTGGACCAAAGGTCTTCCAATCATAGTCAGTCACGCCGATGCGATTGTAAAGTTTGACTAAATCATTTAAACGAGCCTCGCGATAGTAAAAACCTTTTTTTTGCGTTTTGTGTTCCTTTTCAGCAAGCAAATATGAGCGGTTTATCGCAATGTACTGTGGAATCAGTTCATCGCTGACAATCGGCTCAAGCGCCTTCTTCACAACAGGGCCAAACTGAGACGTGTCTGCAGACATAAAAATATTTTTGTGTGGCAACGACTGATCGGGAAAACGCTTTTTAGCCACGACAAAAAGATTATCAAGTCCCCCAGGCAATTGAGCTAAGTTCCGTGAAATCGAACCGTGAAGATAAGGTACCGCTGAGGGCATATCAGCACCGTAGGGATTTTTAATCATTCGAGGAAACTCTGCATAAGCCTCCTTCAAAATCTCCACAGCATAGCTCTGTACCTCAGCATCTGCTTTTTTAATTTCTCGAACAATCAACCCGAGGGGAGAAAGTGCCACAGCAGAAGTATTTGAAATAATCATTTCTTTAACGATGGGCAATATTTTTTTGTAATAGCGTTTATCTGCCGCTGCTTTGGTTAGTGCAGTGAGAGCTGCTCGACTGAGCCACCAATCATCATGTTTAAGCCAATAGATGAGGCGATCAATATGAGGAACAATGAGTTCAGCTCTAGCAGAGCCTAATACCTCCATTGCCGTCATCACCACCCACCAGGATTCCTCAGGATCATTCACCATACTGAACATGAGTTCAACCATCTCATCACTAAGCTTAGATTTATCAATAGATACTATTCCCGCTCGACGAACTCGAGGGTCTTTTGATTTTAACATTTCAAGTGCTAGATGTTGTCTACCACTTTTTCGAACCTTACCTGCAGAATAGATCGAACGCAGATTAAAATCGGGGTGATGAGTGTATTTCAAAAATAGCTCATCAGTTACATCAGGTGAACTGAGCAGGCGGTTCACTGGCCATGAACCTCCTTCAGCAAGAGTAACTCCATCCACATCCTGTGTCTTTCCACCGCGAACGGGAGCTGCTTCAAGGGAGTAAAAAATCTCATCGGCTTTCGTTCCCCAAGGGCGTTTAGGTAATTGATAACTCTTGCAATGCTTTGTTTTGGGTGCACCCGCGATGCGTAGATTTTGACGGGGTATTGTATAAGACAAAGCAAGGCCAAGCCCCCAACCAGCGGGATTATCGTAACGACCACCACCGACGATCCCCATAGAACCATCAAAACGGCGAGATATATCGTAAAACCACGCGCGATGATTCATGAATTCACGGTATCGCACTGGTGCTTTTTTGTGCATCAAGCCCATGGCCGACCCACGCCAGATCTCACCAATACCACCACCGGTGTGCCCGTGAAGCATCCATGATGTTGAATAAAAACTAGTCATCGCCGAAGCATCTCTAGCCTTAGCATAAACTGATTTTTCACCTTCTGGTGTGAGTGAAGCCGCAGCTGCCATCGCAAAGGCTAACCCCCCATTTCGTCCGTTATCGGTATACGTTCCTTCTGGCAAACCATCGCCATACGAAACCGCGCCATGTCCTGCATAGCGATAAAAGTGCTTGAGTGAGCTTTGCAAAGTTCTTTCATCAACTTCAACACCGCATTCTTTTGCTAACTGCAAAAAGGTTACACAGTGAACACCTGCCGCATTCATATGACCACCCGCCATGTATTTGTAGCTTGTTATACCTCTTCCACCCCAAGCATTATTATACATGAGGCGATGCAACACATCGGCCTTTAACTTGATCGTGTGAAGAATGGATTCATCACCCGTACGCAAATAATATTCACAAAGAGCAATATTCTTGAAACCGATATGCCAAGCTGCTCCACCTATTTCCTTTTTGCCTTCATTGCTTTTTGCCGTGGCTTGCATTTTTTCACGAACATACGCTAAGTCGCTTTCATCTCCTGTGGAGAGAAGAAAAAGATAACCCAAACCCATTCCATTTGCACCCGATTGTTTGAGATACTCAGCCATCCCTCTCACAACCAAGTCTGATTTTTTACAGTTTAAAGGCCAGGTTTTGCTGTACGCTCCTAAAACGGGAATCTTTACCACGACTTCCATTGGTTTTGCCGATTTATTTTTGCGGAGAACCAGTCTTACTAAACCATCGGCTGCTTCTGCTTTAGCGATAATATCGCCGAGAATCTGGCGAGGATCCATCTTTTCTAATACACGACCATTAATACTATCGATCAGCTGACCCTTTGTAATTTTTTTAGTTGCTGCAGCGGGCGAACCTTCTTCTACATTTTTAACACGCATTTTAAAAGCAGGTTGCATCAACTCAATTCCAATACCAACTGGTCCAAAGCGGTCGATAGATTGCAATCCTTTTTTTTCATCTGGAAAAGGATGAAACATGGGGTGAACTTTGTAATAAGAACTGCCTTTCATGCCGGCGGCATGCAAGGTTTGTGGAGACCCCATAAAAATTAAGGATATGAGCAACAAAGCTGTCTGCTTTGTTAATTGATTAAACATAGATAGATCTCTTAAAAAAAATTGAATTAAATGATATTGGCAATGTTAATTTTCTATATAAGGCATATGGCAAGACAACGGTCTGTTACTTCTTGAATAACTGACACAGTACATTTTTTTATTAAAACGGCTCATACAGAACAACACACCTCTCTCAAACAAGGTTTCAGTTTATCATATTGTGTCAGTACTATTGTTTTCAGCACGGCCGTTTAACAATTTGCATATATAATTATTATAATTATTGTGATATTTTTTAAATATTCATTCATGCCAAATATTTATTCATTCTTGCCACTTTTTTACTTTACTGCATTGTCATAATTTTATACTTAAAATCATGACAAAAGCTTCGCCATTCAGGTTTTCACTCCCCTCCTATCCCATCACAGTAGAGAAAAGCGAACAGGTAGGCTACGACAATCCCCTTGCGGTCGAAGTAGCAAAACCCCTTTTCGATGCCGACATTCAATTTTTATCTCTAACTGAACGACCATCTTATACGATACAATCCCGGTGGAGTCGAAGTTGGCATACTTTTTATCTCGTTGTACAGGGATCACTATTCTTTGAGTCGGATAAATTTAATTTTGAACTCAAAGCAGGTGAAATGTGTTTTTGTCCTGCTGGCTTGCGCTTTTCTCGCAAAGGGAAAAAGAATCAACCCGTGCAATGGCTTTACATACGTTTAAAAAACACTGCCATGTGGGAAGCATTCAAAGATCAAGACATTTACAAGAGGCCTTACGAATCCGCTGATCTTCTTTTTTTGCTATCCAAGCGTATTCTAGATGCCCATCACTCCCGCAATGCTGTTGAAATCAATCTTGCACAGTCTCATTGCAATGCATTGATCAATCTTCTCAAACACGAATTATCGATCATAGATCAAAGAACACATCGCTACACAAAAATTTTAAGAGAACTCATCACTGACATACAAAAAGCACCAGAAAAAAATTGGAGTATCAGCCTTATAACTAAACGCCTTAAAGTTTCCACTAGAAAACTCTATCGACTATTTGTAAAAGATTACGGCATCGCTCCACATGAAATGGTCACCAAAATACGAATTTCAAGAGCAGCACAGTATTTAACTCGTAGCGATGAAAACATAGGCTGGATTTCTGACGAATTAGGCTATCAAAGTATTTATTCCTTTTCTAACCTTTTTAAAAAACATACCGGACTACGACCTACTGAATATCGCAAAAAATTCAAATCCTCAGATACTTAGCCTATGTGCTATCATTTTTACTTCAGTTTTAAAATAAACAAAAAACCTTCATTCTACACTCTCTATCACTGGTGCAGTAAGAATACCCATCGGTCTCAATTGATACTCTTCAGACCATTCATCTTTTTTTGATCTCCAAGAATTTGGACCGTACCAATATCCCTGACCACTGGCAACTGTGTTGTGTAATTGTCCAAAAGCATTGGCCCGGTTACCGAAGACTGTGACATCGATGGCAGTCCCTTTTTCCACAAGGCCCAGATTTGCACTATAAGGAGAGAAGGCTAGTTTTGTTTTTATATTACCTGAAGCAACACTAACCAAAGGCCCTTCAAAGTGGGGTACTCTTATCGATACTTCGCCCTCTGTTTCAGGAGCGCTGCAGTGATAAGTGAGGTTACCTGCGTAGAAAGGCAGTCCCTGAGTGGTCCAATCGCCGTAAGCCAGTTCTTGTACTGGTTCGATGAGTGAAGCGCGGTCACCCAAAACCTTTACCCCAAAATCACCCAAGAGATAACACCACTCGAGATAGGTTTTTCGGGTATAATCGACAATGAGTTCCAAGGTGTGTGTACCTGCGTCAAGCGAGGGAAGATTAACTTTCTGAATTGACTCATCGGTAAAATAACCATCTATATTGACAGATACTTCAATCCCATTCAATATAATCCGAGTCTTTGAAGCCCCTTCTAATGCCAATTGAGGTGAAGTCACATCCACTGCGCTTTCGATTGTGTAGCGCAGCGATACAAAAGCTGCGTGTTCCACGGGTTCTTGGTCGGTCCACGGCTGGGCCATTTGACCGGCCACCGTTGGCAAACCCAACTCTTTTCGAATAATAGGATCGAGCTGCAAGGAGTGTTTTTTAGGTTGCCACTCTCCTTCTCCAATACGCCATTCAGGGGTATCGAGAAGCAACACATTCGGTTCGCTCAACGAAACGGGAACTGGTCCGGCAAGTGTCGAAAGCCTTTTGTTTTCTTTATATGCAAGCGAAGCGCCCGTCGTGTTTTTACCAGGAACGAGAGAAAGCAGCACACTACCGTGTTTGTGTAAATGCAGAGATAACAAAGTGCTGGTTTCGGTATACTCGGCAGCTAGAGAATGCTGACTTCCATCGCTGGTATTGAGTTCGCTCAATTGCCAAAAACCTTGGATGGTAAGCTTCAAGTTTGCTTTTTCATGATCCATGCTCGTATTGCAAATAAACAATGATCGACTATCGCCATCGATTCTCAGTTGATGCAAACAACCTGAGACTTGAACTCCGGAGGCATTCGTCAAAGCGACCTCACGCACGGGTTCTAATGCGGATATGATGCGACTCTTGCTGTAGGGAACCTGCTCACAAGACAGGGCTAACGCTGAAGGAGCATCGCTAGGTAGCGCATCGAGCAATGAAGGGATTTCTCCCGCAAACACAATGCGCCCACCTTGGTCTTTAAATGCTTGCAACCTTTGCAGTGTAGAACTGCGCATGGTGCGCATTCCAGGTACCACGATCACTTCATACTCCATTTCGCCAACAGCAAATCCATTGCGTGCTGGAGCATTCTCTTGAGTCGGAAGCAATGATTCACTGATAAAATCAAAATCTAAAAATTCGTAAAGCAGCCACTTGATGAGGCTTAAAAAGTTACCGTCTCTCTCCTCCCGTTCCACCTGTGTATGCTGTTTGGGACCACATGCTAACCAGTAAGATTCTACAGGATGAATAACGCCAATCCTAACATGAGGCGAACCTTCAGTTAGGGCTAAGTTAACGCGTGCGAAGTGATCCTCTACCACGGGGTATTCTTTAAACCAAGGCGACTGATAGTTGATCGAAGCTGGATAATCTCGCTTTGCTTCACCTGCCATCGAAACCATCGAAAGATGATGCACACGGTAAGTGATACCAAGCGCAGCCTGCCAATCCCCTTGTCGTTTGTGGCCCGCAAAATCAAAGTGCCAATTGGTGACTCCGTACAATTCACTGAGAACGCCGCTTCGGCCGTATTGATGAGCAGCAGATTGGGCTTGTTTAGCGGTTGAGTATTCAGCCTCCATCCAATCACACAGGATATCGATTCCCGGTATTTGAAAGGATCGGTAACCACGCATAGACTCTCCCAATGCATTGGTTTGACTGTTCAATGAGTTTTCAGACATCATATGACCAGTTAAGGCGATATTGTGATCTTCACACCACTGCCCAACCTGATCAGAGAAAGCTTGGGTGAACCTTTCGCACACGTGATCGTGATAGCGATAACGCCAGACCGATGCCTTATCATCGCATCGCTCCCAAAATAATTCCGGTAAGTGATCTAATATATCACCACCGTAGGTGGCGCTAAAACTATCGGTCAGATCATCCGTCCAAGGAAGCACAACATTCCTCAACTCTTCAGCTTTGTTCAAACATTGTTTGTGTACAAACTGAGGTTCATCGGTGAATATTGCAGGAATGGTTGAACCGAAAGACTCTCCGACTTCTTTGTAGTATTTTTCGTGCGTGACTTCTATAAAGCGTTTTAGCGCTTCGGGGTTCAAGGTGTCGACATAGGTTTGGTTATTAAACCACGAAGACGCGAGAGCGGTTTCAATATAAGCGTACCATACACGGCAGCCTTCAGTTCCCTTTTCGCCATCGCCCAATCTGTTAAATGAATGAATGCGACCATTTTTTAAAAGCACTTCATACCTAGCGATGAGTTTACCGTTGTTACAACGAGAAGACCCGAACGCAGGGTTTGGATTAGGCGTGTTTGTATTTTCTTCTTCATAAGGAAAAGGGGTGAACAACAAGTGTCTTGCACGGTACTTTTCATCTTTGGTAACAATGCCACCAGCCGCACCAGAAGGCCAGCGGTCTTCGTCGTACAACCAAGCTAACATATCGTTCTTTTCAGCGTGATCCCTACAGGCTTTGATCATATTCATGAACTCATCGCTCAAGTACTCTGTATCCATGCCCGTTCTTGGATGCATGTGAAAACCACCGAGTCCCATCTCTTTAAAACAATCGATTTGACGACACAATTGATCCGCATCGAGTTTATTATTCCAGGCCCAAAAAGGAGCACCTCGATAAATAGAACCTGGGTTTTTAAATGTTTTGATAGCGTTTGGATTCATATTACATTATTTTGAAGAGAACAAATGATTCAATATAAAATAGATTATAGTTGAATAAATGATGAATAACTATAATTATTTATTCAAAAAGTAGCATTATTTTGTCAGGTTCAACATGATTCAATCCAAGCCTAAAAAAAATCACTTTCACAACGATGACGAACTCGCCATTGTCACCATGAAAGAACAAGCAAATTTGGATTTTCACACACACAAGTACCACGAATTAGTTGTGGTTCGAGCGGGTAGCGGCACCCACGTGACTGAAAGTGAATCGTATACGGTCGGCGCAGGCGATGTATTCATTATGCGGCCCGGAGCCCCACACAGTTACCGCAACACCGAAGCCTTAGATCTTATCAACGTTCTCTATTGGCCAAAACGTCTTCCTATGGGTTTAGCTGACATGCGACAACTACCGGGTTTTCACGCCTTGTTTGAACTAGAACCCCAACTAAGACAACAACAAGGTTTCAGTGCACGGTTACAATTAGAACCGGCTGCACTAACGCACACCCTATCCCTCATCGACAAAATCAATGAAGAACTCAAACAACGCAAACCCGGTTACAGAGCGATCGCGATCAGCACTTTTTTAACATTAGTAGCAGAATTGAGTCGCAGTTATGGCGCAGTGCGCACCACCTCTGCAGAAGACATGATGCGCTTTGGCACTCTTCTAAGCCACCTAGAAACCGACTACCACAAAGCACTCTCTTTAAAACAAATGGCCGCCATGGCCAGTATGTCGGCAAGTTCGCTCAACCGTCTTTTTCAACGTGTGCACGGCGTATCCCCTGCCCGATACCTTTTAAATTTGAGATTAAAACGCGCCGCAGAGCTGCTAAAAAACAGTGAGCAACGCATAACCGAAATTGCTCTGCACTGTGGCTTTAACGATTCCAATTACTTCACGCGACAATTTCGCAGCTTCAAAGGCTTTTCTCCAAGAAACTATCGAGTCCAGATGCAAGGACTTTGAATTAGAGGTATGATTTTTTTGATACCGCTGAAGCTCTTTATTGTAAAAAAAAACTTTTTAAAATATTGTTATTAGGGTTGAAAGGGCCAAAGTTCCAGGCTTGAGTGTTCTGAATTTCTGAGGAAAAACATCTAGCAGCAAGCATAAGCAACCATCCCATCGACCGATTTTTCTTTGCCCATTTCGCTGGCCGAATACAATAAATATTAGGCAGAAATGAATATAGATAGACCACAGAATCTCACCACAATATAGTAGTTGTGAATAAGCTCGACTTTGGTTTACCGCACATCACCAACATCTCATTCTGTCACTTTTTCTAGAAAATATCATTTTTAAAGGAGAACTAATTGCGAATCTATAAAAATTTAGCCATCTTATTGAGCCTTACGCTTTGGGCTACAACAAGCCTTTTCGGGGCAGAATTGCAATTCAGTAACTATTACACCGACAACATGGTTCTCCAACGCGACAAAACTGTCACCATCACCGGTTTTGCTGATAAAGACACTAGCGTAACCATTGAATTTGCAGATCAAAAAAAGTCAAGCAAAACGGATTCGAATGGAAAATGGTCGGTTGCTCTCGACGCAATGGATGCCTCGGCAAAAGCCCGTGATCTAAAATGTTACGCTACAGGAGCAAAAGCAGCGATCCTCCTAAAAAACATTTTGGTTGGTGACGTTCTACTTTTTGCTCGTCAAACCTATGTCGACATATCGCTTGGCCGCAATGAAGCTGGAAAAAAGTCAGCTGCCAGTCATAAAGCATCAAAAACCTTTCGTGCACTTTTGATCAAAACCATTCCTGCAAAGAAACCACTTGTTGATCTCGACGAGCAAGCCAGTTCCGGATGGGTCGAAGTTGATTCAAACAATGCTTTACTCATGTCCGCAAGCTCTTATCATTTTGGTATTGATTTAGACAAACAACTCAATATCCCCATTGGTATCGTCGATATCAACATGGGGCATCACTTTGGCATTGGATGGCTCAGTGCAAAAGCCATTGCCGATTCGGTGATCATGAACCCAAAAGACAAAGAAATAAGCTGGCTTCCAGAGCACATGCAAAAAAAAGCAGAAGAACGCGATAGTGGCAAAGCTCAAAAAGATCTGGATGCATACTACCAAAACAGAATGAAAGGCAAAGGTGAAAAACCTCATATTGGATTGCACCCAATGAAAAACCCAATGTATCCCTCTGGTGGTTACAATGCTGTGATTCACCCCTTGCAAGACATAACATTTAAAAGCATGCTTCTGCAACTGGGCAATGATTACCCTTTCATCGCTTACCGCGAAATCGAAAAAGAAGGACTCTCGACCACCAAAGCTGGCTACGACACGGGTTGGCACCACAACTACTTGATTTTAAAAAGCGGTTACCGCATCACATCAAAAACATTACCCTATGTACCAGGAGATTGGCGCAGAACTTTTAAAGACAAAAACCTACCGATCGGGTTGATCTTACCTCCTAGTTCATCCTTAGATGTTTATGCGGCACATAACCGAGAGATCCGCGAATTGCATCGCCGAACAGCTGAAAAAGCTGAGGGAATCGGTTTGATTCTACCGGGCAACGATAACATTCCTTTTAGTGGACAACCAAGAGATGACAAACTACTCGCCGACCGTTGTAGCGCATGGTATCTAGGTTCAGTCGCTCAACGTGATGGCAAAACAGCAACGGGACCAGAAGTTCTCAAAATTGAAACACGCCTAACCAAAGCGACCATCCATTTCAAAGAAGGAACAGCTGAAGGCCTTAAAGCAAGTCCTGATTCACTAAAACAATTTGAAACAGCAGGAGCAGATAGAGTGTTCACAGCAGCCAAAGCCACTGTAGAAGGATCTACCATTAGGCTTGTGAGCGAAAGCCCTGTTGTGTTTGTTCGCTACAACTGGACATATCGTCCTAGTCAAGAACTTACAAACAATGCCGGTTTGCCAGCGCTTCCATTTTCAACGGATCCCAACTGGATATTCGGTTGGATCCCCCCTTCAGAAACTCCGAATCTACCCATAGAGTATAAAACAACAGCCAATAAATGGAGCAAAAGCGATGTTGCTATCATCAATGGTCAAATCGCCAATATGGCCGCTGGAGACTCGGAACAGATACCACGTCGTCCCGGTCCTCTTGGCATTGTCGCTAGTCCTTTTGGACCCAATATCATCGTCGTCGAGATTGATCCCGACACACCGGCAGTCGGTATAGTGATGCCCAATGATGTTATCTATGGAGTCAACGGAAAAATATTCAGCGACAAAGAAGGCACTCGTTCTGATGAACAATACAAGGTTCTAGCAGATGCGATCACATTTAGTGAATCAGAAGAAGGCAAAGGAATTCTTGTTCTCAGCCTTCGCCGAGGCACTGAGCTTATGGATGTCAAATTACAACTCAAAGTACTCGGCTCATACAGTAGCACATCTCCTTACTACTGTGAAAAATCGCAAAATATTGCCGCAAATGCCGAAGCATGGGCAGAACGACGCTATAGACCTGAATCCGGGCTTGCCTCTGAGCCCACAGGCAAGCTCAACACAGACCTATTATTTTTATTGGCTTCTGGCTCTCCAAAAAGCCAAGGTCTGGTACGACGCGCTGTTTATAACTCAATTGAAAAAATGCAACTTAAAGAAGTCAAAGCCGGCATGCGCTCCAAACCTTGGCACACAGGCTATATGTCGTTATTGTTAGGTGAATATTTTCACGCGACCGGCGACAGGAATGTTTTACCATACCTTAAGTTTCAAGCTGATCTCTCAGCCGAATCCCAAATAAAACCAAAAGACGAAACGCCACCCGAATGGGAAGCTGCACAAGGTGAAGCTCAGGTCGGTGGTTGGCGCCAAAATTCTCATACGGCTCCCGATAGGTGGAAATCTGGCTACGGCTTGATGCCTCACGCCGGTATGCCCTGTCTTATGGGAATGGCGTTGGCAGATGAAGCCGGACTTGAAATTGATCAGGTAGCATTAAAACGAGGCCTCAAGCACTACCGCAAAGGACGCGCAGAATTTGCTTCGGTCATCTACACCTACAGTGGTTCATGGAGAACAGGTCCACCGACAACCAACCCCGACGTAGAAGCAAGAGGCGGTTTGTGGAGCATGAACGGCAAACTCGGCACAGCGGCAGC
>Ga0222717_10003300_pt1 | contig 12181 bp, 5 predicted proteins | sample C33_18DmetaG_FD_165053 | JGI IMG/M metagenome (GOLD analysis project Ga0222717, IMG submission 165053) | Estuarine water microbial communities from San Francisco Bay, California, United States - C33_18D | ecosystem: Environmental > Aquatic > Marine > Unclassified | place: USA: California...
TCAAATTGCTTAACTCCTTTCTCGAACTCATTCGCGTAGTAAAAAGCCAACCCACGCTGCCAATGATAGGGTTCACGAAAAGGCTGCGCGACAATTTCTAAATCCCAGTTTTGGATAGATTCATCAATCCGGCCCGCGAAAAAGTGTTCCTCTCCGCGCGCGTATAAATCCCGCCCATTCGGATCATTTTCCTGACCAAAAATTTGTAAAACAGTCGCTAAAACCAGCAGAATCCATAATTTCATTCCTTTAATTAGCACGAAGAAGCATCAAGCTTCGATTTAAATTTATCAGAGAGTTAGTTCCTTTCGTTAGACGTTCGAGACCTTTAAAAACAAGGGCGATTTTATTGGATTGCGTCTAGGATGACCTCTCGCTTCGTTTTTAGTAAACTTAGGATCCGCTCGAGGGCTGCTTCAAAACTCATACCATTTTTGCCAACCCAAATTTCATAATCTTCCTCGGCCTAAGCCTCTAGGTCGCCAAACGGTTTTCCGAGTTGTGAAGAACTCGATTTCTATTATGATTTTCAAAGGGCGTTAGTGTTTGTATTTTCCAGCTCAAAAATCTTAGCAACTTTGGCTTGAGGACTTCCCTTAAACTATCCGTGACACTTAACCCTCCAACTTACCCGTAAAAGCAATTCAATTTTAATATCTCAAAAGAAACTCAGTGAAGATGCGTCTCAGGAAACCTCTTTTCTAACTTCCGAATTTTTAGCCCCTCAAATGAATCCATCTTCCACCATTTTCACCCTATTCTTGCCCTTCCTAATTTTCACTGTCAGAGCCGACCTCCTCGTCCACTATGCTTTCAATGATCTAGACGGATCGATTGTATTTAACCAAGGCTCTAGAGGAAATGGGACGAAGGTTGGTGGTGCGACCTATGGCGAAGGTAAAGACGTAACCTTTGGCCAAGCATTTTACGGAAACCGTACTGGAGCTAATGACGGCTACATCCAAACCGGCCTTACAGGAACAGAATTAGGAATGGGGCCAAACTCAGTCTACACTGCCATGGCATGGGTGAATTGGTCGGGCCCTCGTGGCAATGTAGACCACATGATCTTTGGTCAAGAAGACGGTTCAGGAAATGGTAGCCAGCTTCACCACGGAATCCGTGCTGATAGCACCGCGAATGTTCATTACGGTGGCTGGGGAAATGACCTAAACGACGCTGGGACAGTAACTCCTGGTGAGTGGACTCATCTTACTTGGTCTTTCGACGGTAACGATAAGGTGGTCTTTGTCAACGGGGTCGAAACTTCCCGCGGCAACGGTAGCACCATGTCAGGACATGCTCTTCCTGTAATTATCGGGGGTCACGGACGTGACGCTGCTGATCCAGCTGGACAGAGCTTTAATGGGGCAATTGATGAGGTGAAAATTTTCGACCAAGTCCTTTCTGCAGCAGAAGTTCAAGCCGAAATGTCCGTTGCTCCCGTTACTCCCCAACCCCCAACCGATATCGCCCTCAGCAATACAAATCTCGCCCCCAATTCAGCTTCAAACACTTTAGTCGGCACGCTAACTACGAGCGACCCTAATGGGGATAATGCCCACACTTACTCGCTCGTCTCGGGTCCAGGTGGCACCAACAATGATCTTTTCACGATCATCAATAGTGATGAACTCCGCGCGGTGTCGCTCTTGGGTGGATTTGGAACAAGTTATTCCATCCGAATTCGTACTACTGATGGTGATAGTCTGACAAGAGAGGAGTCATTTTCCCTTAAAGTGGAATCCGCAATGGCACCTACCGCCATCACCTTACCAATAAATACTCTTCTTCAAGGAACTCCTTCGGGCACTGAGCTCACCAACTTCATCACCGAAGACCCCAATAACGCCGACAACCATACCTACCAGCTCGTGGCGGGAACCGGGGACACAAATAATGCGCTTTTCACTATTAATGGAAGCACCCTCAGGACGGCATCATCACTTCCAAACCTCGGATCAAATCTTTCTTTTAGAGTCCGCAGCACCGACCTATCTGGCCTCGCAATTGAAGCAGTTTTTACTCTTTCTGTTGTGAGCTCTTCCGTTCGTATCAATGAATTTTTAGCTAATAGTAGTTCGACGAGCCTTTCCGACGAAGATGGCGATACTCCCGACTGGATTGAACTCCATAACCCTGACGGCAGATCAATTAGCCTCGGTGGCATGTATCTTACCGACGATCCCAGCAATCTCACCAAATGGCTCATGCCCAACATCAGCCTTGGCGGAAATGATTATCTCATCATCTTTGCATCCTCAAAAGATCGCCGTCCCACCAACGGGGATAATCTTCACTCCAATTTCAGCCTCAATGCCGGCGGAGAATATGTCGCTCTGGTTGCAGCAGATGGCTCTACGATCCTCTCTGAAGTTGGCTCATCGGCCCAAGACTACCCGTCGCAAAAAGCGGGAATCGCTTATGGCTTCTTCGGTGAGCCTCTCCAAATCGGATACCTTCTCAAGCCAACCCCAGCTGCCGAAAATGACTCATCTAGTGGTATCGCAGGTTTCGTCAAGGATACCGACTACAGCATAAGTCGTGGATTTTACGATGATCCTTTCCCACTCGTCATTTCCTCCGCCACTCCGGGAGCGATCATTCGCTACACCACCGATGGTAGCTGGCCTAGCGAAACGAATGGAGCCATCTATTCGACTCCTATCATGGTGGACCGAACCATGGCAGTGAAAGCCCTTGCTTATCGGTCTGGATTTGTTTCCACCAACATCGATACCCACACTTATATCCTCGTCAATTCCGTGGCTGATCAAACAGCTTCTAACACCCGGAGTGTTTACGGACTTCCATCTAACTGGGGTGGCCAGAGTCCCTACTACGGGATGGAAAATAATGCTAACGTCAATCCAGACGATATCACCGATGACCTTAAGACCGTCCCCAGTCTCTCAATCGCAATCGACTCGAACGATATGTTCGGTGGATCTGGAATTTACTCCAATCCCGGATCTTCCGGTCAATCGTGGGAGCGTAAAACCTCTCTCGAACTTGTGGACCCAGCCGATCCAACCGGAGCCGGAAACTTCCAACAAAACTGCGCAATCCGGATTCAAGGAGGAGCTTTCCGAAGCTTTGGCCTTACTCGAAAAAAATCATTTCGTGTTCTCTTTAAAACTCAGTTTGGAACAAGTGATCAACCTACCGGGGGACAAGGGTCACTCAAGTTCCCTCTCTTTGGAACCGACCCCGGGGTCGCCCAAGAATTTCAGACTCTGATTTTTCGGATGGAGTCAAACGACGGATGGCAATGGTCGGGAGCTGGCAGCCAGCCACAATATGCCCGAGATGAGTTTGGACGCAGGGTCCAGCGGGCCCTCGGGCAGCCCGCTTCTCACGGCCGCTACCTTCACATATATATCAACGGAGTTTACTGGGGACTCTATAACGTCGTCGAACGCCCTGATTCGAGTTTTGCCGAAAGCTATATCGAAGGTGCCGCTCGAGATCTCTGGGAAGGTCAAAATTCCGGAAGTGCCATCAACGATGCTTCCAATCTGAGCAACTGGAACAACCTCCGGAACGCAGTGGGCAATATTACCTCAGCCGGATCCAACGCCGCCCGCGATGCTGCTTTTCTCAAAGCTTGTGGATTCAACCCGGATGGCACCCGAAATTCTCTCTACCCCATTTGGTGCGATCCCTCCAACAATGCCGATTATTTCATCACCAACTGGTACGGCGGCAATAGCGACTGGCCCAATAAAAACTACTACGGGGGCATCGACACCCAGAGCACTCGGAGTGGTTTTAAATACTTCATGTGGGATTCGGAATGGTCCCTCTTCCTTCGCTCCAGCACAAACTACAACCGCATTACCGATTACCGGGGGATCGCCGCGGCCAACAATGCTCTTCAAGACAGCCCCGAGTTCCGCCTTCGCTTTGCTGATCGGGCCCACCGCGCTCTCTTCAACGATGGTCCACTCACTCCGACAAACGCCCGCCGACTTTACGATGAAGTGACCGCGCAACACCGTAGCATCCTAAATCCCGAAGCCGCACGCTGGGGCGACCAACACGGTGGCAATCGGAATATTTCCGACTGGGAGGGCGAATACAATCGCATCGTGAACAGCTGGTTTCCAGTACGCGATAAGCTATTTTTAGACTCCCTCCGTTCCTCCGACCTCTACCCTCGTGTCGAAGCTCCAGTTTACAGCCAACACGGGGGTTCTCTTCCTTCCGGCACCGGTCCCACCCTGCGTGTGCCTTCCTCCGTCACTCAAATTTACTATATGTTTGGTCAAAGCGATAATGACCTCACCGACTACGCCCACTCCCTCGACCCTCGCCTTACCGGGGGTGCTATCAACCCCGCAGCTACCCTTATCACCCTCGGTGGTGGGGGCGGTGGCGGGCCAACAACAACTGTCTTCGTCGATAGCGGTGACGATTGGAAATACCTCGACGACGGCAGTAACCAAGCCACCGCCTGGCGTGCCGCCGCCTTCAATGACACAAGCTGGGACTCGGGCCCCTCCCAACTTGGATACGGCGATGGCGATGAAGCCACCGTCGTTAGTTTTGGCGGAGACAGCCGTGACAAGCACCCCACCACCTACTTTCGTAAAACCTTCACCATCGCCGATCCATCTATCTTTGAGGATTTCACCCTTAACTTCACCTACGATGACAGCACCATCATTTATCTAAACGGCACTGAAGTCGCCCGCGAAAATATCGGGGCCAATCCCACCTTCGATGAATTCGCCAACGGTAACGGACCCGAAAATGGTAACGCGGCCCGCGTCCTTTCACCTTCTCTCTTCCTCGCCGGCTCAAACACCTTCGCTGTCGAAATTCACCAAACAAGCGCTACCAGCTCTGACATTAGCTTTGATCTCGACCTCACCGGGAATCCTCCCGGCGGCGGTAGCACAAATAGCTCCGACCCCATTATTATTAGCGAGCCGGGTTGGCTCTTCTCTCGGTCTTATAACAGTAGCAACGGTGAATGGAGCGCGCTGAACTCAGCCTTTTTCACCCCCGACACCGTTCCCGCCGACGCCAGTAATCTCATCATTTCGGAATTTAGTTACCAACCCGGCCAGCCAACGACACCAGCCGAGCTTGCAGAATCCAGTAACCGTGATGACTACGAGTTTGTCGAACTCATGAATGTCGGCTCCCAAACTATCGACCTCACTGGAGTCCGCTTCACTCTAGGTATCACTTTTAATCTAGCCGACAACACCCTAATTCTTCCGGGTGAGCGACTTGTTATTGTAAAAGACAGCTCTGCCTTTGAATCCCGTTATGGCACATCGGTCAACATCGCTAGCGATGTTCTCGGCAGCCGTAATTACAGCGGACGTCTCAGTAATAGCGGAGAACAAATCACTCTGCTCGATGCGTCCGATACTGTTATTCAGAACTTCACATACGATGATGAACTTCCTTGGCCATACACCGACGGCAGTGGATTCACTATGGTTCTCAAATCACCTACTATCCCTATTCCTGATCATGGAATAGCTACCAACTGGGCCGCTTCCAATACGGAAGGAGGGGCTCCGGGAGAGGGGGATATCATTGGGTTCGTTGGCGATCCAAATGCTGACAATGACAGTGACTCCTACCACGCATTGATTGAATACGCTCTGGGATCCAGTGATAATATTTCAGGTGATGCCCGTTCTCTAGTCGGTCTTAGCTTTCAGTCTTTTGCGGTCGCCGGGATCGCAGACACTTATTTGGTCATCAGCTACCAACGGAATCTTTCCTCTCAAAATATTCTCACTCTCATTCCCGAAGTCTCCACTGATCTATTAGCCTGGGATAGCACACCAGACGTTGTATTTGTTTCCGAGATCGAAAATGATGACAGGACATCAACTGTTACCTACCGTAGCGCCCAACCTGTCAGCGACCAAGAGAGGGCCTTCTTACGCATCAAAGTTATAAAATAAAAAATTGCGAGTAAGCCTCAGAAACGGAGCCAAAAAAATTGAGTATCTCTTCAGAAATTCACAACCCCTTCGAAAGTTACCATGCCTGAAGATCCCTTCAGAGAAGCACGTCAAAAAGAAGGCGCCCTAAAATGCCCATTTCAGGGAGAAGAGGTTCCCATGCTCCTCCGTCACGCTGATGTTCGGGCTGCCGCAAAAGACTGGCAGACATTCAGCTCTGATGCTCCATTTAGGATTCCCATCCCCTCAGAGGAGGAGATGAGGACGGTGCGGCAGCTCCCGATCGAAACAAACCCGCCCGAACACACCGAATACCGCAGAATTGCTGAGCCATTCTTTAAGCGATCAAAAAAACCAGAAGTCATCGAGAAAGTTCAGAATCTCATCAACGAGCTTTTAGAAAAGGCGCTGACAAGCAGAGGTTCACTTGAAATCGTGAATCAGTTCGCCTTGCCCATCCAGTCACGAGCCTTGACCTATCTTTTAAATGTCCCCGAGTCCGAAGCCGACACTTACACCGAGTGGGGAATCCACGTTTTCCACGACGAGAATGGCTGCGGATCCACGCTGGAAGATCACCTTGCTCTGGCCCTTAAGCGTGCGGAAAAAGATCCAGGTAAGGATTTTTTCAGTGCACTAAATCAAGCAACTTTTCAAAACCGCCCCTTAACTTACGAAGAGAAAATGGGATTCGCAAACCTCACCTTTGCCGGAGGTCGCGATACCATCATTCATAGCATCTCTTCAATCATCTCTTACTTTGGACAACACCACGAAGACCTTCAATCACTTCGCGACAATCCCAAAGGTCTAGTGATTGCTGGAGAAGAATTTTTTCGAGCTTTTATGCCTCTCACTCAGATCGGTCGGGTCTGTCCGATTGAAACAGAGATCAAAGGAATTAAGATCCCACCCGGAGATCGCGTTTCCTTGGGCTGGGCTGCCGCAAATTTTGATCCAGAGGTCTTCGACGAACCCGAAAAAATCGACCTTACTCGTAAGCCAAACCCCCACGTTTCTTTCGGCTTTGGCACACACCTCTGCCTCGGGGCACCACACGCCAGACTCATTATCCGCTCACTTCTTGAAGCCTTGGTCGCAAAGGTAGCAACAATCGAAATTTTGGAGGCGACTTCTCACGTCGAAGAAAACTTAGCCTATTCCAGAAAAAACGGGTTTGACAGGCTCAACGTCCAATTTCACGCCCAATAAGAGCCCGCATTTGAAAACCTGCCTCTTCTTGTTCCTTTGGAACAAAATCCCTGCAAAAAGCTGAATCTCCATCAGTAGTTTTAGAGCAACTTAGGCAATAAAATCACCGGAACGAATGTCGGAACTTGGCCCTTCAACCATTATCTGATAAAAGCCGACCCAATGGGTCGCTCCAAGCAAACCGAAATTCATCGTAATCCTATTAAAATTAAAGGGTTACGACTAAAACTTGAAGCGCCACCAGCCTGGATAATTCGTCGTAAAGTTAAGGGTTTTGCAAAAGCAAAGGGCCATCCCGTCACCATGCTCTTACATGACCGCCAGATTGCTCCAGAACAGTCGACCTATTATACCCGATATGTCCGACGACCTGAAACACCACAAGCAACTCACGAAGCCGAACGCATTGAGTTCGATTTCGATCCCGCAACACAAGTCCTCCTAATTCATGGCATTTCGATTTTCCGGGATGGCGAACTCACAAATCGAGCTAAGTTCGAGGAGATTGAGGTGATTCGGCGAAAAGCAGATCCCGATCAAGGAATTTACTCTGGGAGAATCACGGCATTGGTTCGGCTCAACAAACTTCGTCCTGGAGATATCATTGATGTCGAAAGTTCGATCCTCTCAGACGTGAAACTTTTTCCACGGCACTGCTGGTTCTCAGAAAATCTAGAGCACCCCCTTCCTGTCGGACACCAATATTTCTCTTTGATTTCGAAAAACCATGAACTTTTCAAAATCTCGGTCTCTGAAAATGGGCCTAACACTGCATACACCGAAGAGGAAACAGAATGGGGACTCCTGAAAACTTGGACGAAAGGAAACTCGCCCCCCCTCGACCTCCCTCCCCTTCTTCCAGCTGGCTTCAATCCTTTCAAAAATATTTCAATCTCGTCATTCCAATCATGGGGGGCCGTTGCCGCTGAAATTGCCGAACTGTGGGCGCAAACCAGAGATCCCGGAAAAGATCTACCCCACGAACTTACCAAAATTCAAAAAGCTTATCCCCACTCCAAGGGCGAACTCATTGAAGCTATCTTTCAATTTGTCAGGGCCAACATTCAATATCAACCGCTAGAAGCTGGTCGACCTAGTCTCGTTCCCGAAGATCTTAAAAAAATTTGGAGAACACGCCTTGGTGACAATAAGGATAAGGTCAATCTTCTATGCTGGCTCCTGCAAAAGTGCGGCTTCGATGCCAGCCCTGCGCTTGTTTCACTGACTCTTCACGGTAATATTTCTGAAAGACTTCCTGCCCCTATCTTCGACCATGTCGTCGTTTATCTTCGCTATGATGAACGAGACCATTGGATCGACCCTGCCCTAACTCACCATCAAAGAACGTTCTCAACTTGGAATAGCTTGCCTTTCCAAAAAGCTCTTCTCATCTCAAAAGAAACCGAAGGATTCACGGAAATAAAACAAGCTCCTCCAGAACAGGATTACATCCGTGTTTCCGAGTCATACCGTTTTCAAGGGAACAATGCTTTTATCACTATTCGTCACGAATTTCATGGTGCGGAGGCTGAAAAAATCCGCGGTGAACTCCATTCCAAAGGGAAACCCACCATTCAAAAGATTTTTCGCGAGAAAGTAAAAAGCACCCGGATCGGGGCAGAGCCAATCACCGAGCTTGAAGTTTCCGACGATCTCGATAAAAATATTATCGTTCTAAGCGGGAATTTTTCAGCAATAAGTGCTCTCAATCCAAACCCCAATACAGGGAGGATGATCTGCGACTTCACTCCCTATTCTATATTTGAAAAGATTCACGGCATTGATAATTCTGACCGCATTTTCCCCGTTGGGCTTTGTCATCCCACCGAAATATTTCACACCATCGAACTCGACCACCCCGATGCCAAAGGGACCGGTGTCCCAAAGACTATCATCAACAACGAATTTCTTACATTCGAAGCCGGCACCAAAAACGAGGACACGCATCCTACCCTTTTCTACTACTACCGCTCAAAGGCCCCGGAGGTCCCAGTCAAAGATCTTCATCGATACCGTCTAAACCTCGACCAAATTAGCTCGGTCATCTCGCTTGTTTTCGAAATAAACTCAGGGCGCGATTCCAAGTCCAAGCCCATGCGTCAGCGACTTAATTGGGATGAAGATGAGCTGGAACAACACGATTCACCGAACCTTCTCCAACCCTTAAAACCGGCAACTAATGAACCCGTTTCTCCCATCTGGCTTTCTGCTATCGGCGGACTCGTCATTATCACGTTCATCATCTTGATTGTTCGATATGCCGCATCGCTTTGACCTTTAATTGCCACCTAGCCTACGGGGGACTGTTAAGTCATGCCTTCGTTTGGGAAGGAAGAATGCTTTTCGCTCTTCGGTTTGTGGCACCCCCAGAGGAACTTGGGGGAAAAGATTCCCCTCTGGAATCTTGAGTAAGTTTTGGTCCGTAAAAGCAATCAGCAAGGCAACCAGATCATCAACTTCCTGATCGGTCAGACCAAGGTCACCCATGTCTTCATGATTAACGGTTCGAGGATAGTTTGTCACCCCCCAGCGCTCGGGTTCAATATCGCGCTTGTTGTATAACTCAACCACCTCTTTTAAAGTTTTGATCGAGCCATTATGCAAGTAGGGAGCCGTTAAAGCGACATTCCGAAGCGATGGCACTTTGAATTTCCCAAGTTCCCCAGCCTTTCCTGTGACAGCTCCAAGTCCCGGGTCGATTTTCCCAATCGCCGGTGCACCCAGATTATCAAATCCAGAATCAGTCAACAAAGGCTTGGGCCAACTTGCAACACCCGTCAGATGACAGGTAGAACACCCCCCCGAAGTTTGAAACACATCAAGCCCACGCTTTTCCGAAAGGCTAAGCGCTTCTTTGTCGCCAGCCCAATACTCATCAATGCGGGAATTGAAGGGGCGAAACATCGGCTCGCGGAGGAAGGCAACCAAAGCTTCAAACGTTTTCTCATTGATCTCCTTGTCAGTAAGATCTTCGAATTCTTTCGCGTAATCCCCGTCACGAAATTTTCCCGCCAACTCTTTAGCACCCGCAATATTCATTTCGTTCTTATCAAAAAAAGGATGGCGAACCTGGTCTAGAAGATCATGTGCCCGACCATCTAGAAAAAGGCCGCCCTCCACGATATATTCTAACTCGCCATTGTCGTCATAAGTGTCTTCCAACCTTTGAGATGGAATCAACGCGGCATACATTAATGAAGGTGCATTCCGTCGCCCCACCCGCCCCTTTACGGCTCCCGGAGAAATCCGGCGGGGGTCCGCAAATGCATCCTTAGGGCTGTGGCACGAAACACATCCTTGTCCAGGGGGATTAGAAAGTGAGGTATCAAGAAAGATCTTTCCCCCTAGGGCAGCGAGAGGCAGTTCGGATCCGAAGCAAAAAACCGCCAAACCCGACCACATAAAAATGGTAAGGTTCATTTTGTTACACCAAGTCCAATCGATTTACAGTAAGCGATGCTACGTTCGATTTCCCCTCTCTGATATTTTTGTTCATCTTCTTTCGAAGAAGACTTTTGAACCTGCCGAACGGTCCCTTTAGCCGCCCATTTTTTAAAGGCAACGAGACTCTTAGGTTTCCCCAATGCCCAAGATTTCCAAAAGCCCTCTTTTTGAAATGCGAGCTCCCGATTAAAGCCCGAAATCGTCTCGATCTGAACTGGTGAATTCGGGCAAAGCTCTGCGAAACGCTTGAAGTAGGCTTTCCAGTCCACCATTCCTTCACCCATCGCCGTCCACTGCGCGGTTACCCCGTTCTCACTCTTCCAAACCTGGGTGTCCCGCAAGCTCGTCGTTAGAGTGTACTTCCCAAGATTTTCCAGATTTTCTAGTGGAGTCTCAAGAGTCCAAACTGCATTTCCAGCATCTAAATTAACACCCACAAAATCTGAACCCGCTGCCTCCACGAGCGACTTCAACTCCAACGAATGCATATCCCCAGCATGGTTTTCCATAGCAACCTTAACACCAAGATCCTCGCACATTCCCTTGCACGACTTTAGAACTTTAACGGTGTCTTCAATCCGGGCCGCAATGCCTCCCTTTGTTGTCCGATCTCTTCCATTTCCAAGCACCACTCGGATTACTGGTGATCCTAGGGCCTTTGCAGACCTTAGGCCAAGACGTAGATGTTCTTCGGCTTTTCCCCACTTATCTTTGAAACTAACTGAAGTCGGGCAAATACTCCAGGTTCCAAGGTAAATTTTGATCCCCTGATCATCGGCGTATTTACGAATCCCCAAAAGATGCTTTTCGTCGAGAGATTGAAAGGCATCAAGATCGGTGATGAAAACCGTATCAACCTTGAGCTTTACGGCATAGTCGATGAGTTCCTTGGCCTTCCAACCCATCGCCCGCACCGCAAAGTTATCATAGCCTAATAAAAGTGATTTTTTTGATTCCTCTCCAAACACACTGGTAGCAGTCGCCGCGAGAGAGCCAGAAAGAAAATGTCGTCGTTTCATTACTTATTCTTCCTACGTTCCTGAAATGAAATAAGTTTCGAATAGGAAGAGCAATCTTTCCGGCCCGTTAAAATGACAAGCCACTTCCAACCCGATCGCTGAAGCTTTCATGTGATTTTGAGACTTTTTTATTCTTCAGTCGCCGAGGATAGAACCAAAGGAATTCATTGATTTAGGCATCACTTTTTTGGCTCAGGAAACGCCACCTGCCGGGGATGCATGAGGTAAGCGATCAGGTCACGAACTTGGTCGGTAGAGAGATCTGACATGAGCCCCTGAGGCATGATTGAATCCTGCATTCGGATATTTTTAAAAACGCTTTTCTTTTCAATCGTTATTTCATCCGCAAGTGACTTGAGGGTTATGGTTTGATCATCGGATGCCGTAATCAAACCAGTCATAACTCTCCCATCTTTAAGCGTAATCAAAGACATTTGGTATTCCACCGGGACCACCGAGTTCGGCGCAATAATATTTTCCAGAAGGTATCCCAAATCAGCGCGACCCGAACCGGTGAGATCTGGACCTAATTTGCCTCCTTTCCCATAAAGTTGATGACAACTTGCGCAGAGT
>Ga0222717_10003303_pt1 | contig 12176 bp, 8 predicted proteins | sample C33_18DmetaG_FD_165053 | JGI IMG/M metagenome (GOLD analysis project Ga0222717, IMG submission 165053) | Estuarine water microbial communities from San Francisco Bay, California, United States - C33_18D | ecosystem: Environmental > Aquatic > Marine > Unclassified | place: USA: California...
AGCATGATTTGCTTTTCAAGCTGGCGCATGCCTGCCCCAACGCCTGCCGACTTTTCGTCGTAGGCAGTCTGGACTGCTGCGATAATACGCTTCCGCAAGGTCTCTTCATGCAGGCCAGTATCCTCGTCAAGCCACTGCGCAACGGGCAATGTCAGACCGAATTCACCCTCCAACTGTTTCTCGAGACCAGGAATATCCCACTGCTCTTCGACGCTCATCGGAGGAATAAACCCGTCGACTGCATCGTTCACCACGTCGGCGCGAATCGCCGTAATCGTCTCTCCGATGCTGTCATCAGACAGCAGTTCATCGCGCTGACGATAGATGATCTGTCTCTGGTCGTTGGCGACGTCATCGTACTCAAGTAACTGCTTACGAATATCGAAATTGCGGCCCTCTACCTTGCGCTGTGCTTTTTCAATAGCATTGGTCACCATACGGTGCTCGATGGCCTCGCCCCGCTCCATTCCCAACGCCTGCATAAAGGTTTTGACCCGATCCGAGGCAAAAATCCGCATCAAGTTGTCTTCAAGCGACAGATAAAAGCGCGAAAGTCCCGGATCTCCCTGGCGTCCCGAGCGACCCCGTAACTGATTGTCGATACGGCGCGATTCGTGTCGTTCCGTGCCTAGAATATGTAACCCACCCGCATCGATGACAGCATCATGACGCACCTGCCAATCAGCCGTCATCTGAGCTCGCGCCGCCTCATCAAGGCTATCCCCCGCCGCGGTGAGCTCCGCCTCCAGGTTCCCACCGAGAACAATATCCGTGCCGCGCCCCGCCATATTGGTGGCAATGGTCACCACGCACGGCCGCCCTGCCTGCGCGATAATTTCGGCCTCCTGCTCGTGATACTTGGCGTTAAGCACCTTATGCTCAATCTTTTTTTCCTGAAAGGCTTTTGACAATTCCTCCGAGGTTTCAACTGACGCCGTGCCAACCAACACTGGCGCCCCATTTTCAATGCAGGCTTGCACATCCTCGATGATGGCCTCGAGCTTTTCCTCTTGGGTGAGATAGATCAGGTCGTTCAGATCATCTCGTTGCATGGGCACGTTGGTTGGAATGACCACACAATCCAGACCATAGATCTGACGAAACTCAAAGGCTTCAGTATCGGCAGTACCAGTCATACCAGCGAGCTTGTCGTATAAGCGGAAAAAGTTCTGGAAAGTCGTGGAAGCCAGTGTCTGACTTTCGCTTTGGATACGCACACCTTCCTTGGCCTCGATCGCCTGATGCAGGCCCTCAGACAGGCGGCGGCCAGGCATCGTCCGACCCGTGTGCTCGTCGATGAGCACCACCTGTCCGTCCTGCACAATGTATTCAACGTCGCGGTGAAACATGACATGCGCGCGTAGGCCTGAATGAACATGATGCAGAAGACCTAAATTGGTCGCGGCGTACAGAGAATCATCCCCTTGCAGAAGTCCCGCCTCAATCAGCATTTGTTCAACTTTCTCATGCCCCGCTTCAGTCAGCTCTATACTGCGTTGCTTTTCGTCAACGGTGTAATCCCCCTCCTGCTCCTCCAGCTCGGGTGTCAGCCTCGGTACAAGTCGATTGATGGATTTATATAGCTCTGAGCTGTCCTCCACCGCACCTGAGATGATCAGCGGCGTGCGGGCTTCATCGATCAGAATCGAGTCCACCTCGTCAACAATGGCAAAGGCCAGAGACCCCTGCGCTTTGTCTGAGCGGCTAAATGCCATGTTGTCACGCAAATAGTCAAACCCGAACTCGTTGTTTGTGCCGTACACCACGTCACAGTCATAGGCGGCATTTTTTTCTTCCACCGACTGACCGGAACTCACCACACCGACTGTCAGGCCCAAAAATTCATAGAGCGGTCCCATCCATGCCGCATCCCGCCTGGCAAGATAGTCATTCACCGTGACCAAATGCACGCTGTGGTCTGGCAGGGCGTTGAGATAAGCCGGTAAAGTAGCCACCAGCGTTTTTCCCTCCCCCGTGCGCATCTCGGCAATCTTGCCGTCGTGAAGCGCCATACCACCAATGAGCTGCACGTCAAAGTGACGCATGCCCAGCGAACGCATACCCACCTCTCGCACCACCGCAAAGGCTTCGGGGAGCAACTGGTCGAGGGTTTCTCCCTCGCTAAGCCGAAGGCGGAATTCTGCGGTTTTGGCTTTAAGCGCACCATCATCGAGAACCTGCATGTCCTCTTCCAATGCGTTGATGCGGGCAACAGTTTTGCCCATACGTTTGAGCTCCCGGTCATTGCGGGTGCCAAAAATCTTTTTCACTGTAGAGAGCAGCATGAGGGTCTCACTGGCCGGTCATGGGTTCATTGGGTTGTATAGGCAGACGCGGTAGCGCCGGGGACGCTGAAACTCAGCGGTAAGTGCGCTTGACGTAAGCGGCGGGGTCGACCGTGCGGCCGTTTTTGAAAACCTCAAAATGAACGTGGGGGCCGGTTGAACGACCCGTACTTCCCATCAGTGCAATCACGTCGCCGCGACGCACCAGGTCACCTACCTCGACCAGATTTTCGGCATTGTGGCCGTAGCGAGTACTAAGCCCGTCTCCGTGAGAAACCTCGATCAAATTGCCATAACCGTTCTTATACCCGCTCCAACTAACGACACCACTGGCGACAGCGAGGATGTCAGATCCCTCGCGACCCGCAAAATCAGCACCGTCATGCCAGGCACGTTTTCCAGTGATTGGGTCAATGCGGTTGCCATAGGGTGAAGACTGCCAACCTCGCCGGATAGGCCTACCCGCCGGGGTCGCCGCCGCATGGAGTTGCTCTGCTGACAGCAATCCTGCCAAAAGGTCAAATTGCACCTCACGCTGGGAAAATATCGTGTTCAGCGCGCTAAATTGCGCATCGATTTCTGCCACGTTTAGAGGCACCGTGGACATCGGCGAGCTTGTGGGGCCGCCCAAGGCGGGAGGACCCGAGAAATCAAACTCCCCAACGTCTAGTCCCGCCAACTCTGTCAAATGCGTGCCGAGTGCATCGATCCGGGTAACCTGTGCCTGAATACTGGCCAAACGACGAGTCATCGCCGTCAATCGGGATTGCGCTTCAACGCCCATTTGCGCCAACGCTTCGGCTCGGTCGACCGCCTGCTGTTCGGTTTCCGAAATGCGGGATGCCTGCTGCGACGCGATGCCGTCACCGAACCCGAGTTGATAACTCAGCGTAATAAGCCCAATTGGGACGCCGATGAAACACACCGATAGGAGCGACCACGTCCACTTGCCTAACTCAAGGGTGCGTGACGCCGCATTGCGATTGAGGAGAATCAGTTTCACGACAATTTAGGTGCTTGTTCGTCTCATGATGACTATATTACCCCTTTATCAGGTACCCGGGTCATTCCTTCACGCCCATTGCAGATCGTGCGGTAAAGCCCACTCCATCGGCGCTTCGCATTCGTCTTCAAAGATCGCCCATTCCCAACTCGACGGGCGACTAAACAACTCACGCACCAGTTGATTATTCAGGGCATGTCCGGACTTGATCCCCTCGTACTCACCCAATATTTGATGGCCGGCGAGATAAAGGTCGCCGAGCGCATCTAGTATCTTATGCTTAACAAATTCGTCGTCGTAGCGAAGCCCTTCCTCATTAAGAATACGGTAATCGTCAATCACGATCGCGTTATCGACACTGCCGCCACGCGCCAAACCGCGTGAACGCATGTATTCAAACTCGTGGACAAAACCGAATGTCCGGGCACGACTGATTTCCCTAACATAAGCCTCGCTGGTAATTTCCATCGTCGTGCGACCGCTTTGCTCACGAAATACGGGGTGATCGAAATCGATACCAAAGGTCACTTTGAATCCATCGTAGGGTCGCAATGATGCGGTTTTATCGTTCTGGGTGACGGTCACTGGCTCCAGAATACGGATAAACCGCTTGGGGCTGCCTTGCTCACAGATACCGGCCGTTTGCAGTAGGTAAACAAACGGACCCGCAGATCCGTCCATAATCGGCACCTCGGCGCCGTCCAGGTCGACGTAGACGTTATCAATGCCCAACCCGCACAGCGCTGACAGGAGGTGTTCCACGGTCGTTACGCGCCCTTCACCCGAGCCGAGACCCGTCGAGAGATCTGTTTGTTCGACCCAGTCGGCCCGGGCGGGGATTTCCCGGACCGGACTGAGATCAATGCGGCGAAACACGATACCCGTGTCCACCGGTGCAGGATGCAGCGCCATCTGCACCTTCTGACCGGAGTGTAGCCCAACGCCCGCCGACTGAATCGGCTCGCGCAGGGTGCGCTGCCCTAGCATGGCCATGCCCTCTACTAATGAGGTCCAGACATTACTAGGATCCGCTAAGCCACTCCAGCTTTCCCACTCTGATTATTTACATCAATCAGGACTTTACAGCGCCCTAATCCGCCTGACGGCGAAGAAAAGCGGGCACATCAAATAACTGTTCATCCAAAGAGTCATCGATCTTGATGGCGGCCTGACCATCCATCGATGCGGCGGAACCTGGCCGTCGTCCGGGAGGCAAATCGTAATCCTTGTAATCCCCGGCAGTGGTGGCCGGTCGTTTCGGCGCCGCTGTCTCAACCGTGGTCAACGTTGGCCGAAACTCCATGTTTCGAAGCCCCGTGGCAACCACTGTCACTTTAAGCGTATCGGTCATTTCAGGGTCAATCACCGTACCCACTACGACCGTGGCTTCTTCCGAGGCGATGTCCTCAATGGTTGCACCGACCTCAGAAAATTCGCCCAAAGACAGATCCAATCCCGCGGTAATGTTGACCAGAATGCCGCGCGCACCACTGAGGTCAATGTCATCAAGCAGCGGGCTATTGATGGCTCGCTCGGCCGCTTCTCTGGCGCGGCTCTCGCCCGACGCAGTGCCGGTACCCATCATGGCCGCGCCCATTTCCGACATCACCGTTCGCACATCGGCGAAATCGACATTTACCAAGCCGGGTCTGATGATCAAATCGGCAATACCTTGCACCGCGCCGAGCAACACATCGTTGGCTTCTTTAAACGCGTCCAGCAAAGACGTCTGGGATCCCAATACCTCCAGCAACTTCTCGTTCGGGATGGTAATCAGGGAGTCGCAGTGCTGAGCGATTTCTCGCAGGCCATCCTCAGCCGTTCTCAGTCGCTTTTTACCCTCAAAGCTGAAGGGTCGTGTGACAACGGCGACCGTTAAAATACCCATTTCACGCGCCACCTCGGCGACAATGGGTGCAGCACCCGTGCCAGTTCCGCCACCCATACCGGCGGTGACAAAGACCATATCAGCACCGTGCAGCGCGTCGGCAATACGATCCCTGTCTTCGAGCGCCGCAGCGCGACCGACCTCGGGGTTGGCCCCAGCGCCCAGACCTTTGGTAATGCCTGCTCCAAGTTGGAGTACCGTTCGCGAGCTGATATCTGATAGCGCCTGAGCATCAGTATTCGCGCAGATGAAATCGACTCCGTCAACGTTATGATCAACCATGTGACGCACGGCGTTACCACCGCCTCCGCCCACTCCGATCACTTTAATGACGGCACTTTGTGGTGCACTGTCTACCAGTTCAAACATGACTTTCTCCCCTTTTTAAAAAAAGCCCCAACCAACAGAGCTCGCTACAAATCATTAAAAATGCCGCGCCAACCACGCTTTGACGCGCCCTGCAAAACTCAAGCCATCGCCCTTCCCATCCCGGCCTTGCTTGGCGCCTTCCGAGACCTCTTCTGCGCCGTAAAGCAATAGCCCGACGGCGGTGGCATAAATAGGATTGCGAATGATGTCGTGGAGACCACGGGCGTACTGCGGCGCACCAACGCGCACAGGCATGTGGAAGATCTCTTCAGCGAGCTCCACAGCACCTTCCATTTTTGAGGTCCCACCCGTAAGTACTACGCCAGCCGGTATGAGCTCCTCGTAACCCGAGCGACGAAGCTCGGCCTGAATCAAGGTGAAGAGCTCGTCGTACCGTGGTTCAACCACCTCTGCGAGGGACTGTCTGGAGAGATCTCTTGGTGGCCGATCGCCGACACTCGGCACCTTGATCGTCTCATCGGGGCCCACCAGTTGGGTTAACGCGCAGGCGTAGCGGATCTTGATTTCCTCGGCATGCTGGGTCGGAGTTCGCAACGCCATCGCAATATCGTTGGTGACTTGATCACCCGCAATCGGAATGACACCGGTGTGACGAATCGAACCTTCGGTGAAAATCGCAATGTCAGAGGTGCCACCGCCAATATCAACCAGACAGACACCCAGATCGCGCTCGTCCTCGGTAATCACCGAGTAGCTGGAGGCCAACTGCTCCAGAATGACGCCATCAACCGATAGCCCGCACCGTTCGACACATTTCTCAATATTTTGAGCGGCATTAACCGCGCAGGTCACCAGATGCACCTTGGCCTCCAACCGCACGCCAGACATCCCCAGCGGTTCACGAATACCCGACTGGTTATCGATCACATATTCCTGTGGCAGCACATGCAGTATTTTTTGATCCGCCGGAATAGCGACCGCCTGAGCCGCGTCAATGACCCGATCCACATCCTGCTGAAATACCTCCTGGTCACGAATCGCGACAATGCCATGCGAATTCACCGAGCGAATATGACTTCCAGCGATACCCACATAAACGGAATGAATCTGGCAGCCCGCCATCAACTCCGCTTCCTCCACGGCGCGCTGGATAGCACTGACCGTGGATTCAATATTGACCACGACGCCCTTTTTCATGCCGCGCGACGGGTGAGATCCAATACCCACAACCTCGATCCCCCCGTCGGGATTAACCTCACCGACCACGGCAACAACCTTGGATGTCCCAATATCCAGACCGACAATCATTTGTTTACTCTCCGCGTTGGCCATCAACCCTCTCCCCCAACTCGTGTTAGCTGCATGGACAGCCGCGCTTCACCGAAAGTCACCGCAGCGCCATGCTCGTATCGAAGATCCACTTTCTTCACCGCCTGCGCGGTCAACTCTTGACGCCACAACTGTCTGAAGCGCGTGATTCGTTGCAACATTTCCCCAGACCCCAGCTGCAGCGTCAGACCGTTATCCAACTGCACGGACACCTGACCCAGGTCATCGAGTGACAGAGCGTGAATAGCGAGATGCTCCGGCTCGAGCATCGATGCCAGGGCCTGATAGCGGCGCATGAGCGAGGCTTCTGAGCCGTCAGGACCCTGCAACAGCGGAAGCCCCTCATAGAGCGGATGATGACGAGCAGCGAAAAACTGCCCCTCGTGATTCAGGTATCCGGCCTCGCCCCAACGCGCTAGAGGCCGCTGCTCCACCAGGTGCACCTCGATTTTGGACGGCCATCGCTTGCGGGTATTGACCTTGTATACCCAAGGCAGTGCCTCCAACTCCTGCCGCAGGTCACTCAAATCAGTGGCGAGAAATCCGTCGGAAAGACGCGGTGCCAAACGCGCCTCAATCGCATTGATGTCAATATGACGTGCCTCGCCCATCACGCTGAGTGTCTCTACCTGTTGTGACCAAAGCGCAGTTCCGCCGCTGTAAGCGCCTCCAGCAATCAACCCTGTCCCGATAACGAGCACCGCTCGATTCAGCCATTTCCGTATGCGTGAAGTGTGCGCAGGCGAGGCCGTTGTGGCGCCGGCCGCGCTTCGTCGTCGCTTACTATTTGCTTGGGGTCGATTAACCTTCATTGCGTCGCGCCCCCTGGCTGAGATGAAATATTTCTGTCAACACCTCCAGTAACGACAGATCAGCCGCCCGCGCTGCCACTGGCACCAGACTGTGGGAGGTCATACCGGGAACCGTATTCACCTCCAGCAGTTGCCAGCTACCAGAGTGATCTCTAATCAGGTCAACGCGGCCCCAAACCTGACACCCGGCCAATCTAAAAGCTTCAAGCGCTAACGCGGCCAGTTCGGCTTCTTCCGCTTGCGACAAACCTGATGGGCAGGTGAAACGTGTCTCCTCAGAGAGATACTTGGCATCAAAGTCGTAGAAATCTCCGGGCACATCGATACGAATACTCGGCAGGGCCCTGTCACCCAGAATGGCAACCGTATACTCGTCACCAGCAATGAACTGCTCGGCCAAAACACCGCCGCCGTAAACCACCGCACTCTGATATGCCACCCGCAACGCCTCGGCGCCAGACACCTTGGTCATCCCCAAGGAGGATCCCTCCAAAGCCGGTTTCACAAAGACGGTATCCAAATCCGTCATCACCGCTGACCAGTCTGTTTCAGCGCTGAGTGATACAAACCGAGGGGTAGGTAGCCCCGCACCTTGCCACAGCAGTTTGGTACGGACCTTGTCCATGGTAAGGGCTGAGCCCAAGATGCCGGAGCCGCTGTATGGCAAGCGCAGCAACTCAAACAATCCCTGCACGGTTCCATCTTCACCGCCGGGACCGTGCAGTAAATTAAAGATAAAAGAGGCTTCACCAAGACGCTCAAACCATCCGGATTCAGCGGGGTCGATCCAAAGGATGTTGGCGCCGGCTTGCTCCAATACCCGGGCCACGCTGTCTCCACTCTCAAGAGAGATTGACCGCTCTGCGGCGGTACCGCCCAAGGTGATTGCAATATTTTTTCCGGCAAAAATCGAAGCCATCAGTGCCATACCTCGATAGAACCCGCGTCAGCCAAGGTCGCCGACAAGCGACCGATATCACCGGCACCTTGCATCAACAGAATGTCTCGATCCTTGAGTAGATTCATCAATACACCGGCCAACGCCTGTGGATCTGAGACCAACGCCGGCTCAACGCCCCCTTGGTCCCGTATTGCACGCGCCAACGCAAGAGAGTTGGCGCCAGGGATAGGCGTCTCCCCCGCTGCGTAAACCTCAAGGAGTATCAGAATGGAGCTTTCACCCAATACCTCGACAAAGTCCTCAAAATGATCTCGGGTTCGAGTAAATCGATGCGGTTGATAGACCATGACAACACGCTGCCCTGGAAAAGCTTCACGGGCGGCTTTGAGTGTTACTGCCACCTCGGTGGGATGGTGGCCATAGTCATCGATCAGCCGTGCGCATCCACCGGGCCAGCTAATAGTGCCGAGATCGGAGAACCGACGACCGACACCCGCAAACTTTGCCAACCCGGGTTGAATCGCAGCTGGATCGAGGCCCAACTCCAAACACAGCGCTGCAGCACCGGCTGCGTTTTGTGCGTTGTGGAAACCGGGCATCCCTACCGTCAGAGCTAACGTCTTTTCAATTCGGCGACAAACGAGATCGAAGTGACTCCTCAACCCCTCAGCCCGATAATTTTCCAGTCGATAATCGGCGTCGCTGTGATGGCCATATGTCACAACCTTGCGGGTGAGCTCCGGGAGCAAATCGCGGACACCGCGGTCATCAAGGCACATCACAGCAGAACCGTAGAAGGGTAGATTCTGCAGAAAACCGTTGAAGGCCTGAGCGTACCGACCCGCATCGCCTTCATAGTGCTCCATGTGGTCGGCTTCAATATTGGTTACCAGCGACATCATGGGCTGGAGGTGCAGAAAAGAGGCGTCGCTCTCATCGGCCTCTACAACAAGGTATTGGCCCTCACCCAAGGCAGCATTAGCCCCGGCTTGATTCAACAATCCACCGATAACAAAGGTAGGATCCTCACCCGCCTCATCCAGAATCGAGGCGATGAGACTAGTCGTCGTGGTCTTACCATGGGTGCCGGCGACGGCAATACCGAACCGATAGCGCATCAGCTCCGCTAGCATTTCAGCCCGGGGTATGACAGGAATACGTTGTGCGCGTGCGGAGAGACGTTCGGGATTATTGGGCGGCACGGCAGCGGACACCACCAAGACATCGACGTCAGAAATGTGTTCGGCGCAATGCCCGACATACACCTGAGCGCCCAGAGCCCTTAATCGATCCAGCGTCGTGCTCTCAGATTCATCGGATCCCGAGACCGCATAACCCAACCCGATCAGGACCTCGGCAATACCACTCATACCGGCGCCGCCGATGCCCACCATAAAAATATGGCGGGTGGCACCCATGCCTCGAGTGCGGGATCGGTCATCATTCAGGGGCACGGGCCACCCCCTGCATAATGTCTGCGACGCTTTGGGCGGCATGTGTCGACGCTACTTCGCCTGCCGCCCTGCCCATGCCCGCCAATGATTGCGGGTTATTGATCCAGTCGATGAGATAGGTGGCAAGACGCTTGGGTGTTGCGTCGTGCTGAGGCAGCAACACCGCGGCGTGCGCTTCCGAAAGCACTTTGGCATTGGCGGTCTGATGGTCATCAATCGCATGGGGTAACGGAATCAGCACGGAGGGAGATGCGGTCGCTGCCAATTCAGAGATCGTCAGGGCGCCCGCTCGCGCGATCACCATATCGGCCCACTGATAAGCGGCAGCCATGTCTTCGATATAGTTATCGACTCTCTGCCTACTGAAACGACTTTGTTGCCAGCACCTGTCCGCATCAGCGCGATTTCGCTCCCCGCACTGCTGCCAAATCGAGATACGCTCGGCAAACCCCAACTCACACAGCTGATCGCAGGCGGACGGCAACAGCGCATTCAGCGGTGCAGCGCCCAAACTGCCGCCCAACACGAGCACCCTCATTGGCCGGGCCTCACTGAATCCAGCCAAGCGTTCGAGCTCGCTACGATCGACGGGGTGCAATAGTGAGCGAACCGGGTTACCGACGATTGACGCATCCTGCCGATCTCTGAAACTGCCCGGCAAGCCGCACAATACCCGCGACGCGAATGGCGCAAGCCAGCGATTAGCAGTTCCCGAGATCGCGTTTTGTTCATGAATCACCAGTGGGCACCGGCTGATCCAGGCAGCAAGGCCCGCCGGGCCAGCGGCGTACCCTCCCATACCCAAAAGCACATCGGGTCGGAGGCGGCGCAACAAACGAAGTGACTGCCAAACCGCCAGACCGAGTAAAAGGAAACCCTTTACCCGGGCCACAATACTTTTACCGCGCAAACCCGACATTGACAGACAATGCAAAGGCAAACCGGCTGCCGGGACCAGCCGCTGCTCAATGCCCCGCTCCGTTCCAATCCAATCCACCGACCAACCACGATCAGTCAGCACGTCAGCCACGGCCAGTGCGGGATAAACATGACCGCCGGTACCTCCCGCGGCGATCAGGGCGCGGCCCGCCAGGGGTTGCCTCTCTGCGCGAGTCATGAGCCCTGCCGCCTTTTGCGGACAGAGGGGGCGGGTTTATCAGGAAGATGCTGGCCGGAAATTCGCAATATAATGCCGAGCAAGGCACAGTTCATGATGAGACTTGAACCGCCATAACTGACGAAAGGCAGTGTAAGACCCTTTGTGGGCAGCAAACCCGAGCTCGCACCCATATTGATAAATACCTGACCCGCGAACATGAGCGCCGCGCCAAAACACACATAAGCCTCGTAGTGATGGTCATGTTCCGCCGCTTGCCACGCCGCCCTGAGGATGCGCCCGACCAGAAACGCAAACAGCACGATGAGCGCGAAAGCGCCCATGAGACCGGTTTCTTCGGCCCAGATGGAAAACACAAAATCAGTGTGGGCCTCAGGCAAGTAAAAGAGCTTTTGAACGCTGTTTCCCAGCCCTACGCCAAACCATTCGCCGCGACCAAAGGCAATGAGCGATTGCACCAACTGGAAACCAGATCCAAATGGGTCATCCCAAGGGTTTTGATAGGCTGTCAGTCGCTGCAGACGATAAGGCGCGCTGAGCACAAGTGCGGCTAATGCCATACCGACTGCGACCAACATCGCTCCGATGTACAGCAGCTTGGCGCCGGCAATAAACATCATTCCCACCACCATACCCACGGTGATAACAGTTGCGCCGAAATCAGGCTCGGCAAGTAGCAACACGGCAACGATCGCCAGAATACCCATGAGCTTGGCCAGTCCCTGCCACTGATAGCGGACCGCTTCTTCCTGACGCACCAAATAGCCGGCCACATAGAGAAGCAAAGCGAATTTCACAAATTCTGATGGCTGGAAGGTCAGTGGTCCCAGAGGCAACCACCGCTGGGCGCCATTGACCTCGCGGCCAATGCCGGGCATTAACACCAGTATCAGCAGACCGAATGCCAGAAACAGTAACCAAGGCGAAAATTGTTTGAGGCTCTGGGTCGGCGTCATATACGTGACGGCACCGACAGTGAATCCCATCGCCAGATACAGTGCATGGCGCGAGGTGTGGTGCCAGGGATTGCCGAAGTGAAAATCGCCGTACTCAATAG
>Ga0222717_10003306_pt1 | contig 12172 bp, 18 predicted proteins | sample C33_18DmetaG_FD_165053 | JGI IMG/M metagenome (GOLD analysis project Ga0222717, IMG submission 165053) | Estuarine water microbial communities from San Francisco Bay, California, United States - C33_18D | ecosystem: Environmental > Aquatic > Marine > Unclassified | place: USA: California...
AGCAACCTCTGTCATTAACATAGTGTATGGTTCATAACAACCACTCACACCGATTGCAGAGTTATCACAACCTCTTCCGTCCATCCATATCTCTAAGTCAATTGCATCATAACAATCTGAAGAGAATATTTGTCCTATGAAAGTAGTATCTAAATTAGTCTCAAATACATTCTTACCTAGTCTACTGATAGGTTTTACTGCGATATGATGAGGAGTAACCTCTTTGATTATAGCAGTGGTTGTTATACCATCTATAGTATACTTACAGGTATCATACCCAACTTCTATGTAACTCGTGTCTAACATTAAACTAACTCCTCTACTTTTTGTTTGAATCTCAACTCTACTAGAGCATTGATGAAACCCTTTTCACCACCAGTAGGACTTGGTACTTTTGCGATACCAAACTCTTCAGTAATTGCAAATATGACATTCCAAATATCATCTTCTCCAAGTAGTAATACATCATTTAAGATGTGGTCTTTGAGGTTTTTTAAGTCGGTCATAATATCTCCTTTTTTCATTATATACATAGTATAACAAAAAGTGAGACGCATTGTCAACTTTTAGAGGGGTTTTTTTGTGATTATTTGGCCCACCCGACAGGACTTGAACCTGTAACCTATGGTTTAGAAGACCATTGCTCTATCCAGTTGAGCTACGAGTGGGTTGTTTGTTTGATACTAAGATTGTCTTGTTCTAAATCTCTTACTGGAACGGGATGGAGTATATTAGAAAAATCTGTAGTAAACCATGTGGATATGGTTCGTCTAGAACCACGTCTTACTTTATTTACCCCATGGTGTAGGTAAATTCCTTGAAACAGTAGACCACTTCCTTCTACTGGTGTAAACTCTTGTTTTAGTTCGGGGAAATAGGTTTCTCCACCTTTAAAATCATCATTTAAGAATAGGATTAATGTCCACTCTCGTGAAGGATGTTCTGCAAGTCTATCTTTCTCTTCTTCTGTAGTTCTTTCATCTAACTCATACCTAGAATAAGTGTCTAAGTGTGGTGGTTGAATACCACCTATCGGCCACTCTGTTATGGATGACATTTCGGGATACACTACTTGGTCGGTTTCCTTACGGATTTCTCCAATGACTTGTGAGTCTACTTTGACGAATAGGTCTCGAATTAATGGATTATGAATGTGCATTCGATTGATTGCACGATAATCGGTATTATCCCCTATAGTTCTAAGCTGATGATGACTCTTGTACCACTGGACTAGTGTCTGACACTCCATCGGTGTCAACATTTGTGGTATCATCTTTGGACTGCATGCTTTGGATATATTTTGCAAGTGCTTGTCGTTTTTCATATTCTATTCTCTTTGCACGTTCTTTGGGACGTGACTTTAATGCTCTATCTAACTTCAATCTAGATGCACGTTGTAAAAATACTATTCCGTTTAGATGGTCAATCTCATGTTGAGCACATCTTGCTCCGAGTCCATCAAGTGTTATTATGTGTTCTTTACCTTCACTATCATTGTATTTCATTTCAATAACTTTGGAACGTTTTATCATAAGGTATATATCGGGGAAAGATAAACAACCTTCTTTGAGTAAATCAGTTTCTTGTGATACTTTTGTTAGTTCGGGATTGAAGAAACACACTGCACCATCTTGGGTTCTCATTACAAAACATCTGACATCTAATCCAACTTGGTTTGCACTAAGTCCTATCCCACCAAAGTTCTCCATTGCATTTGCAAGTTGTTCTTCTACTTCTTTTGGGTCTTGGGATGGGTTTTCAAAATCAAATTTAAGGGGTGGAGTCCTTAAGACCTTGGAGGCCTCTTCTACCAATTCATACATAATTAATCCGTTAGTGGTATTATTCCACCAGTTTTTGTTATCTTAACTTTACCTATTTCAACACCAAAGAAGTTCATTAGAGCTTTGACTGCTTGTTTACCTAGTTTGTAGATGTACTGAAAAACTTTCTTAATTCTATCTAAGATGTTCTTCATTGCATTACTAACTTTGGTCACAACATTCATAGACACATCTTTAACTTTACCTGCTAATTTGTTGAATATTGCAAACTCATCTAGTTGTTGCATGTCTTCTGTAAGTAATCCTTCTTTGTTTATCTCTTCCATAATTATACTACGGAAAGTATCATCTGCATAGGAGTTTTGTAAAGATTGTACTTTTAATTTCTTTGTTCTCATTGAAAGGTATGGTTTGGAACCTTTTCCACCACCACTCTTGAATGAGACATAAAAGTCATTACCCTTTGCAAGTTTCATTCCTGCTCCTTCAGCAGAATCTAGTTTTAGTGTATCTGTTATCGAACCAGTGTCTTTAAACACTACTACTAAGTTTGCAACTGCTTTGGGTGAAGGTGCAAATTTACTTCTACCTGTTGCAGCTTCAAATGCAACGTGAGATTTGAATGGTAGTGACTTAAATATGTTATCTAGTTCTGCATTAATTTCTTTTGCATTTAGTTGTGCATCATCCAATTCTTTAATTCGGTCTAGTTCTTGTGAAGTAAGATTAGATTTACCTCTCAGTTTGTTTATTGAATCTACTGTTCCCTTCTCCGTAAGTGTAACCATCTTCTCTTCTAAGGTATTCATTACTTTTTTGATTACAACTTTTCCTGCTTTGGTTTCACCAAAATTTTCTTGTGCAGCTTTAAAGGTTGCAAGAACTTCTTCTTTCTTACCCGACATCAATTGAGAGTTTCCATGTTTCTTAAGAGATATATGGGTTCCCCCATCAATCAAATCCGTTTTAGGTGTTTTGTTTGGTGCATTCCATGTGGGTGAAGTTTTTGCTGTTGAAGAACCTAATTGTTTAAGACTCTTAACTTTTAATTTGGATATAAACTCTTGGCCAAGTTTCATAGCAGGTATTTCATGGTCTCCCCAATACTTCTCTGCACGTTCCCATTCTTCACCAGTGTTCCACTTAAGACCATTGATTTTGTTTACTGCAACTGCAATAATAGCTTCCCAGTCTTCTCCACTAGGTTTCTTACCACCTTCACCAATAGACAAACCATTCATGTCTTTACTGACTTTAGAAATTGTACTGATACCCCAATTAGTTTTGATATGACTTCTGATTGGTGTTACGTCCAATTCTCTTTCATCATCTACTGACATTAATTGTTTTAGTGCGGGGTCGTCTTTAGATAGTCTTCCTAATTTACCACCATCTTCAAGTTCCAATTCACCTTTTAGAGCCTTATCATTGAATTTCTTCTTGTTATCTCTTTTATAGATGTCTTGGAAATCTGCCGCCATAGGAGTTTCTACGAGATGTTCTTTAAATGATTTCATATTACTATTTATCTATTCTGCAAGTCGAGAGAACGATTTATATTTTTCAAATCGTAAAACATTCTCGAACTTGTCATAGAGTGCATCCCCTTTATGTGATATAATGAATGCATTAGTCTTCTCTGTAAGTGTATAGAGAAGTTTAAAGAAGTCGTCTGTTCCAGCAGTATCAAGTGATGAATCAAATACTTCGTCTAATATCAATAGGTTAGTGTTAACACTGTTCTTCATTCTTGCAACACTTCTCCATGTGAATAGTAGTGCAAGGTCGATTCTCATCTTCTCACCTTGAGAGAAGTTATCGTATTTAAATACGTCTCTGAACCTTGACTTGATGGTTTCCTCGAAGGCCTCATTGAGTTCAAACCCAACATAGAATTCAAGTTGTGCAAGATACTTGTTGATTAGTTTGTTCATGATTGGAACATACTGTTTGATAATCTTTTGTTTGACACCTTGGTCTCTTAGTAACATCTGACCTAGTTCAAAATAGTGTGTTTGTGATGTTAGGTTTTCTGCTCTAGAATGTAAGATATCTAGTTTCTCTTCACTGTCTTCTATCTTACTTTGAGTATCACCATTACCACTTATCTCAATCTTCAAATCATCAATCTCTTTCTGAATCTTTGTAATAAACTTCTGATTAGATAACACTTCAGTTTGTAGTATACCAACTTCTTTTTGAATAGTGTTTATGTTGTCTTGAACTCCATCGATTCGTTGGATTTCTCTGTTGAGTTCTTCAACTTGTTCTTCAAGTGTAGAAACTGCCGTCTTGATTTCTGTAACTTTGTCCTGTTTTTCCTCAATGTGTTTTTTCTTATGTTCTTCATCTAATCCTTGTTTACATGTGGGACAATCATCATTGGTCTCATAGAATTTAATTTCCTTAATTGCTTTTCTTTTAGCATCCTCAAGTTTAGCTTCCATGTCAACTGTTTGTTTGAGTCTAGTTTCTGTTTTATCTTTATCTGAGATAGTGGATTTTTTCTCCACCACATTTTCCGTCTTTTCATTTATGGTCTCCATGAGATTTGTGATATTAGTTTGAGTTTCTTCTACAGTGTTTTCAAACTTAGAGATTTTCTTTTCTCTATTTTCACGGAGTGCATTAAGTTGAGAGTTCAAACCACTGATACGTTCTTCCATAATTTGTATTTCATGTTTATTCTCTCTAACCTCAATCACATGGTTAGAAATCTTCTTCTTTAATATGTCTGACATAGTTGAGAAGATTGATATATCCAATAGGTCTTCTACAAGTCTACGTCTCTCTGCAGTCTTTAACTGCATGAAAGGTGTAAAGTTTGCTGACCCAAGGATACAGACTTGAGTAAAGGAACGGAAACTCATTTTGAGTATGTTCTTTTCTAAGTGTTCTTGATAGTCTCTGACTGTTGCATCTTGATTGACGAACACATCATTAACATATATTTCGAATTTGTTTGGTTTTGCACCACGCATGATTTTGTATTGTTTCTTACCAATAGAGAACTCAATCTCAACGACTAGTTCTTTCTCGTTCATACTATTGACTAGTAGTTCTTTCTTAAGGTTTCTGAACCCACGTCCATATAATCCGAAACATAATGCATCGAGAAGTGTGGACTTACCAGCACCATTCTCCCCTAAAATAAGGGTGGTGTTATGTGAGTCTAATTGAATTTCAGTAAATTTGTTTCCACTGGATAAGAGATTTCTATATCTTACTTTCTTAAATATTATCATAAAAAGGAATGTTCATCTAAGGCTTCATTGTATAGTGTGGTCATTAATTCGTTGAGTGGTTTCTTCTTGCCTTGGATATCTAAACCATCCACATACTTTGATAGAATAGTTAGAGTGTCTTCTATATCTTCTATCTCATCGTCTCCTAACACATCCATGTGTTTATGGTCGTCTACTACTGATAAATGTATCGGTGCATTTGCATGTATCTTATCTAAGAATGTATCAAACCAATATGGATTGTCTTTGTTCACTACTATCACTTTTACAAACTTCTTGGTTACATTACTGTAATCTGCATTTGCAATTGATTCGAATGTTTCTTTAGTATCATCATAGAATACTTTCTCAAACATTTCTATTGGATTTAAGACTGGTGTTAACTCTTGTGTATCGGTATCAAAGATATGGAAGTATTTGTTATCTCCATAATCTGACCATGTGAATTGCATTTGACTTCCAAGATATCGGATGTTTGCAAACTCTGATTTCTGATGGAAGTGACCACTCAATACTTTGTCAAATCTCTTAACATAGGAATGGTCGAACCCGTGTTGACATGTCATGCCTGGCATCATCAATGCACCTTCAAATTCAAAGTGACCCATACACCATGATGCATTTGCACTTCTAAGGAACTCAACTGAATCTGCATAGTTTTCGGGATTAATCCACGGAACTAATGCAACATTAAAACCATCGAACTCTTTTACTTCGGGTTCTGCAATAACGTTTACATTTGGTTGATTGTATAAAAGTAACTCGGGTGCATTCACTTCATTTGTTGACTTATAATAAGTGTCATGATTACCTAGGATTAAATCCATAGTAAACCCCTTCTCTGTCATAGGTTCTATGAAGTGTTTTATATTTGCTTTCATAGTTGCAAAGTTAATATACTTTCTTCTATCAAAGTAATCACCTAGGTGAACTATATGTGTAATATCATTCTCTTCCATATATGGAAAGAATACTTCATTGTAAAAACGTCCTTGATATTCGGACATCTCGACCATATCAGAACGTACCCCAGCATGGGTATCGTTTAGGATTGCAAACTTCATTCTTTGGTGAATTTCTCTAAGTTAGTTTTTGTATTTTCTTTTGGTTTTCTTTTGGATTTACGAGGTTCGTATTCAACACGATTCATGTTCTCTTGCATCCACTCTACATTTGTATTTGTAAGTGATGAATCATGTTGTCCATCTATTGTTGTGAAAGCATCCATGGTGATACCTGTGGCATCGGTTGCTTGTTGTTTGATGTAGACTTGTTTCTTCTCTTTCTGAATCCTTCTTAAGAAAGCGTAATAACAAATCTGAGTGACATATGCAAATGCATTGTTTGATTTTTCTCTATTAAAGTTACCTATGTATTGGATACAATTCTCGATTGCATCACAAATCATTTCGTCTCGGTAAGTGTAATTGATAAAGTTTGGTCTAGTCGATAAACGAGTAGCAATTTTGTAAATACATTCCCCAATGTATTCCGTCATTCTAGGAGTTTCCTTTCCTTCTGCAATTGACTTCTTTACTGACTTATTGAAGTCGTCTACAGCTGCAGTAAACTCTTTATTGTTGACGTAATGTTCTGCTTTTTTAGGGTCTTTTTTAGTAGTCATACCTCTATTATACTGATTAAATGGGGATTGACAAGGGGTTTTTTCATATTTATTTATTTTAAAGTATTTATAAAAAGTCCCTAGACAACTGGGAAAAGTATGATAAAATGAATATGTCCCAAGGGGGATATACTATAATAAGGGATTAAGTGTAGGAAACTACTCTACTCTTATTAGGACTACTGATTGCACGACTCATTCTATCGATATCTCCAACGGCAAGTTCAAACATGCACCATCCTAAAACTGTATATATTATATAGTGTTTCATAATCTGTCCAATCCTACGTTGATTAACCAAAAGGACAACAGCATAAAACCGAAAACGAGGACTTGCACGACTGACATCACTGCAATCTGTTTCATTGGATGAACCTCTTCTATTCTCTCTAAAACAGACTCATCAGGTGAAAGATTTACAACCTGTAGTATTTTCTTTTGAGTATCGGGTTTTGTAAACCAAGGAACGTACATTACTTTAACTCCACCTCTATAAACTTACCAATCATATTGATTTGTGCATCACTTAACATTCCTGCTTGAGACCACATAGTAGAAGACATGTTACCGACTGTTTCTCTATTCTTATATGCATTAAGTCTACCAACAATATAGTCTTGTGACTGACCAGCTAGTTTAGGGAAGACTGCCATACCTTGACCTTCTGCACCATGACAAGCTGCACAACCTGCCCATAGACCTCTGATATCACTAAACTCATCTGTACTTGCAAGTTCTTTCTTTCTCTGTTCCATCTCAGCAGGTGTTCCGTTCAATGCAACATAGTCAACATAACACTGACCAGTGCAAGAGGTGTGACTAGGTACTCCTTTGTATTCGAGTCCGTTATATGCAAATGCAATAGTCGTAACCATTGCAATACAGATTGTAAAAATGTATCCTTTCATATTATATTCCTGTAATTGAAAATACTGAAATTATAAAGATACCCATCAACGTGGATATCTCTAAAGTTTCTCTAAGTTTTTGTAAGTTCATGGTTAGTATCCTTTTACGGATAATGCCATCACTATAAATGGTAGTAAGAATGGAAGAGTCATCAGCACTAGAAATTCGATAGTGTCAACTAATTTTCGTTTTTGAGGACGAATGACATGGTTGACTTCTCTAGCTTTTCGTACCATGCTCTTCGCAAAATAAGTTGCTGTGGTCATGGTTTTCCTAAAGTTAAGTTATAAGTAAAATGTATAATCAGTTATAAGTACACTGAGTCTACGCACTTATTTAGTAAGATTGGAAACCTAAGAATTAATGAATAACTTTTTTTTCTTTGGATTCTTGAAATGCTTCAAACTCTTCTAACATGTCAAGTTCTTCATCCGTGATATCCCCACCAGTTGCATCTATGACTTGTTGTAATGCATCATCAACAAAACCCTTTGCAAGTTTTCTACTATGAGAATGTAAATCATTAGTCAATGGAATAGTTCCCGTCTCTACCATGTTCAACCACTTAGACGAAGCTTCGTCATAGAACGGAATGAATTGTTCATTCATAACACTTCTATGCATAACATCATTTGGTGCAATCAATAAGACTGGGTCTGAAGATAGGGGTGCATACGGATAGAATGTTGCAAGGGTTGAATTACCACCAGTGATTGATAATTGACATATCATAGGTAGGGTTACCTGTAATCCTTTAGGTGTTTCTCTGACCATTCCGACAAGTTCAGTACCAGTTCTAAGTTTTACAACTTCGTATTGTCTTGGTGTTAAATCTTGTGGTCTTGTCATTTTAAATCAAATTGCCTTATCTCGTATGTAAAGTTTTCTTCGTTGTATATATTTATACGTTCTTTGAGGTGGTTGAGAGTATGATTATTGCATTGTAAGTCATCTGATATATCAAATAACCTCATCTCTGTTTTACCATCTGCTTTTCTTAGACCTCTACCAATAGATTGTAGGTTTCTAATTCTTGATTTTGAGGGTGATGCAAAGACTACATTATCAATCTTCTTTATATTTACACCAGTAGAGAAAGTTCCGTATGATGCTAGTATGACATTATTTTTCTTTTTTGGATTATCGACTATTTCTCTAACCATTTCTCGGTCTTCTGTATCAGTTCCACCATGAACATAATGCAATGTTCCATTCATTCTACTGACCATGGGATTGAACAATTCCCATAATGGTTGACCATGTTTTTCTATGTATTGAAACAATACTAGTGTGTTTCCTCTTAGAGACCCTACTAGGTTTGTTATGAAAAGGTTTCTTTGTTGGTTTGATACTAGATAGTCCATCTCATCTTGGTAGGTCATTTTCTTCATTTTAGTATGACGAAGTATGACACATTCTATCTTTAAATTTGCAATCGTTCCCGAATCCATCAACTCCTTTGTGGTTATGACCTTTTTGACTGGGCCGAACAACCCTTCTAGTTGCAATCTATGAACCTCTGAACCATCTAAGGTTCCTGTAGTTCCTATACGGATTGCAGTCGTCTTCATCTTTTCAAGTATACCTTTCAGTACATTTGCTTTGAATAGATGAGCTTCATCTCCTACGACTACGTCAAATCCTTGTAGGACTTCTTTAGGTGCTTTAGCAAAACTTTGCCATGTTGATATCGTAATGTCAGCAGGAAATACAGGTTGACCACTATAAATTTTACACACATCTTTATCATATCCATATTCTTCAAAATCCTTTGTCATCTGTTCTACTAACGATGTAGTAGGAACAATAATTATTGTTTTCTTATCATAGTATCTTGCAAGTAAATAAATGATAAGAGACTTACCACTTGCAGTTGGAGACAATAGTAGTTGTCTTCCATATTGAATTGTTTCATTGAGTGCATCTATCTGATAATCTCTAGGTTCAAAGGGAAGTTTTAAATCTGCTAACCAAGATTGACTGACTTTCTCTCTTGTTTTAGTTCCTAGGATATCTGTAACACCTTCAAACTCAAATCCTCTTTCTCTACAGAACTCATCTACATATGGAAGTAGTCCGATATAAATTTTGTGTGTTTTTATTGAAAAAAGATAGACCTTACCATCCCACCACTTATTCTTGTAGGAAGGCATAAACTTTGCGCCTGGTACTTTGAATGAGAAGAAGTCATGTAAGTCTTTTGCAAGACCATCATCACAATCAACGTGCATGAAGACCTCATCCACTTTTGATACTGTAACTTTCATTTATCTATAAGGATATCCACATAACCAACCAACTAATGATATTCTAGTTCCTCTTATTAAGGGTGTGACTTGGTGATGTAGAAATGATGGGAATAGGATAAGAGACCCCTTCTGTTTTGCAGAGAATGGTGCAGTGACAACAAAGTCTTCCATGTTTCTATTGTAATTACCTTTAGTAAGAGTATCCTTTGCACGTATATCTTCTATCCATTGAAAGTTTCCACCCTCATAATCATCAGGGTCGGATAGTTGAATAGTGTAACTTAACTTTCTTATCATACCATTATGTTCATATGGAGTAGGGCCTGCATCTGTATGCCATGTATAGAAATCACCCGTTACTTCTGCATCGGGTCTATGTTTGTATATGGTATACTGGTTTTTTTCTTGATATTCAAAATCAAATCCCCAACCACTTTCTGACTTTGCATATTCAACTGCACCATATAACTTATCTATTAAATGTTGTGGTAACATGTCTTCACACCATCTTACATCAGATTGTCTTATCTTACTATCGGTTCTTCCACCACTGTCTTCCCCATCGGGGTCACTCTTTTGGAAACCTACCTTTCCTTCCATAATAGGATATTGCATTGCATGTTGATGTATCTGTTCGACTTCACTATCATCAAATAACATAGGTATTGTGTAACAGTAATTGTTTAATATCATTATTGTCCTGCCATGAACTTTCTCCAATCGATTGTGTTTCTAATCGTTTGGTGTCTCCATGTAATATTTTGCATACATTCCTTTAGGAAGTCTACAGTAACTTTGAGGTACTCAATCTTTGCATTGAGGTCTTGTAAATCTTTATCTGCATTGAAGAATATTTGCATGTCATTCTTCATTATCTTAAGACCATTAAATGGGTCGGGTTCCCAACCTTTCTCTCTAACAGTCTCTTCATCCATTTTACCATTATACCACAACCACTTATCTTTAAGTAGTTCATTGTATTTGTTTTGGTATTGTTTTAGTACAAGTATCTTACTGGTTAGTAAGTCTTGGTATTTTGCATGTAGTTTAGGAACTTCAAGTGATGCATTATCTAATTCGATATCATCTATTTGACAATCTTCCGTCCACTGTTTCTTTAATTCATCTAACGTCATAATATATACCATTATACCACATATATGGGTATTTAGTAAGGGAATTTAGGAAGTACTTTCTATCTCGTAATAACTAAATCTAAAGTCAACTGTAGTAGTTACTGGTTCTGCTTCTGCACCACTCTCTAACTGTAATCCACTCAATCCTATTGGGAAACAGTCATGAAACCTAAAGTATCTATTAGGTAAGTTTTTGTTTGTATTTGTTACTAGTGTAATATCAGATGTTTGACTTGTATTATCTGTTCCACTGTATTGTTTACTTTCAGTAGATGTTGTTGATGTGTAAGTCTTATATAATGATGGGTCTCTAACGGGAACAATTGCATCCATCCAGTCATAGATTTCTTTGAAGTTTACTAGGTCTTCATCTACTAGAAACTCTACTGACATAGTTTCATAGAACACTTTGTCGCCAGGGAAAAATGCATCCAACCCAACACCTGCCGCTTGAGTTACTTCTGTAAATGTTAAGCCAGGAATATTTACTGACCTTACAAAGTATTCAACAGTAGGACACTTATCAACGATAAGTCTGAAGTTGTTCTTATTAAGAATCGATTTATTGATATCAACCATTTATTTTTAGTATCCGTTTAGACGAGGAAGTATCGAAATAATCTCCATCTCGATACTCTCTCGTTGTAGTTTCTTCACATAGATAACCATCTTTAATTAACGTTGTGATTGTCTTACGACTTAATACATTCGTTGTCTCTTCCCCATTAGGAAACGTATTTGCTTCCCATGGCCCTTCCATCACATTCACTTGTTTATTATACATAATTATCTCCGTGTACTACTATTTAGGTTACTTCTCTATTACAAACTCATTTAACTGTCTTGCAGTTTGAATGACCTCTTCACCAGTGATTTCTCTTAGTGGTAAAGGTTTCTTATCATTTGGGAAGTTTTCGTTATGCATATAGACAGCATCAACCTCTCTCTGATAATTGAGGACGATTAGACCCTCTGCTTGTGATAATAAGTCGGCTCTGATTTCGAACCCTGATTTTCCTGAATTACTCATATTTTTCTCCTGTGTGTGTATGTGTAATGTAAAGATTATTCCTTACCTTGTATTTAGGTTGACAATGTACCTAACTTTTTGGTATACTAGTAAAGTAGGAAATCGAGACGGAAGTAAGTTGGTTGTGAGAGGTTGTTCCGTATAGAAAAGGTGTTCCACACTGTTAAAGTCAATTAAGACGTGGCATATAATCGT
>Ga0222717_10003308_pt1 | contig 12169 bp, 19 predicted proteins | sample C33_18DmetaG_FD_165053 | JGI IMG/M metagenome (GOLD analysis project Ga0222717, IMG submission 165053) | Estuarine water microbial communities from San Francisco Bay, California, United States - C33_18D | ecosystem: Environmental > Aquatic > Marine > Unclassified | place: USA: California...
TCAAGATCTCCATGCTCACTAATATCGAGAGGTTTCGATGGAGTTATAGTCACGTCGTCAGTTAAAGGATCTCCACAACAACCCTTATCGAGGTTTTCTTTTGCTCGAGCCTCTACAACCGATTGAGGATCTAAAGGATCTGTTGGTTGATATGTATTATCATCAACTTGTGTTTCTGACAACAACTCACTATCATGACTGTCAATAAAACTAATCAATTGTTTGTTAACTAGTTCATTCAGTGATACGTTTTGTTGATTAGCAACAACTAGTAAAGCTGCTAATGTATCATCTTCTATATCGAAAGATAAATTACTCATATATATATTATAACATGTATAATCTATAAATCAAGGTCTCTATCTATTTTAATTTCTATTGATTGTAGTGTGTTGTTTATATTGTCAACTAACCAGCACACACCTGATGATATGAGAGGTAGTAAGTATATCTGGTGATTCGTATTGTTGAAGTGCATCTCGAACCCGACGATCAACAAGCCACACCAGAACCCTAGACATAAACTACATTTGTGAAGCTCTGCTAGTTTAGGATGTAAGCTACTGACAAAAGTACGGTACCATGTTAAGATGGTACCGTATTTGATTATGAACATCAAGCCTATGCAGGCCATGATGTCAACAATCATTTTTCAGCTTTTGCTTGTTGTAAGGCTTGATCCAATAGTTCAGCCTCATCACCAGTCATCTTGATTTCATTACCATGATCGTCGGTTATGAGAACAACATTATCATCAATCCTGAGGGTTGGACATCCTTTTCCACCGCAGCACATGACTACGGCACCATTTTCAAGTCGTTGTAAGTTACTCATACCAATATTTAATCTATATTGAATGATTTCAACTGCTTGTTTCTACAAATTCTTCCTTTTGTATTAGTAATTCCTTATCGATATCATTAACCTGATAATTACGCTTGATAGCTTTGAATGTGATAACATCGTTATCACCAGCACTCACGTGAATCAACAGATCACCGCTATTAGAAGTATCTTCTACAGTCATAGTACCACCAGTGGTGCTCATGAGAGTACATACCAGCTTAACATCAGTTGATGCCTCTTGCACAACATGTCCCTTGAACATCAATCTGGGTACATGTGTACTATCTATAGATGACACAATAACAGTGTTGACATCAAACATAGCTTCTTGCACAATTGATTTAGTGTCTGTTATAACTTCTGTAACAACACACATGTCTTGATATATTGATTCTAATGTAAGATCTTCACTCATGTTCCTGTATACAGTTTAACTGTTCCTGTAAAACCACTAGGTACAAGCTCTTTATCAACCAAATCGTAACTACTCACAATTGGAGACACTTGTACTGTTTCGAAAATAATACTACCTTGCATCCTAAAATCTCTCTCTAACTGTTGAACATACACCTTCCATATGTTACCAGCTTCTATAGCTGTTATCTGACCGTCCGTTACACTCTTCGACATGAGCTCTTGAACAACTCGTCTTTTTTGCATTGGTTGTAGATCTGGCAAGTACGTTTCTATATTATTAGTAAATGACTCCATATCACGTCGGCCCAGACTCGCGTCTAATATTTTTTGTCGAGCTTCGGAAGCAGAAGTCTGCCTATCAACCTCCTCCAACTCAATAGTTATACCCGGTCTAGGTTTATTCAACAACCCTTCAAACTTCTGCCATTCCGGAACACCGGTGTCTTTACTAGGTTGACGCAACATTCTAGCTTTAGGGCTCATAAAAATATAAACCTTATCACACGCTTCGCATGCCGCGGCCGCAGTCGCATAATGTCCTCTGTGAGGCGGTTTGAATGCTCCTGGGAAAATGCCAACAGTAGCTCCACTCTTCTCATTCAGACTACACAGTTGATCAAAACTGTCGTTAATTAGTCTCACTTATAAACTCCTTCAACACGTCAATTATTTGCCCATCATTGAAACCACCCTGTCTCATCCAGTCCTCGAGAGTGTGTATGCAATCCGCCTCCTCTACTCCCTGTATAATGTCATCACTATTAACTCCCATATTACCAAGACAACTCTTTATCAACTGCTTCAACATACCATATCTGTCCTCTCCACTAGATTGAATCTGACTAGACTGCATGTTGAATATAGAAGGCTCATCACCATCTGTCGGTAGGTATATATCAACAGTACCGTCTTCGTATTCCTGTAATATATAACCAGTGTACTCATCTAGTTGTTTAATTTTGTTATTATCATTATTAGCATCCTTCCACTTGGCCGGATCTACTTTGATCCGAACTCGAGTCAAGTTATTATTATCTTGAAATGAATCTTTAATGACTGATTGAAATTTAGACATACGTAAGTATTTATTGTTGATGTTCAAAAAACCATGAATATATATTCATATGAGCAAGACAGTTAAAATTATCACCGGTGGAAACACCTTAAAAGTAGATCTGTTTGAATCTACACCAAAAACATCACAAAATTTCATCGACTTAGCAACCAAAGGTTTTTACAAAAACTTAAAGTTTCATCGAGTAATTCCTGGGTTTGTTGTACAAGGCGGGTGCCCTAATGGTACTGGTGCAGGAGGACCCGGTTACTCGATTCAATGTGAATGTACATCAACAGTTGTTGGTCAGTATCATGACAAAGGAGTATTATCAATGGCTCATGCAGGTCGCGACACCGGCGGATCTCAGTTCTTCTTAGTATTAGGTAGAGGTTCAACTGCACATCTAGACGGTAATCATACATGTTTTGGTCAAGTGACAGAAGGAATAGAGCATCTAGATAATATAAGACAAGGTGACGAATTTGAGGTAGTGGTAGACTAAATATCAATATGGTAACAAAAACTAAGACAAAAACAACCAATATTACGGTTGATCCTAAAGCAGCTAAATATGATCAAATTGTATCACTCAGTGATGCTTTAGTTAGCGAGATTGATAATGTGATGGCTACTAGATTGACTCCTGGTCAATTAGGTCAATTGCTAGGTAGTATTGTTACTGCTTATAAAGAGCAAGTTGAAGACATCAAAAGATCTTGATTCTTTATGAAGAGTAAGGATGAGCAAAAGATATGGCGCGCCCTAGAAGAATCAAGAGGCCAACCCGCAGGAGAGATAGGCAATATACATGGTTCAGAGACTCCAGTTCTTGAAGGAGTCAACTGCTCTTGTAAGGATTGTGAGCATTACGTCATCGGAGATCTTTGCGGTGCATCTAGCATAGAGTTAAATAAGATTGACACACCTGACCACAAACAGGTAGTTGTATGTGGTACTTATATTAGTAGTGGAAGCCGGCGGTATTGATCGTTAGAGCTACCTGATGTTGGTATATTAACCTAGCACAACACCTACTGGTGGTGTGAATGAGTATGATTTACCTGTACTCTCATCTAAAACTGTAAATGTAACGTTATCAGCCGCAACACCTTCTTCAATGACTGCAGGTCTGGCTAACTCGAATACCTTGGTTGGTGTGTATTGTTCCATTAATGATATGTAGCTGTCTACTGTTCTCCGCCCGATTGGCATCCCTGGGTCAACTGATCCCCATTGTTCAAGTTGTTTTAATGTGATTGTGATGTTTTTCTTGCTCATGTCTTGATTATAGTGTATGTTTAAATGATCGGCAACTTTATTATGCTAATTGATTTTTTTGAACCCAATTTCTCTGTTTTCCTAGATTAGCGCCTGCAACTCCTAGTTTGTCTTGATTAGGAGCTGGTAACCCTTTTGCTGCAGCCGCATCTTGCGCTTCAAGTTCACCTTGATTAGATACAATCGACTGGTTCATCCGGCCTAATAGTTCCTGTATTGCTTCTGGATTACTCATATCCAGCTCGGATATTTCACTATCATAAGGTGTACCAAAAGCCATGGGATGAGCTTTTGCAGCTGTTGGTGCTGGTGGTTGTTGCGCTGGAGCCGGGTTGGCTGGATCTTGAGCTCCTTGTTTCATTTGCAAGTGATTTTGTAACCGTTGTAGTGGTTGTGGCTCCGGTATTTGATTTGGTTGAACTCCTCGAGGACCACCTACCTGTCTACCTTGTGGTGGAGGTTGAGTCATGACCTGGTTGGTTCTTCTTTGAGTAGCACGCTCCGCGGCCCCTACTGGAGCTTCCTGTAACATGAAATATTCCTTGAATGTTATCATAATTTAATATAAATACTTATACCAAAACTGCATGAATTTTCAAGAATTATATCCATTAATTGAGGAAGAGGAATATCCTCAGAAGACTGCTTCAACCAGACGGTTGTTGGAGTTTTTAAAAACCCGCCGGCAATCAGCTGAGAAAATACACACACAATCATCACGAAAGTCCGGTACATCACGTCTAACAGCCAAGCACTTTGGTGTGAAGATACCGGTGTATGATCGAGTTATAAAGATGGTAGAGAAAGGCAAAGATTTATTGCCGTTGAAAAAGGAATACACATTGTTACTGTCTCAATTGAGAAGAAATCGACAACCTATGAAGTTTCAGGAATTAACTGGTAAGCTAGAAGTATTGGGAGAAATACTGATAGAGACTGGAAATATGTAACGACAATGTATAAATATATTATATGAACACACACGATGAAATCAGAGAACAGTTTGAAATGTATATCGCGGAGAACGGTAAGTTTGAAGAGAAGGGCGTAAAGGTAGCTGGTACACGAGCTCGAAAAGCGCTCAATGAACTAACTAAGTTAGCGAGAGTTCGTCGTAAGGAGATACAGGACGTTAAAAACTCAACGAAGACCGGTTAGCGTTGAAATTGACCCTGTCCGCTAAGATTGAGCTGACTGAAACCGCCAATCTTAAGAGGGTCGCTAGATATACGAGGTACCATCTTAGCTACATTGTCCTTGTAAAATAACACAAATCCTTCACCAGGAGTAGCTTCGTAATTATCAGAAGTAGGGTCCTTAACAAAAGATTTTCCAATCTTACCGGAATTTAACTCCGTCTCGAACACATCAAACATGTCAGTAAGTACTCTTTTAACTTGAATCATGTGATGTGTGGATAATATTAAATGGTGAAAATTAGGATTGTCCAGAGTGCTTTCATACTGGGATAGCTTGGCTTTAGCGTTGGTTATTGCCTTCTCTTTACCTTTTGTAGTTTTTAGACCTTTGGCCTTACCTACTGACTTATCATATATCTTCTTCAGAAATGAATAGAACTTCTTCCGGAAAACTTCTTGATCAAATTCACCGTCCCTATATGATGATGAGTAAACATTACCCTTACCTTCTCCAGCTGTTCTTACTTCATTGTTAAGAAACTGCTTGACAATAGCGAAGAAATCCGGTCTCAACACTTGACTTCTATCGTTAGTTGTAGAGTTGGTATACTCAGCATCAAACGCGTCGTCGATCTGCTCCACGTGGTATTCAGCTTTTGATGTATGGTAATTAATTTTTCCTTGACTCCCTTCAGGTAACTTTAAGCCAACGGTCTCGCGTGGAAAGAAGCTCTGTGCAATGAACACATTATGTTCAATAGCCATTTGCTCAAGATCATCAACTTGCTTACCAGATCCGCCTGTTCCTAGTGACGCTGGGTTTTTCGAATCACTACCTAATTTAGGATTAAAACTATCATGGACTGCAATACCGAAGGTTGCTGATTGTACCCGTTGATGTAGATCCGACCCATCCTCTGGTACAGCATATGTCAACAGCTGAGGTGTGTATGTTATATAATTCTGCCCATCTATGGTCTGTGTCTTCTTACTATCATGTGTGAACAATATGTCTCCTTGATATACTTTTTTGCTATTTAAATGCTCCACCACCGGCTTGAGAGCTGTAAAAGCTGCGGCAAGTTTATCGATAAGTCCTTGCTTGCCAGTATAAATTTGATCTAACTCTTCTAGACTGTGAGCGAGATCACCTGTCTTGTATGTGTATTTGTTTGCAACAAAAAATAGATCTTTATATTCATCTCGAGGATCTAAACCAAAAAATAAAGCAGGAGCACCATCTACTTTCAGATTGATAATAGTGTCAGACTCTAGCCCGTTAATGTAGTTCATCAACCCAGTTACCTGCTGTATAAAATTTGTATACCCTTTCTTGCCGTCCTCGATAACAAGATCCTCGAGATGAGAAAGGTGAGTTGTGGAGTCAGATTGAGTGTTCTTCGCCTCGTTAAACAAGCATCTATTATAATATTCGCGAAAAGTAGTCATGAGTTATTATTATTTATACAAACGAAGACCATAAATATATGTAAATTTTGAAGACGGATTAAAAGAATTAATATGGAAATAAAAAAGCGTGATACGTAAACATTAACTAAACTTAATATAGTTTGTCACGAATTCGCGAGTCTCATCATCTGTAGGTTCACCAGTTGGGTGTTGATTGAACACCCACTTCTCTACAGCATCAATTATTTGCTTGTATATCGGTCCGCCTTGAAGCCCGGTCCACTGCTGAATCTTACCACCGTTGATAATGTTCCTCATTTTAGCTTTAATGGCTGCCGCATCACCAAACTTCTTAGTCACGCTATCAACAGCGTTCCAAATCGTATCCTTATCGCTAGACTGTCTTTTGCTCGACACTACATCGTCAGATGGTCGACCATCAATATCTGCGTCGTTGACTGATTTTAACACTTCTTGCAAGTTGATATCATACTCTTCACCACCATATGTTATAGTGACATTAGGCTCTTTTCCTAGCGTGTTGTTGACTATCTTGTCGTCTGACGGTCGGCCTTCTCCCTCCGGTTTTAATAGTGTGTATGGGAACATATGCTTGGCTATCACTTGACCGATAAGTTTTTTGACGTTGTTAGGGTATCTCAATCTGTCTGAGATTTCATGCCAGAGAATCTCGCCTTTGGCGTCATGACCATAGTATGTATGTTTACCCTCTGGAACTTCAGTAGTTGGTTCTCTATATTCGTATGTGATAGGTTTTCCTACATCATGAAACAAGGTGGCGAGCATAGCCACCGGATTGTTTTGAACCTTACTCGCTTTGAGTACTTCTATTGTATGGTTGTAGACGTTACCTTCTGGATGATGTTCTTTACTCTGTTCGAATTGATCCATCACATCAATCTCCGGCAAGAACTTTTTCAACAGTCCGTTCTCCTTGAGTTGTTGTATATAATTAGCCAATGCTGGTCCATTAATACTAGCCGCTTTCCACAACTCACTACCCAATCTTTCTGGACTAACTCCATCACCACCAGATTCTTCATCTCTAAACAGATCGTCTTTTTGCTCAGCGATTGCTTGCTTCAACTCATCATCTAACTTGAACCCGAATTTGGCTGCAAATCGAATCGCTCGTATCATTCTTAACGGGTCTTCACTCATCCTCTCTCTAGCATCACCAACTGCGCGAATCACACCATTATGTATGTCTTCTTGACCACCATTAGGGTCTAAAATCGTACCGTCCCTCTTCATACCCATTGAATTAATGGTTATGTCCCTACGATCACTATCTTGTGTAAAGTCCTTGACTAACTCCACTTCTGCACTCATTCTCTGACCGGTCTCTGTTCTGTAATGGGCCAATTCAAAATTAAAATTATTGTGTACGATTGTGAACACACCGAAGTCTTTGCTGTTCCCTATGTCATGAGAACTAGCGCTTAAACTCTTTTGAAGAATACTCTCCGCTTGATCCAGATGCATGTTAGTCGCCAGGTCGATATCATGAGCTTGTTTTCCCATCAGCATGTCTCTAACCGCTCCACCAACAATCAAACACTCACCACCTGCATTTTCGATCACTTCCATCACGTCAATTGCTGCTTGTAGTTCCTCACTACTATCGATCATTGAATTCCAACCTGGCATGGAGGAATTATATGTGTTTTCGGTCAAATATGCAACGTCATAATAATACTGTTTAAACGCTTTCATTCCCTCGCGCCGTCGAGTTAATTAGGTATATCGTATTTAGCGGCGATCGAACTTAATAAATCTCTAACATTGGCTATATTTTGCCCATTAACCGGTTCAATCAACATGCTTCGGTCTTCAGGAGTGAGATCACCTATTTGAAGAGCAATTTTGCCGGCTATCGTTAAATCTTCAATAGCCTGTACACCAGGTTCACTAGCCGGCTCCGGAGCTGGCTCCACCGGTGGTGGTGCTTCTGCTGGAGGTGCTTCTGCTGGAGGAGCAGTCGCATCGTCAACCGGTGGCATGGCTGGTTCTTCTTCGTTTATTAAGTTGTGAGTGGTGGAAACTAGCTGTGTGAATCTTGTAGTCATGATTAAGGTGTTGAAGGTGGTGATGTAGGCGGCGGTCCTGAGTACTGTTGTACAGATTGTTGTACATAATCCATGAATGCCTGTTTTTGTGCCGGGGTGCTGGTCTGCATGAAGTCTACCCATGTTGGGTGATCATCTAGAGCTTCCGGTTTATTAATTGCGGTTTTTAAAAAATCATGATAGTTAGACTTCACCTGGTTTGTCCGCTGCAGATCTCCTGTAACTAAACGACCCATCTGACTACCTTGAGTGCCATTCTTGCCTCCTGTTGCTTGGTGTAAGTTTTTAGATGCAACTCCAACCTTATTCATGTAAGCTGCTCCCTTCTGTATACCTCCTGGTATAACTCCTGCAATCTTCTTCAAATTATCTTTCCAATTTTCGTCAAACTTCCCAGAGTTACCCTGGATACCCCCTCCGGACCCGGCCGGCAAGCTAACTACAGCTTTTCCTCCTGGTTTAGCATTAGTTTTCGATTTTTTCGGTTTAACACCCGTTTTTTGCTGCAGCAAACTAATCAATCGTTCGCCTATAGCTGGGTTTGAATTGATTCCTGGAACTTGAGCAACTAATGTGTCTATGACCTCTTGAGATTCCGGTGATGTAACATTCTTCATAATTGATGAGAGTTGCTTGGGATCTGTTCCAGTCGGTTGTCCAGAAGCCAACCAATTAATACCACCATCAATCGCTTTCCCGGCATCTTTTAGTTTTCCTAACGTTTTACCTAACATTCCTTGATCTGGGTTGTTAGCTGGTGGGAATCCTGCCACCGGTTGCGATCGACTACCTGGTAGTTTCTCTACTGGCTCCTCTACTGGTTGTCTCGCTGGTTCCTCTACTGGTTCCTCTGGAGACTGCTCCACCGGTTCTATATCACTCAGCTCTTCTGGAGGTCTCGCCACCGGTTCTATATCACTCAGCTCTTCTGGTGGATCCTTTACACCTGCCTTAGCATTCTGCGCAGCTTCATATTCATCCAATTCTTTTTGTTGCTGAGGAGACATCGCCTTTCTAGCTACATGCTTCTCTCCTGCAGATTTATCCTTCCATGCAGCAAATTCCTTAAGCATATATGTAAAATCATTCTTCGAAGCTTTCATGACGTGCTCGATGTCATCTTGCTCTAATATATTAACATACGTTGAAAACTTCCTTTTCATTTAATTATTTATGAAAAAACATCATCTGTTTATACTTTGTAAAATATTTTTCATTTAGATACGAGAATCCTTGATCTGTTAAATATTTCCTGGTTCGATCTGTTGATATGTTCTTGTTACGTTTTGCTATCAATCCGCGGATGTTGTTTATATGTTCTTGCGTCTCTCCTTTAGAGGTTGTATTTATAAAGCTATTGAAACATATTGAAGTTGTGTAGAATTTGACAGGTAACACACTGCACACGTGCTTAGTCAAAGTGTCTATAAACTGTTTTAACTTAAAATTCTCTATATAGTTTGTCAGCTCTAAGAACTTTAAATCGCAAGAACTATAATATAACACATGATCACCTATATGTTTACTTGTGTCAACAAACTCACACACACCTTTAAATATGTGAAAATAAAATATACGTTTAACGTCTATATTAGTAAACCTCAATCCTTCAAGCTGATCAATACCATAAATGTCATTGATAATGTCAATCTCTTTCGCTGCAATTATGTCACTAGTGTTAACTAACACTGTACATAAACCAGGAAGTTTATAATGTTGCGGATTTTTCAGCGTTATGGTGGATGCCATACTTTAATAGAGATTCTTTATTTGACTCGAACCACCCATCCATCCGCTCTATAATAACACTACTGTTCTTTCCTTTATGTAAGTAGTTGACGAAATTATCCTTAGGGTGGTTGAATACATCATATAGGTCCATATCATACACAATAAATGTACCTCTGTTATTGATCTTAAAAATTAAAAACCATACCTTGTCATCACTGAATGCCTGATCAACCCAACTCTCAAATATCGCGTTATTTTCTAGTAGTGAACTGAATGAAAACTTTTTGAGAGTCTTGCACTCAAACTTTAGATAATCTAACTCCTCTGGCACAACTATATCACCCTCTAATAATAGTTGCTGTGAATTTGTCATCTCTGCTGCTCGATGAAAATTTCTACCACCAACATACGCTCCACTACCTGGAGTTCTGAAGAACTTCAATTCAAATATACTAGTTAGATGATCTGCTATAACGCGCTCAAACGCGTTTCCTTTTTGTTTCTGTCTGCTCATGAATTCTAACCGCCGTAATTTATACCAGTGTTCATACTCTGTATAGGCGGTCGTTTAAATGGTATTATTTTAGTGACCGATTTCTTTTTTTTCTTCCGTTTCTTTTTATTATTTGATTTCGGTTTTGATTTAACTGTAGGGTTGATTACAAACGCCCTCCTGCTATCTCCCTGATTCCAGTTATCACCGTTAACTAGTGAGTTCCGGTTGCCAGTTGGAGTTGGGTTTAATATCGCGCTAGTCATATCTTCTACTAACATATTATATAATGTATTTCTAAATAATGCCACTGTAAATATATTTAGGCATTGATATCTCAATATCCTATGTTATAATATATATGTATGAGTTCGAAGTTAGAGGAATATATTGATGAGATGGAGCAAGATCTTCAAGTAGATGAGTTGAACATCAAGGAGGTACAAATGAAATTACCGGCTTTGAAACACAAATGGGTAGGTCGTCTTATGCGTCATAAGTCACAAATAGGCGGTTTGCATCGGAGGAAACAGGATCTCTCTCGTGAAGCAAGCAAGAAGATGAAAGAGGGGTCTATGTATAATATGTCTGATGCCGGATTGTCAAAATTGATAGAAAAACAGCAACCTATCATCGACATAAATCAAGAAATCGCCGCAATCAATATTATTGTTGAATTTTTAGAAAAGAGCGAACGAATATTTCATAGCTTGAGTTTTGATATAAAAAATTTAATAGAGATAATGAAACTGGAAACATTATGACAATGATGTTTGATATAGACAATAAAGGGCGTGCTGTAGTACAAGGTGATGAGTTGTCTCGATTACGTGAGAAATTTTCTGTTGAGAATGAAGCTGCTAAATTCGGTAGGTTTCGGGGAAAATTTATGCCGTACAGAAAATATATAATAACCCCAGGTGGTAAGTTTGATATTGGTATGTACTTTGAATTTAAAAAATATTTAAACGATACCTATGATAATTTAAAAGTAATTAAATCAGAACAATTCAAACAGATGTTATACCCACGAGTAGCTGACTCTATGAGTATTCCAGATTTAAAATTAAAATTGAGAGACTATCAGCATGATATTGTATCGCGATGTAATAGAGTCGGTCGAGGTGTCGTTGTGCTCGCAACAGCCGGTGGTAAGACATTGACAATGGCCAATTTAATACAAGGTAATTATAATCATACTACTGATAAGTTAGATTTTAGATGCATGGTGATCGTCCCGGATTTAGGTCTAGTTAATCAGACCTATTCTGACTTTAGAGAATATGGTGTAAAATTTACATACAGTAAGTGGACTGGTAGTAACAACTTAGACCTGACAACCAATGTGATAATATGCAACATGGGTATACTGCAGAGTAAAAAGACAGATATTGGCTTCTTGAAGGTTATGGATATGGTTGTTATAGATGAAGTTCACAAACTTAGGACCGGGAATAAGATTAATAATATATTTAAGATAATCAAGACTAATAACAGATATGGCTTCACAGGTACTATGCCAGAGAAACTAGAAGATCAATGGAACATAATAGGTAAGATAGGACCTATACTGTATGAAAAGAACAGCTATCAGTTGAGAGAGGAAGATTATATTGCTCCTGCTCAAGTGTGTGTTATAAAAATACTGTATGATAATGACCGTCAATACATGTACGATGGATTAGAGTTTGACCCAACTGCAAAATAT
>Ga0222717_10003314_pt1 | contig 12157 bp, 10 predicted proteins | sample C33_18DmetaG_FD_165053 | JGI IMG/M metagenome (GOLD analysis project Ga0222717, IMG submission 165053) | Estuarine water microbial communities from San Francisco Bay, California, United States - C33_18D | ecosystem: Environmental > Aquatic > Marine > Unclassified | place: USA: California...
CCAGCGACGATTCAAATGGAATTCGCCATCAATGATGGGCCGTATGCAGGCAAGGAAGGCAAGTATGTCACTTCTCGTCAGATTCGCGATCGCCTTGATCGCGAGACGCGGACGAACATTTCTATTCAAGTCGAAGACGCTGAGAAAGGAGGCACGTTCCGTGTTAGCGCTCGAGGATCTATGCAGATAGCTGTCCTTGTGGAGCAAATGCGTCGCGAGGGGTTCGAGGTGCTTGTTTCGCGCCCGACGGTGATTACTAAGCGGGATGCCGACGGTAAGTTGTTAGAGCCTTACGAGACGATCTATCTCGAAGTGCCGGAGGAGTGTGTCGGAGGCGTCATGAGCGCTCTCAACAATCGACGTGGCCGCATGGACGACATGAAGCCTACGGGATTCGGAACGATGATCGAGGCGACCATCTCGACGCGAGGTCTCATCGGATTTGAGTTTGAGTTAGTGAATCTCACGAGTGGTCGCGGGATTATGTCTCACCTCTTTAAGGAGTATGCGCCTTTCGCTGGCGAGATTACAACGCGGATTACGGGAACACTTGTTTCCATGGAGACGGGTGTCACCACGGCTTACTCACTTGCTGCCATCGAGGAGCGAGGAAAACTTTTCGTAGGTCCATCTGAAAAGGTCTACCTAGGCCAGATTGTGGGAGAGAATCCACGTGGTGATGATCTTCCGGTGAATCCGATTAAGGAGAAGCATCTTACCAACCACCGGTCCTCTGGCGATGGAAAGGGCATCCAGCTCTCGCCGCCGACCCGCTTCTCTTTGGAGCGTGCGATTGAGTATCTTGCTGATGATGAATTTCTTGATGCTACGCCGGAGACCCTCCGGTTGCGGAAGAGGGTGCTCTGTCCGCACGAGCGTCGGCGTATCGCGCGTGGAAAAAAGACGGCTTAGTGTTGCATCGATTTAATCGATGTTTATTTTTAAACATCGATTGGAGTATGGTGTCGTCGTATCGATGGTAAAGGGGTGACGTTCTCTCCCTCTCCTCGCATTCGCTGGTTTGTCGTGCTTCTGGCTCTTGTCGTGCCGTTTTTGATGTCGTTGATCTACTTTGTTCTCTTGCCAGGGACTTGGTTAGGGAACGGCTTGTATGTGGTGATGAAGATCATGCTTGTGGTTTGGCCTGCTGTAGCAACACTTTTGATTCTTAGGGAGCGGCTTGATCTCGGTTTGAGCAATGGATGGCGTCTTGCCATGGTAGGATTCGGCTGGGGTCTTGGTATCGTCACGCTGATGCTAGGGCTCATGGTGACCCCTCTTGGCGATATCATTCGTGCCGGTGCTGACAACATTCAGACGAAGGTTGAGGGTATGGGCGTGCTGGACCACTTTGTGTGGTTTGCGCTCTTCCTCTCCGTGATTCATTCCCTCATTGAAGAAGTCTATTGGCGCCGATTTGTTGCCGGAAATCTCCTCCACCTAGTCTCGCCTTGGAAGGCACATCTGCTCGCTGGGATCGGTTTCAGCGCCCATCATATTGTGGTCGTGTCACAGTTCTTTCCGCTGGGTATGGCCTTCTTTCTCGGGAGCTGCGTGGGCATCGGAGGCGTGCTGTGGAGTGTTCTCATGGTGAAGCAACGTTCTCTGTTAGGTGCGTGGATGAGCCACATGGTCGTGGATATCGGTATCATGATCATTGGGGCACGACTCATGGGCTTGCTCTAGAGGAGTCCTGCTGTTAACGGGAGCGATGGCTAACCAACCGGCGCTTCTATCTGCTCACGAGTTAACGCTATCTTTCGGCATGCATCGGGTGTTGGACGGCGCGACAGTGGCTGTCTATCCCGAGGAGAAGATTGGGGTGGTGGGCAGGAATGGATCGGGCAAGACCAGTCTACTAAGAATCTTAGGTGGCGAAGAAGCGTCTGATGATGGGCAGGTATCTCGGAGAAATCGCTTGGTCGTGGGCTACCTTTCCCAGGAGTTCACCCTTCTTGAAGATGCTTCAGTCTTGGAGAACGTACGTGCGGGAGCAGCCGATATCCTCTCGCTTATCGAGCGGTATGAAGGTGGGCAAGCGACCTCTGAACAGCTTACCGATTTAGCCGACGAGATCGAAGCAGTGGATGGATGGAACCTTGATCAGCGTATCGAAACGCTCTTTCAGAAGCTAAACCTACCTCCCAAGGATCGAGTCGTGAGATATTTGTCAGGAGGAGAGAAGCGTCGAGTCGCGTTGGCTCGAGCGCTGGTGGCCCAACCAGAGCTGCTGATTCTTGATGAGCCCACGAACCATCTGGATACCGAGACGATCAACTGGTTAGAGGACTACCTGATGGCTTATCGCGGAGCTTGTTTCTTCGTCACGCACGATCGCTACTTCCTTGATCGTCTAGCCACGCGCATTGTCGAAGTGGCCGAAGGTCGTTGTTTCACTCATGAGGGAAACTACGGCGAGTATCTTGAGGCCAAAGCCGTGCGCCAGCAGCAACAGCAGAACACGGAGCGTAAGAGACAGTCCTTTCTACGACGTGAACTCGACTGGGTGAGGGCTGGAGTCAAAGCGCGTACAACCAAGTCACGTAGTCGGTTGGACAATTTCTACGTGATCAAGGGAAAAGCTGCTCCGGCAGCAGAGTTGAACGTGGATCTTATCATCCCCGAACCTCCTGGCCTTGGAAACGTGGTTGTTGAAGCAAAGAACGTTAGCATTCAGTTAGCAGATTCCATACTCTTCTCTGGTTTCAACGTTGTGCTGGAGAGTAATACCGTGACTGGAGTTGTCGGGCGCAATGGATTGGGGAAAACAACGTTGCTCAAGCTACTCATGGGTGAGTTGGAGCCGACCGAAGGGACTATCAAGATTGGCAAGCGCACATTGTTTAACTATGTCGATCAGAATCGCGTGGCGCTAGATCCGGAGTCTACGGTCATCGATGAGGTATCGGATCAAGCTGATATGGTTCAGTTAGGGAATGAACAAGTGAGTGTGCGTGGGTATCTCCGTCGGTTTCTCTTTACGGATGAACGCATCAACACCCGTGTGGACCTGTTGTCTGGAGGAGAGAAGAGCCGACTCATGCTCGCCAAGATTTTGCGTCGAACGGGTAACGTGCTCATTCTGGATGAACCGACTAACGATCTCGATCTTCCCACGCTGCGTTTGCTGGAGGAGGCGTTGTTAGGATTTCAAGGAAGCGTCATCGTGGTGAGTCACGATCGCTATTTCTTGGACCGTGTCTGTGATCGAATCATCGCCTTTGAAGGGAATGGCTACGTGCATGTCTCCGAGGGCAATTATAGCTATTACGTGAGCAAGCGTGAGGAACGTGAGCGCGCTTGGAAAGCCCAAGCTTCCGCCAATTCGAAGCCTGGAAAGAGGCGTTCAGCGGATAGGCTTCCTAAGTTGACTTGGAAAGAAGAGCGTGAACTTGGAGCCATGGAAGAGACGATCCTTGAAGCCGAAGGTGTCGTCGAGTCTCTACAGGAGCAATTGAATGATCCTAACTTTTACGTCGAGCGGGCAGGGGACGTGGCCAAGGTAACGGCCGATCTTGAGGCCAAGCGTCTGGAAGTGGCCGGTCTCTACGAACGCTGGGAGACCCTTGAAGAGAAACGAAAGGCATTCGAAGGGGCAAAGTTTTCCTGAGTTGACTGAGTCGCGCCACTTCTTAAGTTACCAAGGGTTTGTAAGAGCCTCTAAGTTCCAACTCTATGGATTCCGAAACGACTCAGACTATTATTGGCGGTTCACGCCGCGACTTCATGAAGACGCTTACTGGTGCGACGACTGTGTCGGCACTTGCTGGAGTGTCCATTCCCCACGTGCATGCGGCCGAAGGCATTAGCGCCAAGCAGATTGCACTCGTCGGCTGCGGTGGCCGGGGAACGGGTGCTGCTGCTCAGGCTCTAGCGGTCAAAGCGTTGCCAACCAAGTTAGTTGCGATGGCAGATGTCTTCGAGAATAAGCTGAACGGCAGTGCCAAAGGTCTCGAGCGTAAGTTCTCACGCAGAGAGGAAGACAAAGGGAAATTTGATGTGGACCCTGAGAATCGCTTCATCGGTTTCGATGGCTACAAGGGGGCCATGGATGTTCTTAGTCCTGGTGACATTGTTATTCTGGCCACGCCGCTCGCTTTCCGTTGGGTACATTTTAAGTATGCTATCGACAAAGGGCTTCACGTTTTCATGGAGAAGCCATTGACCGCGGATGCTCCCACTTCTAAAAGAATGTTAGCTTTGGCAGACGAAGCGGATAAAAAGAATTTGAAAGTGGGAGTGGGCCTGATGGTCCGTCACTGCCGAGGCCGTCGCGAGCTTTGGGATCGCATTCAGAACGGAGAGATTGGTGATATTATCGCGATGCGTGCTTATCGTCAGCACGGTCCTGTAGCGTCTGCATTCTCAAAGAAGAAGCCGGATGACAAGTCGGAGCTCAGTTACCAAATCGATCGCTTTCATAGCTTTCTTTGGGCAAGTGGCGGTCTTTTCAATGACTTCTACATTCACCAAATCGATGAGACTTGCTGGATGAAGAATGCCTGGCCAGTATCGGCAGTCGCTTCGGGTGGTCGTCACTACCGTGGGATCAAAGACGGACAACCCGATCCATACGGCAATGATTACGTGGATCAGAACTTCGACACCTACAACGTTGAATATACGTTCGACGATGGCACGAAATTCTTCTTCAACGGACGCACGATGTTTGGCTGTCGTGATGATATGTCGAGCGTGGTTCACGGGAGCAAACGTTCTGCCATTGTCTCATCGGCGGGTCATACACCTGGGAAAGTGCGGATCTTCCAGGGGCAGTTACAGCCTCGCCGTGGTGGTACGGTTTGGGCCTACCCGCAGCCTGAAGAGAACCCTTATCAGTTGGAGTGGGATGATTTGGTCGAGGCTATCCGCGATGACTTGCCCTTCAATGAAGTGCGTCGTGGTGTGCAAGCCAGCCTCGTTTCCAGCATGGGACGCCACGCGGCCCACACGGGGCAGGAGGTGAAATTGAAGAGCTTTCTTGAGCACGAACACGAGTTTGCACCAGACGTGGATAAGATGACTCTAGACGGCGAAGCCCCCGTCAAAGCGGATGCTGATGGGCGCTATCCGATTCCTATGCCTGGTGTGAATAAGAAGAGAGAGTATTAATCTCTCCCTTTATTTGAACATCGCTGGTGGCGATGCCGTCTGTTAGTCTGAGACGGTTCGTCACCATGCCTACGCCTCACCTACCCAGCGCTCCTGTCAAAGCTTGTAAGGCTTTGGTGGTGAGGCCGTCGGCGGTTATCGAGGTTTCTGCGCCGAGTGTTCGGCGAGCACGTCGTCGCCGTAAACGATGGGCCTTGTTCTGGGCAGTGCTGATCCATGCTGCCTTTCTCGTCGGGGGAGCCCTTTGGCACACAAATCCTGAGTTTATAGCCCAGATAGGAACGGCCATCTCGATGTCGACCGAGCCAGCGGTCGACAGACAGCAGGAATCGACTGAGGAGAAGCCGATTGAAGAGGTTGTTATTCAGAGCGCGTCGGGCCCGCCACCGAAGCCGACCGAAGCGTCGATTCCTGACCTGGTGCCAGTGATGGCTCCCGTGGACCTTCGAATGCCAGAGCCAAGTGAAGCCAATGAATTTATCGAGATGGTCGATCTTGGGGTGACTTTTGGAGAAGCTTTCGAGGGTGAAGACATTGTCAATGAAGTGTTAGAAACGAAGCTCTTTAGTGCGCCAGCCAAGGGGAATTGCAGTATCTTTGTGATCGACGTTTCCACAAGCATGCCCAAGGAGTTGGGTGTTGCTGGCATCGCGGGTCTTCGGCGTGAACTCCGATTGAAGATAGATTCGTTGCCCGACGATCGTCTCTTCAATGTTATTTGCTTTGGTGATCAAGCTGATGGACTGGCTTTGGCGCCGATCCGAGCGTCGCAAGAGCACAAAGCACTCGCGCATCGGTTCATGGCTGGGTACTTTACTGGCCAGTTTCTCCGAACGCGCACAGGCCAATTTGGCCGGATGGGTTTGGCCAATGGCATTCCCTACGTCCCTATACAACCTAGTGAAGTTCCCCACATGAAAGGGACGAGCGGAGGCTCTCGGTATGATCTCGCACTCGTGGCAGCTTTCAAACAGCGTGCGTCGACAGTTTACCTAGTGACTGATGGCACGCCCAGCGTGATGAAGAATAGGCGACTCCTACCGGGAGCCAGTTTGGTTGGGCGAGACGAAGTGATCCGTACGGTTGTAAGGGCTGGTCAACGTCTCTACCCGAAAGAGTTGCCCATCGTTCACTGTGTGAGTATCAATGGAATTGGAGAATCCTATCTTAAACAAATCGCACTCGCGTTCAAAGGACGCTGCGACCGTGTCGACGTCGAACAAATACCATAAATCGTAACTGGTGGAGAGAGTTCTGGGTGACAACGGCCAGGACTTAAGCTATCCTTGCATACTGTCGGATCACTGAGCGAGACCAAGGTGTTCTTAACGGAACGAACCCATCGAACTTGCCTTGCAGGTTCCCCATGTGTCGTCCCGAGGTCTATAACTAATGTCTTACCAGGTGATCCCGGCAGGTTTCTTCCTCGGTGTAGAGCAACGTTCCAGAGTGGATTTGGCAATTGGGACGGGTTTCCGCGACGAGTTTGGAAACTCATTTTACACCTCAACCAATTCTCACAAGACGCTTCTTGTCGAGCTTGAGAACGTCTCCAGTTTTTAGTGTTAGTGCGGCTTTGGGATCAGATTGCTTCTCGCCATTGATCTGGATACTACCTTGCTGAACAAGACGACGAATGTCGCCGTTTGATCGTTTTTGGTGAAAGGTGTCAGCGTAAATCTGGCTGATGTAGCTGAGCATCGGAGTCTCGGCAGGTGGGCAGGGGACTTCTGGGAGTTCGGCGTCTTCTACTTTACCTTTGCCGAATTTGTTCTCGAAGTCGGCACGCGCTTCGGAAGCTGCTTCGGCATCATGATAGATCTCGACGGTGCGCTGGGCCAAGTATTTCTTCGCCTCCATGGGATGCCTCTCGGTATCAAAGTCTTCGCCGATGACCAAACGATAGTAACGTGGCATGAGTTGGTCAGAAATACTCATGAGTTTTCCGAACATCTCGCTGGGAGCTTCAGTTAGGCCCACGTAGTTGCCGAGGCTCTTGCTCATCTTCTTGTTCCCATCCAATCCTTCTAATAACGGAAGCGTAAGTACGACTTGAGCAGGCATTCCTTCGCCTTTCTGAAGATCTCGACCCACGAGAACATTGAAGAGTTGATCCGTTCCGCCGATCTCAACGTCTGAATTGATTACGACGGAATCCCAGCCCTGCATGATGGGATACTGAATTTCATGCAAGCGGACTTCTTGACCTTCAGCGACGCGTTTCTTGAAGTCCTCACGTTGCAACATTTGTTGCATCGTGACTTTGGCGTTCAGCTTGATGACCTCTTGAAAAGGCATTTTTGAGAACCAATCTCCATTGTAGACTACCTCTGTCTTCTCTTTGTCGATAATGAGGAAGGCTTGATCGGTAAAGGTCTTGGCATTAGCCATGACTTCTTCATGCGTCAGCGGCGGACGGGTGACCGATCTGCCTGAGGGATCGCCAATCATCGCGGTGAAGTCGCCAATGATCAGGACAACTTGGTGTCCAAGATCCTGAAATTGCCGGAGCTTGCGAAGCGGTACGGCGTGGCCTAGATGAATGTCAGGTGCCGTGGGATCGACGCCAAGTTTGATCCTTAGTGGGCGGCCTAACTTAAGTTTCTCAGCCAATTCTTCCCGGCTATGGACATGTTCTGTATCCTGGCAAAGTTGCGTAATCTGGTCGCTCATGAAAAATGAAATCTAGCTATCGGGTGTTGAGGAGGGCGCGGAGCTGGCTGCGATTGAGCTTCTTGCTCTGGTTATCATCGTCCATCGGTTCGAACTTTCGATAGAATTCCTTGCCTTCATACTGGCTTCGGTCGCCTTTCCAATCCTTCCCGCCATCAGCGAGGCGGGCGCCTTCGCGAGCGACTTGATTCTCGCGGTCACGTGTGGACTTCTTGGTGAAGGCTCGTTTAAACCAGGAGCCGTCTTCCTTTCCTTGGTAAGGCGATGCTAGATCCCCTTCACGGGCTTCGGTTTTGTTGTAGACCTTGTTTGCCATGGACTTGTTGTCATGAAGCTTGAAATAAGGGTGCTCCTTAAAAGCGTCTTTCTTGAATGCGTCTTTGCTCTCGTAGCGGCTGCGTAGAGTTGCCTCCTTCCCTTCGAATTTCTTGCCATCGAAAGAGCTCTTCTTTTCAGGATCATACGAAGCAAAGGTCTTCATGGCCTTGGCTTCTGCTGATTCTTGAAACGAACTCTCCTTCGGTTCAAACTCTGCGAACTCGTCCTCGATCGAGGTGGACTGGCAGGATACCAGAACAGGGAGCATTAAAAGTGAGGCTAGAAAGCGCATGGAGGACATTAGCAAGATTCGCGTCGCGACCAAACGTTGATTTGCGCTGCGGTTCAACTCCAAACCGACCCATTATGCAATCACGGACTCTGGAGAGCGCGGCAGCAGAAGCTGTATCCCAGCCAGACGAGGAGGATGCCCAGGAAGACGCTGAGACTGACATAGAGAAGGACCTGAAAGATCTTTCCTTCGTCTAGTAGCCTCCAGGTCTCAAAGCCGAAAGTAGAGAAGGTCGTGAACGAACCGAGGATGCCGGTAAAGAGAAACAGATTTGTTGTGGGATTGAAGACGTGAAGGGAATCAGCGATACCCTTGAGAAAGCCAATTATCAAACAGCCTATCATATTCACTAAAAGTGTGGATAGAGGGATCGGACAGTCTTGAAAGACAGAGACCCGAGGGACCCAAACAATCATTCCATAGCGCATGATTGCACCGAGAAATCCTCCGCAGCCGACGGCTAAAAGCTTGTCCATAGGTGAGAGGGGAAGGCCATTGTCGGATGCGCTGAGTACTTAGAATGTCCGTTTCTCCCAAGGAATTTGGAACATAGGTAAAGAATCAATGAATCTCAACGTTGTTCTTCGAACTTTGATCGTTGCTTTTTTAGAAGGTCCTTGAGGAGGGCCTTCGGATCTAGCCCTTTTATCTGATCTGGGTCAATTTGGACATTTCGATCAGGCGCGCCTAACGCGTCGATCACGCCTTGATTCACCTTCGTGGAATCGATCTGATTCACCATAGTCCACCTTGGTTTTTCCAGTGTTCCAGTGCACTGATAGGTCCCAAAGATACCATATAAGACGTTCAGAGCATTCCCGGAGTCGGAATGGTTGGAAAGAGAGACGGTCATATCAACAGCCGAGGTTGGAAGTTCTACCGTGCCGTTGCCCTTGATGGTATAGTTTCCGAGATCGGCGACAAACGGCTCAAGAGAGAGATTCGAAGACTGGAGACTGAATTGGCCCCCTAGGTCGCGGATGACACCATGAGAGAGCTTGGTCTCTCCACCGACGCGATCTAGAAGTCTGGAAACCGGACCAAGCAGCGGCACCTCTAGTAACTTTATATCCATCAGGTGGACCTCACCCGTCCCGTCCACTGCAGCTAAATCTGGTCCACGTCCTCGCCAGGCAAAGTTACCGGTGAGTTGGCCATCGGCTTTGTCATCCGAGAAATAAATTGAAGCGAGTTCCTTAAACTGAAGTTCTGTTAGCTTGATCTTTGCTGTGTAGTTGCGGGAATCGTCGAGATTACGGATATCAGCATTCCCCGCGAGATGGCCGCCGAACAAGCCAGCATGATCTAATCTAACAAGCAAACTATCCTTGAGAAAGCGAAGTCCAAATCTTGGCTGCGCCAAGGATATATCCTCTTCAAATAAAGTGGTCTTCAGGATTCCGGAGGATTTCACTTCAACCTCAAGATTTGTTTGGGCACCGTTCTGAGGATCGATGGTGCCTTGAGAGATTCGTATTTCCGGCGCTTGACTAAAGCGATAGGCATCTAACTTTTCTGCGGTGTCCTTGCTAAAGCAGCGTACGACTTGACCGGGGTCAACCTTACCGTGTACTCCGGTGAGGACGGATAGGCTATCTCGCGCGTTGACACTTAGTCGCTCTGCTCGGACAGTACCCCCTGAGTAATGTCTTTCAGTGTCGGACTTTAGTTGGGCTTCTACCTTGGAGAAGTGATAGACATGAGGGTTGAGTATGAAATTAAACTGGAGCTTCTCAAGCTCAGCTGTTTCAAATCGGCATTCGGTGAGCGTAGCATTTCCCTTGTGCTCCCATGAGGCGCTGTCTTGGGCTTTACGTTCGCCGGATAGTTTCATCTCGACACCCGAACTGGGGCGAAACTCCCAGCGCTTCAAAAACGTGGTGGCCGCTTCTGGAAGGGGCAATTGCTGAAGGAGCGTCGGATCCATTCCGAGAGAGAACTCATAGCGGATGCCTTCTGTCGGGGTCCGCATGATCTTACCAATCGAATTGCCGTATTGATGGTCGATTCGAATATCCTTAGCAAGGAAACGTGCGCCATCCAAGTGAAAGTCGGCCTGCAGAAGTTTGAAGGACTCGTTCCCAACCTGAAAGTCTTCAGCGGTCACATGCCCAATGAAATTGGCAGGCGGGGCTGACCACTTGAAGGGTTGGTCCAAATCAAGCGTGCCGTGCAATGAGATTATGGGCGAGTTGTGCAACGTTAGTGATGACCCAAGCCCAATGGTAGGATCCATGCTAGGTAGCAATTTGCCAAAACCTATGCTAGAGCTGAGCGATAGCGTAGCCTTGCGTTTGCCTTTCAGTGGGACGTCTCCTATTAGGTCGAACCTTCCGCCTTGGGCGTCCGAGATGGTGAGTTTGGATAGGGAGAACAGTTGATCTGTGATGGCAGCCTTGACGCTCACATCGGTGAGCTCAAGTTCGCCATACTGTATATTCTTACCGACTAGCTGCGCCTTGATTGCCAACGTCTCAGGTTTCGCCAGATCACCCGATACGGCCATGTTCAAGACCGGTTCCCGGCCTTGTTGGCTGCGTAATGGGGCGAGATGTTCGACCAAGTTTTCTAGAAAAGGTCTGGCTGTAAGAACCTTCTCAGTCTCCCATGAAACGGTCTCGCCACTGCCTTCCTTCGGGCGCTGAAGATCTCCAGTTAGGTTCAGACGCAGGCCGTAGAAATCGGCTTCAGCGTTGACGATCTCGATTTCCCCGTCAGGAAGAATGACCGTGGCCTGGAGATTTTTAAACTCAACACGTTGGCTGTTGGGATCCTTGCGATCATACGGCAGATAAACGTTGGCCGAGTCGAGTTCAATGCGTTGAAGAAAGCGCTTGCTTTGAATGAGCTTTGCGAGGTCGACGTCGAGACGAGCTTGCGAGACGCGAGCGATTTCTTGCTTGGTGTCGCCCTCTAGCAAGACGACTTTATTGGCAACGAGGCCCTGAAACGGGTCGATGGTTAGCGTATCAAAGCTAATGTTGAGATCGTGCTTCGCAAACTCTTTGACAATCAATTTACGCCACTTTTTGGTGAAGCCCTCCTGATACGCGTAAATGCCTAACCAAATCAGTGCCCCAAAGACGAGGAGACCGAGGAGCGGGGCATAGCGACGAGGAGATTTCATGAAATGGCAGCTCCTTGAACAATCCGCTTTCTAACCTAAAATGCAAACAAGGGCTAACGGTAATGCATCACCTTGGACAGAAATCATCGGGCGTCTGGCGCGGATGGCGGGTCAAAGATAGCCTCATCCGCGGCATACTCGAGTAGGTCGCCATCGATCAGAAAGAGGACCTTGTCCGCCACTGAGTGAGCAAAGCCCTCCTCATGAGGCGATAGAATCATCTTTTGACCTGGCTAGCGACTCTGTTTGATGACCTCGAGTAGCTCGTCGGTTATTACCGGATCCAGAGTGGAGTTTGGCTCGCTTCAAATGAGGAACTGGGGCTTCCGGGCGTGTTTCTCCAGGTTGAATCGCTTAGAACAGACTCTGTGTCACTGCCGTGCATCGACGAATCATCTGTAGGTGAACCGCTCACGCGCTGAGGATCTGCAACACGGTGCGCCGGGTAGAGTGATCCCTGTCTAGGAGTCTGTCGGACTTTGCAAAGCTAAGGAAGATGTTAGTAGTAGGGCATGAGCGCCCGCTTCGTTGATGTCGACCGTGAAACACCAATGCTCCTGCCACCCGATCTTCGTGACTGGGTGCCAGAAGACGATCTCGTTCACTTCATCCTCGAAGCCGTCCAGCGGCTCCCG
>Ga0222717_10003317_pt1 | contig 12154 bp, 9 predicted proteins | sample C33_18DmetaG_FD_165053 | JGI IMG/M metagenome (GOLD analysis project Ga0222717, IMG submission 165053) | Estuarine water microbial communities from San Francisco Bay, California, United States - C33_18D | ecosystem: Environmental > Aquatic > Marine > Unclassified | place: USA: California...
GTGAGGCCATTTATTCCACCTCGTGCACAACACGCCCCCCTCGCAATGGCGAACAAAATGGTCATGATTACCATTTCCTCACACGAGAAGAGTTCACTCAACGAGTAAAGGCTGGGGAGTTCCTTGAGTATGCTGAAGTTCATAACAATTTTTATGGCACCTTAAAAAACGATGTGCTCGAACATCTAGCGGCAGGCGTAGATGTGGTAATGGATATTGATGTTCAAGGGGCAGAACTGGTTCGCGCTTGCGCTGACACATCGATTCAAGCTGCAATTGCAGACCTCTTTATCATGCCTCCAAATGAAAGCGAACTCCTACATCGACTTACTGGGCGGGGCACTGACTCAGATGAAGTTATCGCACTTCGCATGAAAAACGCACTCGAGGAAATGGCACATTGGCCGAAATACAGCTATCGCATTATATCGCTAACACGTGAAGAAGATTATAGTAAATTCAAGTCGCTGCTGGCAGCAGAACGCATGAGGGTTACCAGAATCCTGACATCCTAATCCTAACTCTATAATTCTTATGTCAACTATTGTCCTAGGTATAACCGGCTCCATTGCTGCATATAAAGCTGCCAGCATTGCCTCTCAGCTCGTAAAAAACGGACACGAAGTACACGTTGTGATGTCAAAGTCAGCTACTGAATTTATCACACCCCTCACACTACAAGTCATTTCACAGCATCCGGTCCTATTATCCCTAGAAGACGAAAATGATTCATGGAAACCAGGACACATTGACCTTGCTGATCGAGCCGACATGCTTCTTGTTGCTCCAGCAACGGCAAATACGCTTGGGAACTTTGCTAACGGCCTTGCCCCTGATCCCCTATCTAGCATCTACCTTGCAACGCGAGCAAAAGTATTAATCGCGCCTGCAATGAATGGCAAGATGTGGCAGCATCCCTCCACCCAGCGTAACATTGATCAACTCACCAAAGATGATTGCCAATTTATCGGCCCGGAATGCGACGGCAAACTCGCATGTGGCTATTCCGGACCCGGTCGATTGATGGAGGAATCAAAAATCATTACCAAGGCAGAAGAAATACTAAATTCATGAATCATCAATCAATGTTTGGTGACCGCCGTACTATTCTGATTACCGCTGGCCCAACCCGCGAGGCGATTGATCCCGTTCGCTATATCACTAACCGTTCATCTGGAAAGATGGGTTATGCTCTTGCCAGTGAAGCAGCAAAACTGGGGTATCATGTCATTCTTATCTCGGGACCAACTCTGCTAGATATTCCAGACAGCGTAGATTTTATCCCAGTAGAAACAGCGCTGGAAATGTACGATGCGGTGAACCACCATATTGGAAAAGCCGATATCGCTATTTTCGCTGCTGCTGTAGCGGATTACAGACCAGCAGTTATTCCTGAGCATAAAATCAAAAAATCAGCTGAGCGGTTGACCATTGAGTTTATGAGAAACCCAGACATTTTAGGATCAGCTCGCAAAACATTCGGCTTTATGGGGGTTCTCGTAGGTTTTGCTGCTGAGACAGAGCATTTAGAGGACAACGCTCATCATAAACTCACCAGTAAAGGCTGTGATTTCGTAGTTGCAAATGATGTCTCGCGTAAAGACATCGGTTTCGACACTCATAAAAATGAAGTTATTCTCGTCTTCCCAGAAACCACTAAATTTCCGCCAATGGATTCTAAATATGAACTCGCACTGGTGATTTTAGAACACGCGGTAAAGCTAGCCTCGGTTAGAAATACGAACTAGCTCTGAGAGTTTTCGCCATTCTTGGCAAACATTCTCAGGCATATCCGCAAGTTTATAGGGAAGTCTGTATCGCCAGTTTTCACCACCTACTGTGCCGGGTATATTAATACGCCGCGTGCTGTCAATCACATCAGTCACCATCAGCGCAGCGTAGTCAGCATTAGACTTGAGGAGCTTATCGAACAACGCCCACTTTACAACCGAACCATACGCAGCAAAAGTTTTTTCAGTTTCACTAAATGGTAGGCCGCCGAACTCACTGAGAATAGACAAATCACGAAGTGCCCCCTCTTTTTCTGCGCTCCCCAACACAGATGTAAGCGAGTTCCACATCGAAGGAATCGAATCATGGTCATGGGTTGCGTATGTCGTAAATGCACATTCAGGATATGCACTACCCGGAACGACTCGCCCATTGTCCTGAATTTCCCATTGGCAAACTTTAAAGCCCGCCACACCCATTTGCTCCAAATGCGGCCTCACATAATCAGGAACACAGCCCAGATCCTCACCCACAACCTCAGCATCACCCGCAGCCTCTAACACCATCTTTATATACTTGTCTCCATCAGCAAGATTAGCCGCTTTATTCTCAGAGGTGTCGTCTGGCCTTGGTTGAAATCCGGGTAGCGCACCTCCTGTTATTTTTTTCGCCTCCTCTCTACTGAGACCAATAAATTCCTCGTTACGTAGAGGTCGCCAAGGAAAGCTGAAAATACGATAAAATCCAATAATGTGATCGATGCGAAAAATGTGAAACACGTCTGTGAGTTTTTCTATTCGTCGACGCCACCATGAGAAGTTATCTTTTTCTAAAATATCCCACCTATAAAGTGGTATTCCCCAATTCTGACCCCACTGGCAAGCAAAGGCATCATCCTTGAACACGGTCTCAGGTGGGGAGCCACCTGATAGCTCAAGATCAAACCACTGAGATTCAAAAAAAACGTCCGCACTACAGTAGGAGATACCGATAGGGATATCTCCCATAAGTTTGACGTTGCGTTCTCCAGCATAATCACGCAGTTCCCGCCATTGACTGAAAGCATGCCACTGCACCCACCCGTAATACGCAAGCTGCTTAGCTAGCTCGTCTGAGGGCATTGAAGCCAAGTATTCTTCGGCTTTTTCTGCCGTATTATAGTCTTTGGGCCATGTTTCCCATGCCTCACTTCCTGTAATCCCCATGAGATAACGAAATTTGGTATAGGGTGTAAGCCAGTCCGACTCTGTTATACAAAACGCTTCAAAAGCTGAGTTACGTTCGGGAGTACTCCAAAACTTTTCAAACGCATCAGCAAGCAAACTCCATTTCAACCGGTTCGATTGTTCGTAATCGACCAAATCTTCATTTCCCTTATGGCATACAAATTCATCATCAGCTTTCTGTATCTGCTCACGGCTGATCTGCGGGATCGATTCAAGATCGATTAATAGAGGATCAAGTGCAACTGAACTGATTGCATTATAGGGGCTGTTATCTCCACCCGTTTCATTGATCGGCAATAATTGCAAAAAACCAATACGATGCTCAGCGGCCCAATCCACCATCTTACGCATCGCCCTTGTATCACCTACACCCAGATCATTTTCCTCTCGCAGAGAAAACACAGGCACCAAAATACCCAACCGTCTGAGGGTTTTCATATCAGAACTCACCATGCAGGGGATATCACATGACACTTGTAAGGATGCAACTGCAAACGGAACAGGCTTAATCTATTTGCGCTACTGTTGGCAGTAGCAAGATTGATTTCTTTGCAAATTACTGCAGTAGATAGATGGTACTAAACAACTTACCAAATTATCAACGATGCAGTAAACCGAAGAGATTACAGCCAATTGGATATTTGTAGAGCCACGGCGTAACAAATGAGCTACACAGGTTAATCGTATCAGCCAACTTTAGTCATTAAAAATCATACTGCACGGAGAAGCCTACCGAATGAATGCGTGATTTATAGTCGCCGTCCGGTAGTGGATCTCCAAATAGATCAGACGTATTTTTAACACTTCGATCTGAAAAAGCATATTGATAAGATAAACCCCAAGACCATGATTCTATCTTGCGCCCAACACCCAATGAAAGCCATTGGCGATTGGCATCTGAAACAGCTGGCGTGAAAGTCTTATCTGGCTGGCTGTTTTCCATATAACTATATCCAAAGCTTATGTTATAACCACTATCAAGTTGATAAGTGGCACCAACACCGTAGATAAAACTGTTGTTCCAATTAAATGGAATAGACACATTCGGCAACAAAGGCGAAGAGTTTTTTAGTGTCAATGTATCGAGTTTCTCCCATTGCACCCACTCAATATTAGCTTCAATATTCCAACGCGAATTGTGACGGTAAGAATACCCCACTGCGAGAGTTGCGGGGGTCATAAATCCTAAGCTAGCATCTGCTTCAGAAACTCCTCCAGGAATCACACCTGCCCCTATACCTCCACCAGGTGCTCCTCCACCAGGTGCTCCTCCTCCAGGTGCTCCTCCTCCGGCGGGAGGAGTATCTAATTTAGCAATCCCACCTGAACTTGCTTTGGGAGCAGCGTCTAGCCCCGTAGTTTTCGATTTCCCTTTGAGATCATAGTCGGTTCGACTGCGGTATACGAGACCAAATGCATGCTGCTCATGAGGTTGCCATCGGGCACTTATTGTCCATGAAACAGCATTATCATCACCATTAAATTCAAGCACAGGATTCACAGGGGCACCATCCAAACCAGTATTCATCTGGCCTTCAAGTTGGCTAACCCCCATTCCAAAGCCCACTGAAAAGGTGTTGCTCACCTTATATCCTGCCACAGCCCAAAAAGTGGAATTTGTTATCTCAGTTTTAACCGCCCCAAATGCATTTCGAAACGGGCTGTCGTTCCCCCACTCAGTACTCAAACCAAAAGGTGAATTAATACCAAAACCAAGAACCCAGTTGTCATTGAGTGGTTTTGCAAAGTAAATTTGCGATGTCATCTCCCACTGGTCATTACCTGACAATGATGAGCCCGCTACCTTCGCATCGAGATTGTTATTAACACCATAAATTCCAACTTGGAGAGTTTGATCATTGAGCTGGGTCAGCCCTGCCGCATTGTAATAGACTGCTGCAGCTGTATTTGCGGTCGCTACAAAAGCATTACCTCTCGGAGCTGCATCTGATGATTGGTAAGGAGTATAAAATCCATTACCCATGACGGGTAAGGTGCAAGCTAACACAATAGCCGCATATTTTAGTATGTGATTGGTTGTCATCGTTCTATTATTTTTGTTTTTTTGATCTTATTTTTATTAAGAGAACGGATATGTTATAAATGTTCTCCCATATTGTATAATCTATAAAACTATGTATTTTTTTGATTAATTCAAGGAATTAAAAAACTAATATACTTCAATTATAAGTAATGCTTTATTAAAAAAATGTCGTTTAGAAATAGATCACCAAGGATCGTAATGTTAACATATCATGATCTAATCTAGCATGACCATATTATGGCACATGATTCATTTATTTTTCATTCAAAGCGTCATATGCGAGTGCCAGTTAAATTGACCAAAAAGATCGCTAACTCAAATTCGGTATATTTATCCTAAATTCCCCTGAACACTTGCGTCATCATCAAAACCACGCAGGAAGAACATTTCTGCGATATTAAAAACATCAAAGGTCAATTACGCTCCTTATCGTTGCCCCATAATAACCACTGTAGAATACACAATAGCCGCAGCAGTTAAGACTGCGCCCTCGACGCGTGACAGTTTCATATTGGAACCCATCAAAGGAATGATCAATACGGCTAAACCTATCATCACACTTAGATCAAGCCAAGACAGAGCACTAGCTTTCAGTGGCCTAATTCCAGCAGTCGCACCAAGGACAAATAACAAATTGAAAATACAGGATCCAATGGCATTACCAGTGATAATGTCACCCTGTTTTTTGAATGATGCTACGACCGTGGTAGCAAGTTCTGGTAATGACGTACCTAGCGCAAATAGCGTTAACGAGATAATGACTTCGGGTACTCCAAAATACAAAGCCAGTGATTCTCCATGAACGACTAACCAATCAGACCCAAGCACTAAAGCCCCAATACCAAATATGACTAATCCAACATCAATCCATAAGCGTGCACGCCCCTGCCGAGAGCATTCAATGGCCGCTTTCTCGAATTCTTCATACCTTTCTTGAGTATATCGCGCCTTCTTTGAAAGCCTAAGATTAGCGGCAATATAGAACAAAATCCCCACCACCAAAATCATCCCTTCCCAGCGTTCAAGTGCCATATCACTCATCATCCCAACAAACACCGCACTAGCTACCAGCAAAATTGGCAGTTCGCGCTTGATTAGTTGCGAATGCACCACAATCGGGCGAATCAAAGCAGCCACTCCAAGAATCAGAGCAATATTGAAAATATTTGAGCCCACAACATTTCCTAACGCCATATCAGGACTTGCCTCACCTGCCGCAATCTCCCACCCAATCCACCCTGCGGGCACCGCTATCACTTGAGGAGAGTTTGCTTTCAAGCACACAAATAACTCCGGCATGCTGGTGCCGAAAGCCACTACAGTAAGGCCAACAACTAAAGGAGAAATCCCCAGCCTGAGCGCAATCTCTGATGCTCCTTTTACCAGCCATTCAGCACCAAAATAAAGCAATGCAAGACCACCTACGAGCCACAGTAAATGTATAATGATATCCACGGCGACAAACATGTACACGCACAGTCGCGAATAAAACTTCAAATTTACCGCAAACCCTATTAAACAGCCCCCATGTCACACAAACATCGTATCACAGTTCTCGCCGGAGACGGTATTGGCCCAGAAGTTATGGACGCATCACTCACCGTGCTTGAGGCTATTTCCAAAAAGTTTTCCCTAAATTTCATAAAGGACAGCCAACTCGTAGGGGGGGCTGCAATTGATGCTGTGGGATGTCCGCTGCCAGCAGAAACTATCGCGTCTTGTGAACAATCCGACGCCATTCTGTTTGGTTCCGTAGGCGGCCCAAAATGGGAAAACTTACCTCCAGATCAACAACCTGAACGTGGTGCATTATTGCCACTGCGTAAAAAATTCAACCTTTTCGCCAACCTCCGCCCCGGGGTTTGCCTGCCATCACTCACCCATGCCTCCCCAGTGAAGAATGAACTCATTCCAAACGGTTTCGATGTTCTCTGTGTGCGTGAACTGACCGGCGGTATCTATTTTGGTCAGCCGAAAAGCATCACCGAGGAAAATGGTGACACCGTCGCTATCGACACCATGGTCTATAAAAAAAGCGAGATTCAGCGGATTGCTCGTGTCGCATTCACTGCAGCTATGGCACGCGACAAACGACTATGCTCAGTCGATAAAGCTAACGTCCTTCAGAATTCTGTTCTCTGGCGACAGACCATCATCGATATTGCTGAGGAATTCCCAGAAGTTGAGCTTTCACACCTTTACGTGGACAATGCAGCAATGCAGCTGGTTAAACAGCCTGGCTCCTTTGACGTTTTGGTCACTGGTAACCTATTCGGTGATATTCTTTCTGATGAAATGGCTATGATTTCAGGCTCACTCGGCATGCTGCCAAGTGCATCGCTTGGAAGCCAAAACGACAACGGTCTCTACTATGGAATGTATGAGCCCTCCGGCGGCTCTGCACCCGATATTGCAGGCCAAGGCATCGCTAACCCTATCGCTCAGATCCTCTCCATCGCCATGATGTTACGTTATTCCTTTGGCGAACATGATGCCGCTAAGACCATCGAAGCAGCAGTGAACACTGTCATCAATTCCGGACTACGCACAGGCGACCTATTTACCGGCAAAGACACAGAACAAAAAGTCAATACAGCGGAAATGACAAATGCAATTACCGACGCGATCTAGCAGGTCTTTTTCAATTGCGATCAAGTATCATGTGACGCGTTTTCCAAAAATAGGATAGCCCTGAGACCACAGTTAACAAAACAGCCGCCCAGAGCGATGCTGGAATTAACCAGTGCTCAGGATCAGATAAATACTGCAACAGCCTGACAAAGTCATTATTCAAAGCAACCATAGAAAATGTTAGGTGCACCAAAGCGGTAATGATAAATATTAGTTGAAATGCTGTTTTCCACTTACCTAAAACGTCAGCAGCAATCACGCAATTTTTATCCACCGCAATCTGCCGGATTCCCGTTACTAGAAATTCCCTACAAATGATTAGCGCTGTTACCCACACCGGACACAACCCCTCAGCAGACAAATAGACGAACCCAGAGCAAACTAGAATTTTGTCAGCAAGTGGATCTAGCAACTTCCCCAAAGAAGTCACTAGATTCAATCTTCTTGCCAGGTATCCATCTAACCAATCCGAAATAGCTCCCAACACAAACGCTCCCAGCGCAATAGCATAGCCAGTAACCCCTTCCGATGAGGCGGCAGCACAAAAAATGGCTGTCAAAACAAGGCGCAATAATGTGATAGTATTGGGTAAATTCATTTTGTGTTTATGAAGTGCAGTCTGCACATCCCTAGCCTGTGAGCAATGATACGATTCATTTTTATCGGATTTTTAAGTTTCATGGCACAAGTTCGTATTGCTTCGGTAGGCTGGGCGTGAATAATGATCCCGCTTTTATTTAGCCAAAGTATTATGGAAAAATCTGATTTCGGACTAATTGGTCTGGCTGTTATGGGCCAGAATCTCGTTCTTAACGTGGAAAGCCGTGGCTTCCAAGTTTCTGTTTATAACCGCACCCCCTCCACGATGAAGAAATTCATTGCGGAAAACCCCGATAAGAAAATCGTTGGTAGCGAAACCCTAGAGGAATTTGTCGAGAGTCTCGCCTCACCTCGTAAAATTCAAATCATGGTGAAAGCCGGCGATCCTGTGGATGCTGTTATCAATTCCCTCATTCCTCTGCTCGACGAAGGAGATATCATTATCGATGGAGGAAATTCACTCTATACCGATACAGAGCGCCGCGACAAATACTGTGCCGAAGCCGGAATGCGTTTCATCGGTGCTGGAGTATCGGGTGGCGAGGAAGGCGCCCTCAAAGGTCCATCCATCATGCCAGGAGGACCTGAAAGCACATGGGAAGTAATGAAACCAATCTTCGAGAGTATATCCGCCAAAGTCGACGGTGAACCATGCGTCGTCCACATCGGCGAGGGTGGCGCAGGTCACTTTGTGAAAATGGTTCACAACGGTATTGAATATGGCGACATGCAGCTCATCTGTGAAGCCTACAACATTTTTAAAGCTGCAGGATTCACTAACGAGGAACTCGCTGATATTTTTGCTAATTGGAATGATGGCGATCTTGAATCTTTCCTTATCGAAATCACTGCTAATATTTTCAAACAAAAAGATCCAGAAACAGGTGAGGACATCGTCGACCTTATAGTGGACAAGGCCGGTCAGAAAGGAACGGGCCGTTGGACCGTTATGGGTTCCGTTGAACAAGCAGTTCCCTTCTCTACGATTGCAGGGTCAGTCGAGGCCCGCATCCTCTCCTCCATGCGTGATCAACGCAAAGTTGCTTCTAGCATTCTCGAAGGCCCCAGTAACTGGAACTTCAATCTCGGCATCAGCAAAGATGATCTCGTCAAAAAAGTCCGCAACGCAATCTACGCATCCAAGATCGTTTCATATGCACAAGGCCTCGACCTTATTACCAAAGTTGGTGACGACAAAGGCTGGGACCTAAACCTCGGTGAGATTGCCAAAATCTGGCGCGGTGGCTGTATTATCCGTGCACGCTTCTTGAACCGGATCACCGAAGCCTACACTTCAGATACTCCACCTACGAATCTGATGCTTGCTCCGTTTTTTACAGAAGTCCTCAACTCAGGCCAGCAAGACTGGCGCGAGGTAGTTGCACTCGCAGCAACAAACGGTATCCCAGTTCCATCATTTGCTGGATCCCTTGCCTATTACGATGCCTACCGCGCCGAGCGTCTACCAGCAAACTTGCTCCAAGCCCAACGCGACTTCTTTGGCGCCCATACCTACGAGCGTACGGACAAACCATCAGGCGAATGGTTCCATACTGAAGATTGGCCAGACTTGATTGGTTGATCGGTTATTCTTACAATCATTAATTATGGCGAAGCGGGTAGTCCGCTTCGTCTATTTTTTTAATAGGAAGTATTCTAGACTCTCTGTTCCCTCTTGTGCCCTTATATTGTAAGTGCTACCATCTCCGAGATATGCACATCAAACACGCCCTTATAATCATTATTATTTCCGGTATCGCTGGCTACGTAATTGAACCGATGGTGATTCGCAAGGACGCAGACAACGCAAACGATAAAGGCATTACTACAAAATCGGGCGACACAAATCAGAAAACAATCGACGGCACGTTCACCTATATTCAACCCAAAGAAGAACCCAACCCTAAAGCAACAGTTGCACCGCCTGCAGCGCCGAAAGTCACTAAAACGCCAGAGAGACCTAACAAGCCTACCGAGGTAATACCTCAGCCAAAACCTAACTTCCCGATTACTTCGCTGGAACTGGATCGCCCAGACAAAAAATCCCGTATAGGAAGTCCCAATCTCGAAAAGGCGATTGATTTTGCCATAAAAAACGACCACTTTATCGGACTAGTCACCCTACTTGAAAAAGATCTTTATCACCCGGTTCAGAAGAACCAAGAAATCACACCAAAACAACTTTCAGAGCTCGCCGATAACCCTGCTTGGAACCACGCACTCAATGTCTACACGCTATTGCAGCTTTTCTCCCCCGATGAATTAGGGCGCACCGCCACTGCCAGCGTTGATATGGGAAATTTCTATACCTGGATGCTGATCACCCCTCAGGTATTATCCGAACTTCTTTACAATCTGGCACCGCAAGACGATTTACCCAAGGCTCTCGCTATCATGCAGCAGATCTGGAAGCTCGAAAACGGCCAACCAGAGATGCGCTCCAAGTATCTGAACCTCGCCATCGCCTGCGCCTTGGTTTTTGATAAAGCTAAAATCAAACCCAAAACTGGATACGAAAATATCGAACCCCTCTCCCGCTACGCCCTGTTCAAGAAAAACGCCGAGGTCAAAAGATTGAAAACAACCCTTTCAGGAATGGATGTATCCGACCTCGTTTGGGTCGTTGATGTCCCAATCACCGATGAAGAAGTCGAGTGGGCCGTCCGGCATGCAAATTTCAGCCGCAGAAACTGGGGCAAAGCCTATGGTCATATCGAATATCTAATGGAGCGTGCCGTTAATGGCAAGAACCCATACAGCGAATACACATTCGACGAAATTGAAAAACACGGCGGCATTTGTGGTGATCAAACTTATTTCTCAGTCAACACCGCCAAAGCGAACGGCATTCCCGCGGCAGGCGTCACCGGTTCAGGAGACCGTGGCGGACACGCATGGCTTGCCTACAAACCCAAGGACGACGAGTGGAATACAAGCACCGGTCGATACGAGAACTACTCGAACGGTATGTCCAAGAATTCACAAACCAATCAGAGCATCTCAGAATTTGAATTCATCCTGATGTCCGACCGAAAAATGAGGACATCCTCCGTGCAGGAAGCCAGAACTTTGTTGCGTTTAGTTCCCATACTAACAAATAATAAACATCCAGCTATCGGCATTCGCCAAACTCTGGAAGAAGCAATCGACACCGCCCCGCTACTAGAAGATGCCTGGTCGAATTATCTAGCCTTCCTCGAGAAATCCAGCCCTAAACCAACGAAAGACGAATGGAAAAAAATCATCGATACCATTGAGCGCACCTTCAAAAAACATCCTACCATGTGGATGACCGCCAGAGAACTCACTCAAAAGCATCTCTGGAAAGATCTCGATCCCAAACTGATCGAAAAAGACCAGTCCCGCTACCGTAGCGAAATCGCACGCAAGTTCCCTGCCCGAGGCGACCTCATTCGCAAAGTCATCGCCGAACAAGGTGACGAGATCGTTAAGCAAAATAATTTTGCTGCCACACGCTCATTTTACCGCCAGGCATTCCGCCTCTTCGGTGAAGATGCACTGAACTTCAAATTTATCGCCGAGCGTTACTTCCAAGCTGGTAAAAATTTTTCCAACGACCACGAACAAATTTGTGATGATATCGAGAGCTACTTTGGCCGTTCCATCGACCAAGAATCTGGGGATTACTTCAGAGCCAAAACCGAAATCGATATAATAAAAACCCTCGCTAGCTATTACCGCCAGATCAACAGCGAGCGCAAATCAGAGAAATACAGTAAGGAAGCTGAAAAACGCGAAAAAAGATCAAGCAAAAGAGCATTGTAGCATCCTTTCTTGTCTACGAATTTGATAAAGTCATACACAAAAAAGCCCGCTATCTTCGGTGAAGAAGATAGCGGGCATAGACCTGGCGACGACCTACTCTCACAGGGCCTATCGCCCCACTACCATCGGCGCAACA
>Ga0222717_10003321_pt1 | contig 12145 bp, 9 predicted proteins | sample C33_18DmetaG_FD_165053 | JGI IMG/M metagenome (GOLD analysis project Ga0222717, IMG submission 165053) | Estuarine water microbial communities from San Francisco Bay, California, United States - C33_18D | ecosystem: Environmental > Aquatic > Marine > Unclassified | place: USA: California...
CAGTTTACAATCCGAACTAAGAAAATTTTTAAAGATTAACTAAAATTTTTTGTTACTTTTTGTCATTTTCATTGTAGCACGTGTGTAGCCCAACCCATAAGGGCCACAGTGACTTGACTTAATTCTCACCTTCCTTTCAAGTTTTAATTAACAAACAGTCTTTTTAAAACAAAATTTTTAATACAAATTAAAAATTAAAAGTAAAGTTTTAAAAACAAGAGTTACGCTCGTTTAAAGGAATGAACCAAACATCTCACGACACGAACTGACGACAGTCGTGCAACACCTGTAGTGAAAAATTATTAATTTTTTAATTAATGTCAATAATAAAAAAATTTATTAATTTAAATTATTTTTCAATATGTCAAGGGTTGGTAAGGTTTTGCGCGGATTATCGCATTAAACCACATGCTCCACCACTCGTTGTAGGCTCCCGTCAATTCCTTTGAGTTCCAATTTTGCAATCGTACTCCTCAGGCGGAATGCTTATGGCGTTAGCTTAAAAAATCCAAAATTTATTTTTTAAATTACAGCACTCAGAATTTACAGTGTAGACTACCAGGGTATCTAATCCTGTTTGCTCCCTACACTTTCGTCCCTCAATGTCAGTTTGTACTAAAGAGTCGCCTTCGCTAACGATATTCCTTCATGTATTCTTGGAATTTACTCCTTAACATGAAATTCTACTCTTCCGTATAAAACTCAAGTAAAACAGTATTGTATATTTTTTTAAAGTTAGGCTTTAAATTTTAACATATAACTTATATTACAATCTACGGACTCTTTACGCCCAGTAATTTCGGATAACGCTTGCCCCTCCCGTATTACCGCGGCTGCTGGCACGAGATTAGCCGGGACTAAAACTTCTTTAAATAACGTCATTATCGTTTTTAACGAAAGAATTTTACAACCAAAAATTAGTCGTCAATCATTCACATAATATTGCTGGATCAAACTTTCGTTCATTGTCCAATATTCCTCACTGCTGGCCAAAAAATTAGCCTGGACCTTGTCTCAGTTCCAGTGTGGTTGTACGTCCTCTAAGACCAACTAAAGATCAAAGGCTTGGTAAACTATTATTTCTACCAACAACCTAATCTTCCACAAACTCATCTTTTAACAATCATTTATTTTATAATTTTTATTTTTTTAATTTCAAATTAAAAAATTATTTAATGTTACTACAAACTAAAAAAGTTTTAACCTAAAAAAAATCAAAATTTGTAATAGGTATAGTTTATTTTAAATTAAAAGGTAGACAAAAAACATTTGCGTATTCCTCACCCGTTCGCTACGACATGTTAATATTTTATCGTACAACTCGCATGTGTAAAGCATATTATTAGCGTTCACCCTGAGCCAGGATCAAACTCATTTTTAATAATTTAAAATTATTTAGAAAATTTTAAATTTATTTAACTTAAAATCTTGTTTATTTTCAATACTCAAAATATGTCATAATTTGTACAATAGTTAAAAAAAAATTTTAACTTTGTAATTTATAAATGTTTTTAAAATCTAAAAAATATTTGAAATCTTAAACAATTAAAATTTTAGTACTTATTAGCTAAAAATTTTGCAATTCTTACACATTAAGCCTATTACGTAGTAATCTTCTACGGCTTTTAAAAAATTTTTTTTAAGGTTAGTTTCTTGTTTAAATGCTTTCAACAATTATCTATTATGAATATAGCTACTCGACTATGCTATTAAAATAACAATCGATTGACCAGAGATTCACTTTTCCCGGTCCTCTCGTACTAAGGTTTACTCCTTTCAATTTTTAACACTTACGGTAGATAGGGACCAAACTGTTTTACAACGTTCTAAACTCAGATCATGTACCGCCTTTCTTAGCGAACAGCTAAACCCTTGGAACCTTTTACAGCTCCAGGATGCGATAATAGTATAGTCAAGCCTTTGATTTATTATTTCGCAGACCTGCTAATCCAAAACCGTACGTGAACGTCTCCATTCATACGGCTCCTGCTAAAAACGAATTTTCAAAACAGCAGGTTAACTGTGTATTCGGTCGTGACAATGAGCGTGAACCCATTGAAGTTCCTTTGTGTGTTTGCCTCTTTTGTCTAGAACATGATGCAGTTCATAGATGTCCATAGGTCGGAACTTATTCCCGCATACAGGACAAGAGTATTTTTGTTTTTTAAAGATACCAATAAGATTTTTACTCCTTGGGTGTGTTAATGGTAGCCTTTCTGCAAAGTACAATGACAGAGATGAATCGTATACCGACGCACCTGGTTTAATTTTGACGTGTTTTCGTACCTTCGTTTTGTCATGTCGGCGTAATGCAACAGTTTTATTGGTTTTCCGGTCAGTATAACCGAATTGCCAGCCATTGACGTTAAAACATTTCTGCTTGGCATTTTTACGACCTTTGTATCGTCGGCATGCCCACTTCCATAACCTAGCCCATAACCACGCGTCCATTTTTGAGAAAGTTTTGTGACATTGGGTAACCGAATGGTACCATGTCCATCCTCGTATTATGGATGCGATCCTTTCAGTTACTTTTCCTAGAGGTGCTGATTTAAATTTCTTCAAGGTAACTCTAAGGTTCGCTTTATGTCGTTTTACTGCATCCCGTGAGGGATGAGTAATCAGTTTAAAAGGTTGCTTTTTACCTTGAGTGGATTTAACCCCTCTGTGACGTGAGGCACCTTACGTTTCGAAAGTGGTACCCGAGAAAGTCCAGACCCGGAGGTCCTTCTGTTCCCGGTAGTTTTTCCATTGAATGACCAACCCTAGATTTCTCTTCGGATAGTGAAAGTCCTATCGGCTTTAGAAATTTGATTATAATCTCTTTAGCTTTTAAAACGTCGTCCAAGTTTTTTGCAAAAACTACAAAGTCATCTGCATAGCGAACAACCTTGATAGCATTTCGTTTTTTAAAGTGCTTTAGAATGTTGTTTTCTAACCCATGAAGTGCAATATTCATAAGCAACGGAGATATTACTCCTCCTTGTGGGGTTCCAGCCTCGTTGATTTCATAGCTATCCTCTTCCGAGTCGGCCATGATACCAGCTTCTAGCCAAGCTTCAATTTGTAGCTTGAACATTTTCGATATATTCAGCTTTTCCAAAAGATATTTATGACTTATATTGTCAAAACATCCTTTTATGTCCGCGTCGAGAAAATATTTGGGACCTCCCTGCAGTTGCCTAGCAATCACCCATTTGGCGTCCGAAGTACTATATCCTGGTCTAAACCCATAAGAGTTTTCTTCAAATCTTGATTCCCATTCAGGTTCAAGAGCCATTTTGACTAGACATTGTTTAGCTCGGTCTTCCATTGTGGGGATACCTAAAGGTCGCAGTTTCCCGTTTGCCTTGGGTATCCATTCACGTTTAATAGTCGATGCTTTGCCATTCAATATCATTTTGGTGACCAGTTGGAATCTTTGAGCTGGAGTTAACTCCGACAACCCATCGACTCCTGCAGTCTTTTTCCCCCTGTTATCCTGTGTGATCATGCGAACAGCTATTAATTTAGCGCATTCTGAATTTACGAGTTTCTTTTGATAGTACAACACTTTCGACCTGCTGTTTCGTTTCGAGTGTTTAAAGATTTTGTTCTGTAAGTTAAATACTTGATTTTGAAGAGAACCCCAAGGGATTTCGCTCCATTTTTTATATTTTTTAATTAAATTATTCATATGTCATACAACGTTTGAGTTAATTTTAACCCTACAGCTTCTCCAAGCATTTTAGCGCCACACGTCAGCATATCTCGGGCATTACCCCCCGCCCTTTGCAGGCACTAGTCCGGTCAATTCCGGATGAGCATTGGCTTCTTGTAGCATCTTTCAAGTAGCGAGCATATAGTTGGGCCCACCAAATCAAGTTTGGATCACGCTACCTGTTACTTCGTTCCTAAGTGTCATTAAATTATGTGTGTCCTTCCTACTATACGACGAGATACAATGATTCCCTGCCTTCCTTGTTGTACATTCCAGCCAATAAAGTATCTAATGCCGATATTCCGGCCCTGGGGTGCCCTGAAGCGTCCTCTTATAACCCCAAATTCCTCGTTACGTCGTTTTATTACGTAGATTCGCATGGTCTCTAAGCTCACACATACCGTTCTCACCCATTACAGCTACAAGAGGTGTAGTTGTAACAGACTTTTAGCCCCGCTTATACTTAACACATCCCACAATGTTAAGATAGGGGAAATCCAGTAGATTAATTTCTGGAATCCTATGATTAGCACTCAGGGAACTGAGCGCATGGGAGTGGGTACCCATCTAACACTTAAGTTATCATATAATATTACACATATATTATAAGCAGTCGTTACTACGGAATCTATCCCGTATTCGTGACTAACGAATCGCACCCAACATCGAGGTGCCAAACCACTCCATCGATAGGGTCTCTAAAGAATGATTAGCCTGTTATCCCTGGCGTACCTTTTATCCGTTGAGCGATGACCTTTTCCACTCAGAGTCACCGGATCACTATAACCGACTTTCGTCCCTGTTCGATTTGTCAATCTTTCAGTCAAGCAAGCAGTATACTATTATGCTCTTCTATTGAGTTTTTCCAATTTGAGCTTACCTTCGTACGCCTCCGTTACTCTTTAGGAGGCGACCGCCCCAGTCAAACTACCCATTATAAACTGTTTCAAACTTATGAGTAACAAAAGTTTTTAAGAGTGGTATTTCATTGATGTTTAAATAAATAACTTATGTTACGATTTAATAAAAACTTACCACATATCCTACACAGAAAAAATTTTATTACAATTTATAACTATAATTACATTAGGTAAGAGATCTCTCGTCTTACCCATGATTCAGAACCGTGCGTGAAGGTTTCCCTTCACACGGCTCCTCTCTCCTAAGGTTTTCGATCATGGCAATGGCCATGAAGAGCTTGGAGATTACCATAGTGATTTGCACCTCCGGAAGCCTTCGGTACTATGTGATCGATTTCGATTACATCACCAGGTAAAAATTTTAAATTACAGATATTACATTTGTTGTTCTGATTTCGAAGAATGCGGAGAATCGACTTACTAAAAGCACGATTTCCCAGTGCCCTACCTCGCTCAGACCAATAGACAAGATCATTGTCGTAGATGCTCTTATAGCCGGCGATTTTCTTATGCCTAACAATAGGAGTTTCCGCAAAGTATGAAATGCCAATAACTTCTTGTTTTTTTCCCATGTAACCAAACCGAAGTCTAGATTTACCGTTCCTGGTATCTTTGAATAGATATCTGTTCCGGATCCAGACTTTAGGACGAGTAGGGTGCTTACGCTTGGCCCATCTCATTAACTGTACCATTAGTTTATTGTCCATTGCGCTGAAAGTTTTTTTGCTTGCAACGGTACTAAAATAGTTTGCCCAGCCACGAATTATAGGATTGAGTCGTTCTACAACCGTAGTTACTTCACGATTTTGACGCAGGATTATTTTTATCTTGCGTAGAACATCCGAAATATTTTGTGGATAAGGCCTAATAAAAGTTTTATATTCCTCACCTCTTTTACCTCTTTTCGTTTTACCTACTAGATAATTTCTTATCCAAAATCCCAGGAATTTGAATCCCGGTCTTTGGTTATCTACCGAGATATAAGTGTGAGTGATAGAAGTTTTGCCTTGGTGGATTTCTAAGCTCATTGTTTTTAAGAATTCTTCAATGAAACTTTTCGCAGATTCGACAACTTCTTTGTCAGGATGAAGGACGACGAAGTCATCCGCATACCTAACGAAGAGTAGCCTTTTACGACGATTCGGTTTAGATATTCTATGGCCTCCCGGGCTAAAAGCAGGAATTTCTGCAATCCAATTTGATAACAATTCTTCTATCCCGTCTAGAGCGATATTAGCTAGTAAAGGGGATAAAACACCACCTTGCGGCGTGCCTTTTTCAGGGAATATCGTTTCATCTTGCATAACTACTTTTGCTTTTAACCAAGCACGGACCTGACGGTTCATTGTTGGGAAGGTATCTAGCTTAGCTAATAGAGCATCGTGGCTAATCTGGTCAAAACATTTACGAATGTCTCCATCCAAGACGTATTTAGGACTTTTATTAATCGATGAGTGAATAGCCTCGATTGCATCATGAGGACGTCTTCCTGGTCGGAATCCGTAACTATTCTTCTCAAACTTCGCTTCCCATTCTGGTTCCAAGGCGAGAAGAACTAAAGCTTGTTTAGCTCTATCTCGAATTGTAGGTATTCCTAAAGGTCTTAATTCTTCAGGATTACTAGGTTTAGGTATTAAACGTCGTTTAATTGGGTCACATCGACCATCTATTTTTAGTGAATAAGCTAACTGGAATCTTTTTGTTGGTGCCACTGAATGCACACCATCAATACCTGCAGTCTTTTTTCCACGGTTGTCCTGAGTAATTTTTCGTACGGCTAAAAGTTTCGCTTCCGGTAAGTTTATCAAGATTTTCTGTAGTTTAATTACTCTAGTTTTGTCGTTTTTCCTTGAACATTCGTAAATCTTTCTTTGTATTCTCCAAATTCTCAATTGGATTTTTTTCCAATTGACGGTATTCCAGTTTCTTGTACCTTTAATTTTTATTTCACTAACTTTAATCATAAATTAATTTAGGTTGAACGTATGCAAATACGTTAAGTTTACTAATGGGAAAGTGGGTACGTGGGCATATGTTATTCATTACAAACAACCATTTGCTTTTTACCCAATCTTACTCCCTAAGACCATACGGTTGGCTACCTACTCTTTATAAATAAAGTGAGATCTTAGGGGTTTCCTCGTTCTATACATCTATTGTTTTGAGCTGAGAGGATCTGAACTTTACACCGGAGACGCTACAGAAAACGAACTTGAGCCTTCACATACTCAAGCCTTGGCCTCTACCCAGTATTCAGGGCTTAGGGAACCTTATAATAAGCAGAGAGCATTACTCCCCTAATTTGTGCTATCGGCGCTTCAGACATTCAGTTTGCTAACGCTATCCACCATTCACTCTTGCTAGAGATTCGTCATGCCTTCACTCTCTAAGGCATTTCTTCCCGTCTACGCCAGCTTCACACCCTGAGTTGCCAAACTCAACGCATGTGGCGCACGCTTTCACCCAGTTTTCAAGGGGGAAGGACTTTCACCTTCATATATTGTATAGTTCACTAGCCAAGGGCATAGTGTTATTGATCGATCAGCAGATAATGCCGATCTTCTCGATAAAACGAGTCGCACGTAAAGGTGCACAGGGTCTTTCCGTCTAGCCGCAAGTAGTCTGCATCTTCACAGACATTTCAATTTCACTGAAATTGCACTGGAGACAGTAGGACAGTCGTTACGCCATTCATGCAGGACACCAATTAAATGCCAAGGAATTTCGCTACCTTTGGACCGTCAGAGTTACAGCCGCCGTTTACTGGGGGTTAAAGTCAAAGCCAAAACTTTTTCTCTTAATCTTGCAGCACCGGGCAGGCGTCAGTCTCTATACTTCTTTTTTCAAATTTGCAGAGACCTGTGTTTTTATTAAACAGTCGCTGTCCTCGATTTTGTGACAGCTTTCTAAAGCTGTGGCTTTAGAAAGCTACTCCTTATTCCGAAGTTACGGAGTCATTTTGCCGAGTTCCTTCAATACAATTAATTCAAGCACCTTAATTTACTAAATTTGTCCACCTGTGTCGGTTTAGAGTACGGTATTATTTTAAGCTATTTCTTGAAAATACTAAAAAACTTTTATTTAAAATCACAAATAAAAATCAAATTTGTATTTTGTCACTTTAAAATGTAATAAAATATTACCCATCAACTACAACTTTCGTTTTAATTTTAGGGACCGATTAACTTTAAGGAGGATTAGCCTTCCCTTAAAAACCTTGGACTTAAGGTGACAATGTTTATTATTCACAATGTTTTTCGCTACTCATATCAATATTTTCATTTTTGATTTTTCCAATCTATATAACTATAGATTTTCTTAAATATACAAAACGTTCTGCTACCATTTAAAATCAATTTTTGTACTATTATTTAGTTATCAAATTATTTTAAATTTATTGTTTCGGCAAATAATTTTAGTCCCTTTACATTTTTGACGCAAAAAAACTAAACCAGTGAGCTGTTACGCTTTCTTAAAAGGGTGGCTGCTTCCAAGCCTACCTATAGATTGTTAAAATTTTTTTACTTTCTTTTTCACTTAATTATTTTTAAGGGCCTTAACAAATAATGCGGGCTGTTTCCCTTTTGACTATGAATCTTAGCACTCACAGTCTGTCTGTTTAAAATCTTTTTAATTCTATATTTGGAGTTTCATTAAATGCAGTAAAACTTTACGTCCCCTTTATTTATCGAGTGCTCTACCTTAGATAAAGAATTTTAAACGCTCTACTTAAATAGATTTCGCAGAAAACCAGCTATCTCTAAGTTTGATTGGCCTTTCACCCCTAATCACAAATCATCTCAGTATTTTTCTACATACACGAGTTCGGCCCTCCAATAAGCGTTACCGCTTTAAATTCAGCCTGTTCATGATTAGATCACTTAGTTTCGGGTCTTATATCAAAGACTAATAATATTTTGACAACACCTATTTTCTTTTCAGTTATTTTTTAAGATGAGATACTTTTTTGTTTATCGCACCGAATTAATAGATGCAGTGAGAAGTTAAACGCAATTTAAAACTCAATTTTTTTTAGCCTACACTTTTGAACGCTTAAGCTTGCCATTGATATAAACTCATTGATTCATTATGCAAAAGGAACGCTGTCACTTTTTTAAAGCTACAACTGATTATAAACATTAAATTTCAAGTTCTTTTCAAATTCGAAAATTCTATTTCACCTTTCCCTTACGGTACTATTCACTATCAATCGTTAAGATTTGTTAGACTTTGAGGGTGGGACCCCACTATTAAAATAATACATGACTTGTATCATCTTACTTCAGTTTAAAATTTTTAAATACGTTTTACAGGGCTATTTACTTCTGATTGTATACTACCTTCTTTGGCTATTAAAGCTTAAACGTATTTTTTATAGTTTTTAAAAATAGTCTAGACCGCTTTTGCTCGCCACTACTAACGGTTTCTCGGTTGATTTTTTTCCTAGTTACTTAGATGGTTCAGTTCACTAGTTTAGAAAAATTTTAATTGAAAAACAATTAAAATCTGTTTAAATTTTTCAAAACTCGTTTCCGATTTAGAAAAGTTATAAGTTAAAATAACTGGACTCGTTATAACATTTCGTTTAACAAACGTTCTTTAATTCTTAACGTTGAGGTATCCATTTAATGTGTTAAAAAAGATTAAATCTAAAGGCGAATAATGGGATTTGAACCCATGACATTTAGAATCACAACCTAATACTCTAACCTAACTGAGTTATATTCGCCTAAATTTGAATTACATTAATGAAGGTTGATTACATCATTAAGATAAATACAAGTTAAAATAGTAAATACGTATGCTTGAATTAAAGCTACACCTAATTCTAAACCCATTAATACTACTAAAATTAATAGAGGTACAATATGAAGAACTGCTAAAAAATCTTCTAACAATAGCATACTTCAAGAGAAACCTACAATTACTTTTAATAACGTATGGCCAGCCATTAAGTTTGCAAACAACCGAACACCTAAACTAATAGGTTTAAAGATATAAGATAGAAGCTCAATAGGAACTAACAATAATGCTAAACCAAAAGAAGTATTAGCAGGTAAAAACAAAGACAGCATATGAAATTTATGCTTTTGAATACAAATTATATTTAAACCGATGAAAATAGAAAGAGATAAAGTAAAAGTAACAATAAGATGGCTTGTTGTTGTAAAACTGTAAGGAACTAAGCCAATTAAATTGCTAAACAGTACAAAAGTAAAAATAACCGAAATAAAAGGGAAATACTTTTCTCCTTCTGTGTTAATATTATCAAATAATAATTGTGCTGAAGTTTCATATAATGCTTCAATAAATACTTGTCATGTGCTTGGAATAAAAAAGAAACTAGTTTCTTTTAAATAATTCACATTTGAGCTAAAAGAAAAAACAATTATAGCAAAAATTGCTAAAACTAAAAGATTTACTAATGCTAAATTAGTAATTGAAAAATCAAAACAAAACAATTTAATAGAAAATAATAGAATAATTTGAAACTGTTCTAAAGGAGTGTGTAACATACTTTTTGAAAAACTATGAAAAACCTAAGTATATAACTAGGTATAAATAAAAAAAACATTTTTTGTAAAAGAGTAGTTAAAGCCTTTTTGCTTTTTTAAATAAAGATTGTGTTGAGAATTAATCAAACTTTTTACGTCACCATTTCATAAGCCTTTTAATCTTAACCTTTCGGGCTCAGAGAAAAAAAAAGTTTAGTCGATAAAGGCCATAAATAAACCTGGTAATTACCATAAAAAATCCGCAAACTCCGTTTGCGGTAAATTGAGTTAATAGATCAAATTTCTCAATACAAGTTGATAAAAAATGATCAAATTTAGTTTCATCGTACAGAAACTCTAATGAAGCTGAAGTTTCTGTGCCATGCAAAATGTTATTGGCTGATGAAGAACTTGTATCCATTTCTGAATTAAAAATATCATTTAATGGAGCAAGTTCTAACTCAGTGTTATTATCTTCTATGTTAGCTCTTCTAATTTTGTGAATTTCTGTTATTTCTTGAGAATCACGTAACTGGCAATTAAATATAGCCTCTAATAACGTGTCGTCCACCACATCCCAAAGCTCGTAGATGCCCTCAATGCCGCTATCACTCCTCTCACCAAAAAAATTAGTTTCGAAGAGGTGGTCATTTTTTACTAAAATTGCCTCCAGACCATCTGGGGTCGGCACAAAGTCAGTTATTAAGGACAGTTGTTTATAGGCCTCCTCTACCTCTGAATTAAACACTTGATCCTCGTGTCAAGCTCACTCACCTCCTACTCCTGACTTCATACGGTTTCACATAGCTTCTGAAGCTTTAAAAAAAACGTAATTAAAGCCACTATAAGTGAAGTCTGCGGCCTCCCACATCCCTTGACTATGAGAAACATTGCTAATTTCAACAAGTTCCTTGTCCGGATTAGCCCATAACTGAGGCGGTCTCATTTCTGTTGAACTTAAAAATTTATGATCTTCCATTTCTTCTTTGATACGTATCTGTAAGTTTTTAAAATCGGTATCCGGGTCGTTTTTCAAAATATTCTCTACAACCTTTGCAGTTTTAGCGAGAATCAAGGCAGAAAAACAGACCTTCCGATCTAAACTCAAAAATTGGCCTAATAACTCCACCCACTTCAAACTTTTTTCGGCTGAGTGACCATCTTGATTTGACCAATTATTTGGATGACGAGGGTCATCAGTATAAGGTGTATAATAGCAATACCAACTAGCGCTGTCTAAAAAAGCCTTAAAACTATTAGCAAAACCCTCTTCAAGCATACAGTTATAATAAAGTTCTACAGTCTGGCAAAGCATTTTGCTTGAAGTCTCTGCTGTAAGAACTGATTGCAGTTTACATAAAAACCGTTCTGCTTTCTCATCCACTGTAAAAATAATATTCTCTAGTTTAAAAGTTTTTTTCATAAAAAATGCTTAAAGAATCAGTTTAAACATTTTAATTAGACCAAACTTTTATTATAAATTCCCGTTTATTCAGTATTTAAATAATTTTGGTCTAAAACACTCTTGAGATCAAAGATTTCAGGTGTTATACAAACAGCAATACTTTTTTTTTATTTAATAAAGTAAGCTTAAGTAGATTTGAACTACTGACCTTACGCTTATCAGGCGTACGCTCTAACCAACTGAGCTATAATAAGCTTTTATTTAAATATCAAACTTTATTTAAAATATGGTTTCGATTTAATATTGGAAATTAATGTTTCTGTTTAAAAAACATTATTATATAAGTAATATTGAATTCAAATTGTCGACTTTTTTTTACAAATAAAACATTTTAACAATTGGATTAGTTATTTTTGTAACAGTATTAATTTTTTAATCAAAAACTATTAATAATAATATTAATAACTATAATAATATAGAAATATCATCATTCTTTTACTCAAAGAATAATAATAATTATCTATATAAATATATCATTATTTTTTTACTCAAAAAATAATAATATTAATAAATATTCTATAAAGAATATTTATTATATAAGGGGGGGCTTCTCGCCCCCCCTTAT
>Ga0222717_10003322_pt1 | contig 12145 bp, 8 predicted proteins | sample C33_18DmetaG_FD_165053 | JGI IMG/M metagenome (GOLD analysis project Ga0222717, IMG submission 165053) | Estuarine water microbial communities from San Francisco Bay, California, United States - C33_18D | ecosystem: Environmental > Aquatic > Marine > Unclassified | place: USA: California...
CTCCATTGAAGGCAATCCAATAGCGTTTATTCATTGCACTCATGGGTTGTTGTCCATCTGCAATGCCAATAATGGCAAGGCGTGCCGAAGCCAATCCAATGTTTTTGTGGTGCATGATACCCGCTTCATCGGGCCCCCTATGATGAAGGGCTGTGACCATTTCTTTTAATTGCTTAACAGGGTCTTTTGTTGATAAATTATAAAAACCTGCGACACCACACATATTTATTGTATCTTTTTATAGTGAAGATGCTTTAGTTTCCGGTCTATAAAGAAACCAAATTTAGTTAATGTATTTCCGTAACCAACCTCGATAAATTCAGTGACACCATTTAAAATTAAGGTTTTAATGCCACTTTCCCATAATACTGGTTTTGAAATATGTTCGCTCAAACATTGCTGCATTGTTTCTTTATCAGCAGTTGGCAAAATATCACCGTGGCGATTGCAAATAACCCTGTTGTTTGTATTTTGAAAATAATCACGATGGCTTATTTCAGTATGGAATAAGTGTTCAGCATCTTCCATGAATGGGCTGTGCCAACCACCTTCACTGGGTAGAAGAACAACTTTTCTTGCAGAACATTTTTTGAACGCTGCGCACGCTTTTTCATAACCCAATTGGTTCGCAGCTAAAGTCACTTGACCTAAACAATTGAAATTTGAAATATATATTTTTACCTTTGAACTATTGATAGATTCGCAGACCTCATTGATTTTTTCATCTGTTAATCCAATCACAGCAAACATGAGAGATTTTGTTTTTTGCGCACAGGTATTCATAAAGTTAGCTCTTTTAAAAACGAGCTCAAATAGGTTTTCTAAATTGAGCAATCCAGCTGCATACATCGCTGTGTACTGTCCAACACTATAACCAGCGTAGGCATAGGGTTTATTGTTCTTATCTAAGGTGTTCAGGGAACAAACACTGCTCATTACAGTGAGAAGAGAGGCAATTTCATTTTTGTGGATGTATCCTTCTACCTCGAGATATTTCTCTGGGTTCTCGCCTAATAAGTTTGTGATGATATCAAGGCATGAACGGTATGTATTGCTCGACTGAAATTCATCCAGCATTTCAGTGGACTGTGCACTTTGTCCGGGAAATAAATAAGATTGATTGCAGGCATCAAAGTTGTTCATCATTGATGCCCAATTTTTTCATTTGCTCATCTAGGTCTTTTGTCTCTGGGATGGCAATGACTTTTTCTAAGGCTTCATCGCGATCCATTTGTCCTTGTCTAACGAGGTCGGCAAGTTCATTCACGTATGGATTAAATTTAAACTTTTTAAAATGAGAGTGAATCCCTAAATCGTTTAGTAAACAGTTGCTAGAGTTTTTTCCTGTATTGACCGGTGGCACCCAACCGATTGTTTTGATCGTTTCAATGATTTCATTTTCATTGTAATCAACTGCGAGTAATGGATTGAGGAGCGTGATTTTTGTATCTTGGTTTAAACTTTCAATGCCAAAATATTTTTTAGATTCAATGCCAAAGTGTTTTGTATAGTTTTCGATTAACTTTTTATCTGATTTGATTTTTCTATCTAAATTGAGAGGGTAGGTGACCGTATCTTTGGGAACTTGTCCTGAGATATAACCACCAGCAATGAGAGGTATTTTCATTTGTAGAGCTGTTTTGATCATATTGTTGTTGATAAGGCTGATGCATGAATTACAAATAGAACTGGCTCTCTTCAATGCTGCAGGGTTGTGCACATCCTCAGACAAACTGGTGGTGTACATTTTTTCCATGTAGTCTTTTGATGGTTTAAAGAAAATGTGATCAACGTGAAGTGCATCGGTCACCGTTTTGCAGTTTTGTACAGCTTGATCCGCTATAAAGCCATTGTCTATTGTAATGGCTAAGCAATTCATGTTGTAAATGGTTTTTAATAAATAGAGGGTGTAGCTAGAATCTTTTCCTCCACTAAATGCCACGATACAATCGTAGTTGTTCTGGCCTCTGTGATTAGATAAAACTTGTTCTAAATCTTTTTTTAAATTTTTTCGAATTTTAGCTTGGTCAGCAGGGGAATCAGCAGAAAGGCAAAAATTACAAACACCGGATTCATTAAAGGAAATATTCGGAAATGTTTCTGGAAGAATGCATTGAGTGCAGCGCCGCAAATTCATAGATTGTTTTTACTATTGATGAGACTGACGATGCCTTCGATGCTAGCAAGTTTAGGGGACATTAAATCCTCATCGTTAAAATGCACTTTAAATTCCTTTTCTAAAAAAGAAATCATCTCAACCATGCCAAAAGAGTCGATGACATCGGCTTCAAACAGGTCAGAATTGACAGTTAAGGTTTTTTTATCAAATTTAACTAGAAAGTTCTCTTCAATGTATTTTTTTATAATCTGTACCATTGCTCAATTCGTTGAATATATTAGATTATTTTAATAAGCATCAAAAAAAGGGAAGGTATTTGTGATATTTGATTTAGATTCTTTTAATTTTAAAAGCAGATTATTATATACAAAAAATGCAATTTAAAGTGTATGACGAATATTTTAGTTCTTTACAATTATTCATTTTAGTTTTAATTATTTTGCTTTAATTATTTTATTTTGATGCTACTATTAATTTATTGACGGATTCCTGGTTAAATTTACATTTATTTGAAGGTGGTTTTGTCTTTTTTCGTCATTTTATTTGTTTGATTTGGCTTGCTTTTCTCATATCGTCATGTGGTGGTTTAGGAATGTTGGTTACGAATAAAAAACTTCTGTGCCTTGACTGTAGTTCTTTTGGTAAATTAATTTTAAATATATCCTGTGGAGTTGGTTTACTCATTTTTTTTAATAGCGTATGTTTGTTTTTTGGTTGTTATTACCCAATAGTATCTTTGTTTCTTTATATATTAGGAACTGTATTTTTTATAAAGAACTATAAAAATAATATAAAATTGAATTGTTTAACCTCAATCTACTCATCACTAAGAATCGGAAAAATAGAGTTCAGTCTATTAGTAGCCATAATATTGTTCTGTATTTCTGTGTTTATTCGCATGTTTGCGTTTCCTGCTGGAATAGAAAGTTATCAATATCATTTATATGTTCCCTATCTCTATAACATAACAGGAAGTTTAAATATATTAAGTTTCCCTTTATATAATCATATAACAAACTTATGGGGATTTGAAATTTTTTTAACGACAGCCGAAAAGGTTGGAGGGATGCACTTGGTGATGGTCTCGCAGTATTTCTTTTATTTGCTCTTTTTTTCGCAAATAGCATTATTATGTCAAATATTATTTAAACACCTTTTATGCACATTGATTTGCATCAATTTAATTTTATTCTCACCACATTATATTAACCTTACTCTATATTTAAAACCAGAAATTGCTGCATCGGGTTTTATTGCTGTGATAATTTGCATGATGTTGGTTGTTAAAGAAAAACAGTCTCGCTGGTTAACAATAGCTTCATCTCTGATGATGTATGTTTTTATATCATTAAAAATGACAAGTTTTTTCTTTTTGCCAATTTTGACTTTAATGTTTTTTATCATAAATAAAAATAAATACAGAGAATTTTTTAAGATTACTTTTCTTACCTTACTTTTAAGTTTGCCATTAATTGTATTTCATTTCTGTTTAAAAAATGATTTAGCAATATCTCATGCATCTACTTATACAGAAATGGCAACATCTACTCTTGCATCAAATGATATGAATTTTCAAGTTTTTTTTGCCAATTTAATTGATTATTTGGATGGTTATCGACCGGCAGTTTATTTGATGATATTTATGCCTGCAGTCTTATTTTTCTCAAAGAAAAAGGAAACTTTTCTTCTAATGATACTATTTGCTTATGGTATTTATATTTCTTGTGCCTTAACTGTTTCTGAATCAAAATTTGATGATCAATTCAGATATGCGATGCATTTCCATTTTGTAATACATATAATAGTATCTTATCTATTATCCTTGCTCATAAAAAGTAATAAAAAGTTAATGCTTTTTATAGCAATGATCATCGTTTCACTATCCATTGTTAAAACATATAAATTATCTCATTTTACAATTAATAAATTTGGAAATTATTTAATTGGCAAAGAGGCTTATGCTGGTTATCAACAGATGAATGGATTGATTCAATATGAAACCTTTGCGAAAAACAAAAAGGAAGGAGATAAATTATTATTTATTGGTTATGCAAATTATATCATTAGGGACCAAGAGATTCTTAGATTTAGGTCCAAAGATGTGACTGCGATCAGCAATATGAGCAATGATGACTTTATTGAATACATTGAAGAAAATAAAATTAACTGGATTCTTTTTGCCAATGGATTTAACAATACAATGATGAGAATTTATAAAGATACTAGTTGGGGCAATGTTTCTTATTTTTTAAAACAATCGCAGATGGTGAGTCAATTTGAACAGCACGAATGCAAGGTTTCTACATACGAAAATAAATTATATCATTTCACGAAAGAAAATTTAGAAAAGATAAAAAAGAAAAGGAGTATTGAGTAAAAAAACTATTTTGCTAGTAGGGTGAAAAAAATAGCAGCTTTGTTTGTTTTTGGTCGAAAATTAACGGGTCTCATGAAAGTGTGTTTGAGGAATATTTTTGAAGAAGCAGAAATATTGGCATAGCCTATTGAACTGGTAATAAGTGCGATGGATAAAGTTGGGTTGTGTGAGAAACTCGATAGAATTTATAGGGAGTAGGCAGTGGCAGACTCCCAAAAGAATTCACCTACCGTTAATCGTTAATAAAATGGGTTCTCTGCAATCTAGAGTTTCCACTGGCATTAGCAGCTGTGCTAATAAAGGTACCTTCTATTAAATTTTGATTAACGATGAGCCACGAGGCCTGTCCACTGCTTTTTCTACGTGTGCCTTCTTCGGTGAAATGCAAAGTGATTGTATTGCCCTCTAAGCTGCCTTCACATTGAATAGGCGTTTGTGCTGCTGTGGGAATATCTCTGCCGTTTTCGGTCCATTTTTCACCGACAATACTAATGTGTTTGTGGTTTTTATGTTGTATAAAAACTCTATAGCCCAACTCCAAACCTAAAAATTTTTCGTGTGTTGTTTTGATAATTTTGTGTTTTAAAAACCACTCACCACTTAAGTTCATGGTTTGCTTTTGTTTTGCTGAATGAAAGAGGTCAAATGCTGAATCAGAATAAATAAAAAGTGAGCATATCAGGATACAAAGAATGAGTGCCGATTTTGATAAACTTTGTTTTTTATTAACGATTTGACTCTGCTTGGATTTGAAATAAGGTTTGTCTAAAATTGTATTGAACAAACTGGGCAGGTCCTGTCCGCTTAGAGCAATGATTGCAGGTTTTGTTGAATCTGTGAGTGCTTTAGAAAAATTTTCTATTGAATAACACCTGCGCTTAACATTTTGTGCTAAGAGCTCTGCATGGGGTTTTAATAAGAAGAGAGCGCTGCATTGATGCTCTGTGCATGCTTTGTATTTACTCATCAAACTCTTTAAAATATGATCTTTGCTGAGAGTTGTTTGTTGATAACAATTGCTGATGTACCAACCATGATCATTTTTATCAATCGAAGCAGAAAAACAAAGTTTTGCATATTCATGGATTTCACCGGGAATGTAGTCTTGCTGATGTGCGGCCAAAAAAAGAGCGAGTTCCGATGAACGTCCTTTAATTTCGATATGTGTTTTAAGTAAATACGCAGGCTGTGTTTGGCTAGTTAATAAATTGCCTTTGAGGGCGTGAATGTTTTCTAAACCTTCTAAAACTCGGTGACCACGACCCGAATCGACATCGGGATCTAATCCGGGTGCTTGTAAAAGGTATGATTGTCCATTATAAGTGATTCGGCTAAAGGCATGTCCCGAACAAGGGCTTAGTTCAATAATAGCACCATCGTTCTGGGTTTCTATTGCATAGCAAAAATTGGTTTTCAATCGTTGACCTAGTGAGTGTTGCTGATCAGTTCAATTTTTTGAGGGTGGGTAACTCTGCCGGGAAGGGCAACAGAAAATTCTGTATAATACAATTCAATGGGATTGGAGTTTTTATCGTTGTAAATTTTTATCTGCATTTTACTGCCATCGCTGCCTTCGAGTTTGATAAAGGTTTCGTCACTGTGTTCGCTGTAGCGCAACTGAATGGAGATACCTTCTTTTGAGTTGTATTCAACAGCATCGGCAAGGGCACCACTGGCAGCGGCAAATTTTTTTGGATGAATCGTTATGATATTTACTTTTGTAAATTTAGCTTCTAGTTTATCAATGATTTCATCGAGTTGCTTTTCAATATTAGAAATGTTGAGCAGTTTAGAAAAATAAGCTCGACTAAGTCCTAGGTATTGTGATGCCTCTTCGTGAGTGAGCGAAAGAGAAATGAGTAAATGGCGGATCTTATTTTCTTTATCCTTTAGCGTTGCCATGGTGTGAGTTTGTTTTCAGTTAAAAATCAAAGTGCTATGATATCCTTTGAAAATTTAATTCTAAAATGTGAAACAGTAGTGTCTCTTATTGTGTATTTAGTTGTGCGCACAATATAAAACACAGGACTCATTTTTAAATGTAAAATATGAAAAAAACCACTATTTATGCTATGTTTTTGTTTTTCAACGCTATATGTTGGCTGCTGGTGAGTTTTTATTTAAAGGGTTCTTCAAATGAAAATCATGAGTTAAAGGTGAGTGAAATAGGACCCATAGGTGAAGTTGAGGTGAAAAATTTTAAACAATTAGTGATAGAATTCAAGACGCCATTGGATTTAAATTCAGTTGATAATGAAAGTATTCAGTTTTTTCCAAAGGTGGAGGGTGTGGTGGAAATGAAAAACCAAAGCACACTTTGTTTCTCGCCTGTGAAACCCCTTCAAAGTGCTAGTGTTTTTAGAATTAGACTCAATAAAAAGCTAAGAGGTTATCGAGGCGAAAAATTTAATGTTGATGAGTGGGAGGTCAAAACGAAACGACCACAAATAGAATCCGTCACACAAAAGTATATTAACGTTGGGGGAGATAGTTCTTTGGATTTGGAATTTAACCAAGCCATCGATCCAAAGATACTCAAAGCCTACCTCAGTTTAAAATATAAAAACTCAGATGAGGTTCATTACCGTATTTCAAATCGTTTTGCAGCAAAGCGCATTCATATAAGTTTTCCACGCTTAAGGTACGATGAGGTCTTTTTAATCATTAAAAAAGAACTCACCTCAACGGCCGGTCCGAGGACGATGGATTTTGAATACAAGCAGTCCATTCACTTTAATACAAAATTAAAGTTTTATGGACTGAAAACGCAATATAAAAAAAATAAAAGCTTTGTTCATTTTAAATTCAATACAGCAATTGATTCCAGTGAGATTTCAAATTACGTAGAGATTCAACCAAAACTAGAAGCACAATACGAATCCGCTCATAATGGTTTTAAAATAAAAGCAGATTTTGAACCAGGGCAACGTTATACGTTTAAACTCAAAGCTGGATTATCAGGAGGCGATTCAGGTTTATTGAGTTCAGAGATTGTGAGAAGCACCTGGGTGCCCGACAGACCTGAATCGTTAAAGATCGAATTAAAGAATGGTTATCTTTCTCCCGAAGGCCCACTATTGTTGCCACTCGAGGTCGTTAATATCAAAGAAGTTGAGTTGAAGGTCAAACAATTACACACTCATAACCTAATCGAATACGCTGCGAGAGGAAGGTCGTACCTTCATACAGATTTATCCGTTTCTAAAAAAACAAAAAAATTAACTTTTGATTTAAATAAAAATAAAATTCAAAAACACAAACTGGATTTAAAAGCGCTTTTGGGAAATGAGCAAAAAGGGGTGTACGAAATAGAAGTGAAGAAAAAAAACGATTGGCAATCGGATGATGCATTGGTTGTGATAACAGATTTGGGTTTGAGCTTGCGCATGGGGATCAGTAAGGCTACGGTATGGGTGAATTCAATTTCATCCGCTTTACCCTTAGAAGGTGTTGTGGTGCAGTTGTATAGTTCAAAGCGCGTTTTATTAGGAGAAGGGCGAACAGAAAAAAATGGTTTGTGTAGTTTTGACGTTTTAAAAGGCAGTGAACTCGGAGAGATGTCTTTTCTTATCGCAAAAAAAGATAATGACCTTTGTTATTTAAACTTAAAAAAGAACATTGTGCAAACAGATAGAAAAAACCTAGTGGGTAGAAGGTATCTTTCTAGTGGTTATGAGTTATATGCTTTTACCGAAAGAGGCTTGTACCGACCTGGGGATTCAATACAGTTAAGCGCTATTATCAGGGCAGCCAATATAGTCACACCACCGGTACTTCCGATTGAAGTCACTGTTTTTCAACCCAATGGTAAACTCTTTAGTAAAACACAAGAGTTGAGCAATGAGCAAGGCTGTATGAAAATGAAAATAAATTTGCCCCATTCAGCGGCAAGTGGTTCTTATAAGGTTGTGTTTAAAGCGCCGGGAAGTTCTCAGTTCTTAAAATGGGGTGAGTGCAACTTTAATGTGGCGGACTATATGCCTCAAACCTTAAAAATGGAACTGAGTGCAGAAGAGAAAGCGTATCACAAAACTGAAAGTATCTATTTAAAAGCACAAGTCAAACACCGTTTTGGGGATTCGGCTAAGGGTTTGGCTGTAAAAGGAAGGGTGAGGTATTCGAGTGAAAATTTTTATTCTAAAACGTGGAAGGCTTATCAATTCACAAATTTCAATCAATACGGTGCACCAAAAAAAGTAGAATTACGTCAACAAAAATGTGATCAAAATGGAATTGTTGATTACAAAATAAAAAGTTATAATCTGCATACCCCGGGAAGAATAAGAAGCGATATTGAAATAGAGGTTAACGAGGTTGGTGGCAGAGCGCTTAACGAATCTACGGTGCGATATTTTTATCCATTTGATACTTACCTGGGTTGTAAGATTTCTGATCAGAATTTTCAAATAAACAAAGAAATAAAGTTTAACACTATTTTAATCAAGCCTTCTCAAGATCTGCAAAAAAACAAATACAAACTAACCTTCAGCATAGAAAAAATCAACCGCCAAAGAGTGATGAAAATTGTCGACGAGGGTCGCATTCGTTATCAGTGGCAAGAAAAGAAAAAAATGGTTTTGAATCGCGAAACCAGCATTGAATCGGGAAAAATAGAGTTTAGACATCAATTTAAAGAATCGGGATCTTATAGAGTTATGATAAAGGCACCCGGAGCGAGTCCTTATGAAAGAAATATTTACGTGAGTGGGGAAGGGGCAAAGTGGCATTTAGATTCACCAGAATCGTTGAGCTGCCAAACAAATCGTTCAAAATACAATATTGGAGATAAAGTGAAACTCACGATCCAATCTCCATTTGATGGCAAAGTATGGGTTGCTGTTGAGAGCGATAGAGTGATTGAAAATCATTTTTGCGAAATCGTAAAAGGCGAAGGGATTTTAACGCTAGAAGCAAAAGAAAGTTGGAAAACCAATGTTTATTTGCATACTCAAGTTATAAGGCCTGCTAAAGCGGAGAAAGAATGGATGCCACACCGAGCTTCAAAAAGCATTGCTTTAAGGTTAGATTCTAGTGAGAATAAACTAACACTGGAATGTGAGCATGCAAAAAATGCGGATCCGGATTCTGAACAAGTGTTTAAAATTAAAGTTTCCGATCAAGGTGTGGGGATGGCAAATACGGTATTGTATTTTATGGCGGTCGATGAAGGCGTTTTAGCTCTCGATGATTACCGAACACCAGATCCATTTGGTTATTTCTATGCTAAGAGGCGTTTATCGGTTTCGAGTTATGATTTGTATTCAAGGCTAACACCACAATTATCGACATGGCAGTATTATAAAGCATTAAAACCCGGGGGAGGTGGACGTAAGAGAGGGGCTATGTCTCGGCAATTCAGTCCGGTCACAGCTAAGCGTGTCGACACGGCTGTATTATACCGTGGTTTGATAAAAACAGATCAAAATGGTGTCGCTTTGATTAAAAAGAAAATGCCATTATTCATTGGAGAAATGCGTGTGATGTGCATTGCCGTCAATGGAAAAAAATTCGCTTCTAAGTCGGGTTCGCTTTTAGTGAGAAGTGAATTGATGTTAAAAAGTTCTTGGCCTCGTTTTATGACACCGGGTGATAACTGCGAAGCAACATTCACTGTGTTTAATAAAAGTAAAAGCAGTGGGAATGTTGAACTCGATTTTAATATCGATGGTCCAGTACGACTTATGGATGCACAATCACAATTCTTTTTAGCTGCAGGAAAGGAAAAAACAGTGCGACTTGTGTTTAATGCCTATGCATCGGGTAAATGTGTTGCTCATACTGTGGTAAGAATGAATGGCTTGAAATTTAAAGAGAGACTTGAAATAGCTGTAAGAGCGCCATCGACATTTGATCGAGAATCAAAACACTACACACTTAAAAAAGGAGAAATATTAGAATTTAATATTGGTGAGGGTTATCACAAAAGCAGTTCAAAAGCAACGCTGTGTATCAGTGGGAGACCTGAATTAGAACTATCTAGATCGGTTGAGAGTCTTCTAAAGTATCCCTACGGCTGTTTAGAACAAACGAGTTCGAGGATGATCCCTTTGCTGTATCTATCTGAATTATTAAATATTAGTCGGCCTGAAATGGATTCGCGCGCAGAGATACAAATGTTATTGGAAAGAGGTTTTGAAAGGTATCTCATGATGCAGACATGGGAGGGAGGTTTATCCATGTGGCCATACGGTGGAAGTACCTATGTTTATGGAAGTATCTACGCAACGGACATCATGCTCGAAGCAAAAAAGGCAGGTTTTGAAGTGCCTGAGCATTTGTTGGCTTCAACCATTCGCTATTGTAAGAAAAAACTCAATGAGTGGTCGAGGAATAAAGCTCAGAAAAACTCAAAACTCGGCGAAGCTTGTTATGCTGCTTATGTGCTTGCTCGAGCGGGAGATGCGCCTTATCAAAGCATTATTCAACTTGAAGAACAAATAAACGATCTAGAAGAAAAACAAATGAGTTATCCTCAGTCGGCAAAATTTTATTTAGCGGGCGCACTATTTGCATGTGGACAAGAGAAAGGAGCTTTGGCTCTTATAGGAAATAATGAGGGCTTACTTAAAACCAAAAGATCGAGAGGAGGTTATTTAAGTTCAGGGATTAGGCAATCGGCAATCCTGCTCTCTGTATTGAGTGATTATCAGTCTAAAGATGTTAGGATGCACAAGTTAGCAAATAAACTGAAGCTGTACATTAAAAAGCAATCCTATTTGAACACGCAAGAAAATGCTTGGTCTTTAGTTGCCCTAGGAAAAATAGCTAAGGCTTATGAGGGAAAAGCAGATGCATTGATCGAGGTCACACTTCCAAGCGGGAACACGGAGTCTTTTAAAGCTAACAAAGGTTGGCAAAAAACTTTTACAGGTAATCCAGGTCGATGTAAACTTAAAATTCAGTCTGAAGGAATGGTTTATGTTCACTATGCAAAAGAAGGTTTGCCACTAAAAACAAAAGAAACTGTGAAAGTGGATTCCGGTATAAAAATAAGAAGGCGTTTTTACGAGATCGGCTCTAAAATTGAAGTTAGCGCCATGAAGCTAGAGCAGGGTAAGTTGTACCGAACGCGTTTAGAATTATCGGCAAACGAAAATATAGATAACATCGTAGTGGTTGATAGGTTAGTGGCGGGTTTAGAAATAGAGAATACCTTGTTGAGAGGAAGCGCAGGCTTGGGCACACATGAGGAGGGTAACTGTGAGGTGATTAATATAGAGCGCAAAGACGATAGGCTTTTATTGTTCACTAAAGCAAAAAGAGGAACTGTTTATTTTGAGTACACGGTTAGAGCGGTAACCAGAGGGGCATTTATTTTACCTGCTTGCGAAGCGAGTTGCATGTACGATGGAGATATTTTTAGCACCCATGGTTTTGCTAAGGCTGTGATCAAGTAGTCTATCATGTTGAAACGACAAATAATAAGAATCTTAAAATTTGGGTGCACTTCATTTCTGATGTGCCTATTAATGCTGTTGATCCTAAATTTTTTATTTCCATTTCCAAATGAATATCTACGGTCGCATCACAAGGGACAATCATTTTTATTGTTGAATAATGAAAGTCAAAGCATTGCTTGGAGGGTGGGGCAAAAGGATCAATGGCAATTTAAGGTGCCATATCAAGCCATATCAAGTCATGTTATCAAC
>Ga0222717_10003323_pt1 | contig 12142 bp, 30 predicted proteins | sample C33_18DmetaG_FD_165053 | JGI IMG/M metagenome (GOLD analysis project Ga0222717, IMG submission 165053) | Estuarine water microbial communities from San Francisco Bay, California, United States - C33_18D | ecosystem: Environmental > Aquatic > Marine > Unclassified | place: USA: California...
CCCAGTTGGAATCAATTGCTGTATTAAACTCCATATACTGTAACATTCTCATATCTTCTACCCAGTCAGGGCAGATAGCAGGTTGTATGCCATAACTTACGAAAGTTAAGTCTCTTCGCTTAACTTCTTCAATATCTTTCAAGTTGAGCGCACCCGCTGCATAGTTACGAGCATTGGGTATTTCTTTTGGAGCTACTATCTCTCCTGTTATTTGTTTTGGTTGCTTACTAAAGATTTCATTTGGTACTAGATGTCTAATTTTATCTGTGATATCTAAACCTTTCTTGCCATCTCCTCTAGTAAGTGCCATTGTTAGTTCTCCATTTATATATTGAATACTAACTGCAGCTCCATCTAGCTTAGGTGTAACGGTTACTACTCCAGGTAGAAAAGTATGTGGGTCTTTCTCTCCCTTATAAACTTTCTGTAAGGAGTACATAGGAAACATATGAGGTATTCTTGTACCTTCATCTGTACCAACAGCAGTAGCGCCTACTTGTTCTTCTAATCTGTCATAGACTTCATCAGATATACTTGGGTCGCCATTATAATAATCTGCCTTTGCTTGTTTTAAAAATTCCTCTAACTTGCTCATTATTTTCCTATGTGTTTAACCTCATCTTTTGGTATTACTTGATATGCACCCTTGTTGTACGCAATCGACACAGTATAGTTCTCACTTGCTTTCTGCTTGTAAGAAGTATCTTGTGGGGTTGAGTATTGGCTTACTGGAGCCGAAGGGTATTCTTGCGTAGTCCTACGATATGTAGTGTCTGGAGCAAAGGTTTTCCACTCAGGCTGCTTTGTTCTTACAGCCTTAGTGAACTTGCTCTTGCGTTTGCGACCGTGCTGGTCGTATGTCATTTGTCCTTTTATAATCATACATATATTATACACAATTTCTAAGGAATTGTCAAGAACTATTTTTCTTAGAGGTAGATTTCATCCAATAAATCTTTGAAATTTTCTTCTATGATTGCTTTCGATTCTGCTAAAGAGAGAATCTCCACTAGACCTTGGAACAGGTTTCTAGTATTTTCCATATCTATTGGTATCGTAATACCTTGATTAGAAGGTTTAAACTCCTCATCAAAATCTAAGTAGTATTTTCGTATAGATATATACTCTACTCCACGAAAAGTGTTGATTACCAACTTAACTTGTTCGTGTTCAGTTTCTTGTATCATTTTTTCATAAATTGCTGGTGCATCTAAATCAATCATTGCGTATAACTCGGTTAAGAGGCACAATGCTCGTTACATTTTCAGGCACAAGTATTCTATACGAATCCGTATCCCAACAAAATAATAAGGAAGTGTGTTGACCTTCCTTTGCTCTATTCTTTTTACCTTTGATATATTGAGTGCTAAAATCTCGTGTACACACATTGTACTTTAGTTTACGAGAGTTTTGACTCCTATAAGTGATGACGGCATCTCCTGCGTCGTCTAGTTTCTTTTCGAACTCTAGTTTTTTCATGTTTCCTCCAATTTAAACTAACAAAAACTCTTTTGAATTGTTAAATTTTTGGTCACTTATTTAAGATGCAAAAAATTGAGGCAATCACGATGACTGCCTCAACACACTAAATTACACTACTTATTTAATGATTCGATTACGTTTGCAAAATAAACTGCTGCTTTACCTGTTAGTTTTGATACTATTGCTGCATCAACTTCTTGACCTGCATCACCAAGAACAGAAGTAAGTTTGTCTTGAGCATCTGCTACTGAAACTCTACCTCCGCCTGTGCTGCCGCCACCGCTTGACTTAGCTGCTGGAGTTTTTCTTACATATACTCCTGCTTTTGTTAATATCATTCTGACACCATTAGGGCTTTCGCCTAATTCTTCAGCAATATCTTTTACTATCTCCATTGAAGTCTCAGGGGTCGGCTCTGCGTCCTGATACATTTCAATTGCCTGCTCTTTAGATTCATCTGTCCAAGCCATTCTTCTTCTCCTATATTTTTTGTTATTGCGCATGAACTCTGGCATACCGAATGCCCACCCTGTGGTGTCTCGCATTTGTTGGTAATATCTGTCGCTCATATTTGCTTGTTTTTGTTTATAAATATATTATAATAAAATTATAACCAATTGTCAAGAACTATTTTTTAGTATCTATAACGAATGGTATTATTTAAAGTGTTTCTGTAAGGCATTTAGCATATCTTCTGCTTCCGCAAGTTTAGATAATTCTTCTTTGATTGAAGCCATAATATCACTATGTTCCCCAATACCCATAGAGTTTCTCATATAAACTCTTATATTGGCTCTGTGATAGGCTATTTGTCCTTCTAAATGTGTTTTTAAGTCGTCGTACATTTCTCCTCCCAGTCTTCTATTGCTCTCTTTATACTTCCTTCTGCTAGAACTGAACAATGCAGTTTTATAGGAGGTAAGTTTAAAGCTTCTGCAATATCTTTGTCTTTAATTAATTTTGCTTCTTCTATTGTTCTTCCTTTTAGCATTTCTACAAACATTGTAGAACTCGCTATAGCACTTCCACACCCGTAAGTCTTAAACTTTACATCTATGATGCGTTCGGCGCTGTCGAGTTTCAACTGTAATTTCATTACATCACCACAAGCAGGTGCCCCAACCATTCCTGTTGCTACATTCGGGTCTTTTGGGTCAAATCTACCTACGCTGAATTGCTTTGGAGAGTTTAACACTCCATAAAATCTATCATTTACTTCTTTACTATACGCCATTTAATACTGCATCCACAAAACTTACACAAAATCTTTTACTTAAGTTATCTGATAAAAGAGTTGGTGCGATTAATATTAATACTACAGAAAACATACCTAAGATTATAAAAAATCCTAAGTATTTTCTTTGTATGAAGATATTTCCAGGCTCTAACCTTTTTATTGTTCTGTATATAGGTATATATAGTCTGTACATAGCCAAAGCTATGCCTGCTACATAAAAAGCCAAAAAATATTCCATGTTGTGTTTTCCTTATATTATAAATACTTCTGTAAGTGTTCAAGTTTGCCTATACTATAAGCAGGTAGAGGATAGTATTTTCCTGCAAAAGTTAAGTGAGGAAAATAACTACTTTTTAAGTCATCTTGATTACATTCGATTGTATAGACTAAGTATATTTTATATCCTCTTTCTTCTGCTTCCTCTTCTTTAAGTTCTCTTTGAACAATTGCTGGGTAGTTTTGTCTCACTGCCCAGACTTTTTCTCCAACTTGAAAATCATCTGCTACGCATTGTTCAGGTAGCATTGCGCTTCTTCTTCCTTCATAGTCTGTCATGGCAAGCTTTTGAGGGATGCCTATTCTATTTATGATTGCTTTGATAAAAGCAGGAGAACGATATAAACTTTTAGCTATATCTGATACATTGCTTCCGTCCAAGTAGAAGTTTACTACTTGTTTGATTTCCATTTCTGTTGCGCCTTTCCCTTTGTTTTGGGACTTGCGTCTTTCTCTATAAGCTACAGTTTCATCGTGGTCAGCAATTATCTTGTTTAACCTTGTAGTATTATAACTTATATTTAATATACTACACGCTTCTTTCTTAGTTATAGGCTTTTCTGCCAATAATAGTTCTTTTACGTGCTGTATGTTTGTTTCTGTTAAATTTTCGTGTTTTCGTGTTTTAATTGCCACTTATACTCCTATTAGCCAAATTATTAGTACATATGTTAAAACATGGAGATATTGGTCTAATCCATGTAATCCCCAATATAGTGTTTGTGTATTATTTAGTTTAAAAATTCTTTTTATGTTGTTTTTTGCAAAATCAATATGGTAATGTAATATACCATCTAGTACAGATAGTAATACTGCTAAAGGAAAGCTAACAAAGAATATTAATATAGCAAATGCTCCTACAACATGATGTGCTGCATGAATTAAACCGCCTCTACTACCATAAATTCCTTTGTCTTTCCAAGGTTTTTGCAAAAGGTAGTCAGATATGGTATGCTTTAGCATAAGCCACATAAATATTATTAATAGTTCATTCACTTTCTTTCTCTAGTTCTCCTAATAAAAAGATCGTATAATGAATAACTTTATATAAGTCCATTTCATTTTTTCCACCTTTTTTACCATAACGCTGTGCGTATTTAATTATATTGCCAATACAAAAGCCTTCGCCATGTCCTGCATCAAATACAAATTCAGTAGTTTGGAACTTACTCTTTCCATAGTGTTGTTCGTATGTTTTATCAATATACTCTTTTATTTTTTCCAATACTACATCTTCATTAAACTTATAGTTAGCCAATTAGTTCCTCCAAGGCACTATACCCGCCAACGTATTCTCCATCTTTAATTATCTGAGGAAAGGTTCTAGCACCAGGAAATTTGTCTCTCATTTCACTGAATCCATAATCAATATCAAGTTGTTTATACACTACTTCATATCCTTTTCTTTCTGCTAAACCTTTTGCCATATCACAGTATGGGCAGTTATCTTTTCCATAAATTTCTATCATTTTGCTGTAATCCTTTTTTCATAATCAGCATAGTCTTCGTTCCACCAATCAGGTTTTTCACGATGTGACCAAGCTGCAAATGTTGCTTTGTCTAAGTGGTAATAATCACGATAACTTTGTATCGGATTATCATAGTCTTTTAACTCGTCTGGCATTGCCAGTCCAAATGTTGTAAATCCTACACGAGGTAAATTTACTGGGTCAGGTAGTTTATTTACTACTGTTTCTACTGATTTATGTAATTTTCCATAACGGTAGTGGTATTCATCGTTCAATGCGTTAGCATAGCAATGAACCCACTCATGGTTATCCAATGACTCTCTTGCCCAGATTGTGCAAGGATGATTGTACATCATTGGTAGGTAGGGGTAGGGACGTTCCTCAAGAGGTAAGTGTTTGATTTCAGCTTTTGCTTTATTCATCACTTCTCTCTCATCTGCGTTAAGAGCTCGAGGAACGAACCCTAGTAATTCATCTATCCATATAGTAGTGCATAAGATTTGAGCAGCCTCAAGCGGCATCTTGACAATATGCTTATCAACATGATACTGGGCTGCTTTATCTAAATCTTCGTCTAAGTAAAATAAATTCATTTTATCCAACACTTGTAGCCACTACATTCAGTGGTATTCTTACGTCCACCACAATATTTGCAGTATTTTACTACTTTTTCTATAATTTTTTTCATATGAATATTATACTAAAATTATAAACATATGTCAAGAACTATTTTTTGGTTACTTTGAGTTTATCTTATCTTTTGCTGTGCCAGCATAGAGTCCAAACCAGGCTGCTCCAGCACCTACAATTACAGAAATTAATCCTGATTGTTCCATTGAAGGGTCTGGTAAGTCCATAAACCACATTGTAGCGTAGTATAGTAAGAATATGTATACACTTAAAAACATTCTTGGGAATATTCTCCAAGCGTCTATCATGTTAGATAAAAATATCCAACGCTGCCAAGGATTGTCTGGCTCTTTATTGGCTTCCATTTCTGTAATCTTTGCTTTAAGATTACTATTTTCGGTTACGAGTTCCATAAACTTACTTAAGTCTATCTCTACTTCGTTTCGTGACATATCGCCACTAAATCTTTCATCAGCCATTTGCTTTTTCCTTTGCTTTGCCAATGTTAAGTGCTAACATATCTATAAACTTATAGAGTTTGCCCATCCACTGGTCGTCCTTTGGTGTCGGTGTTGACGCCGCGATTAAACTAGCAATCGTTACTATTAAAGTAATCATACCTATTAAATCCATTAACATAGTATTCTCCGCTTTCGTATGAAAGCCTTGCCCATCAATTTGGGACTTCGTAAGATACGATGGAGTTCATGTTTATATCTTCCCATCTATCTTGGTCAAGTCTAAAACAAACAATGCTATCAGAAGCTGATTGATTTACTCTTGAATTTGTTAGAGATTCCTTCAATGTACAAGGAATCGTATATTCTTTATTTGATACTAATGAGGTAAATGTAATATCTACTATCTCATTTTTTAATAATTCTTTTAGTTCTGCAAACATTTAATACCCCTACTCTCCTTGCATCCTTGAGGATTGCTTCTTCTCTAATTAACCAATTCTTATCGCTTATAGGTTTGAGCATCCATAAAAAATCATTCTTTTCTGTCTTCAATCTCATTTACCCTTTCCTCCAAGTATTCAAGCCAATCTTCTATTTCTTCAAATCGTCCTTGAACTGCTGGATTCCTATCAAAGAACTTAGCACCTTTATTCATTATTCTAAAGTAATGCCAGTCTTTGAAAAATTGTATTAATTTATTCCACATCAGGGGTATCGGGAGCAGTAACTTCTCTATAGTATATTACTACTTCTCCCATTTGTTTGATGTATCTTTTTAATTCTTGCATATCTTCTGCCATAACTTTGTAGTCGCCCATAGTTGTTGCTACAAAGAGGATTTCTCCATTGTTCTGTTCTCTCATTTCATCGAGGAACCTATCCATATAAGTATATCCTTCAGGCCAGTCTGGGTTTTCTTTTTCAGACTTATCACATGCTTTTGGTCTTTTATTCTCCACTTTCTTGCAAGGGTTTGTAATTACTGCTTCTGATACAACGAACCATTGAGGTGCAGTCAATGTGACTGGTCTCGGTAGGTCAGGTTGCATTATATCAATTTTAAGTGGTTTTGATACTACCTCTAATTTCTTAGTAGGAAGCATTGAACAACTACTCGTTATCGCTAGCAGGCACAGTAAGCTTATATAATTCTTCTGTATCATTCTCCATTCCCTCCATCACTTTTTCACTTGCAGTATTCATTCTGTTCTCTATAAGTCCAGGCTTCTTTAATGCTAACATATCTAAGTTATGCCTAGAGAATATTGCAAGATACTCGGCTTTTTCTGCCTCTATTTCTGAGTTTCTTCTTGACATATTCATAAGAGATTTTCCTTGTTTCTCGTATGAATTTCTTAAAGCGTCCATTGCCTCTTGCTGGGCTTGAACTGCGTTTTCTAGCTTGATGTTGTTCTCTTTTAAGGTATTGTTCTGTGTATATAAAAAGAATGTTATACCTCCAAGAGCAACAAGCAATCCCATTGTTAATTGGTTCATAATTCTTGTATCCTGTAATTAAGTCCTTCAGCACCACTAATTTCGACTAATTCGCCGTCTTCTGTGATGAATGATATGAACTTGGGTTGTTTTTTGATAAACTTTTTAACTATAAACTCTTGGTCGTCTGCGTCTCCCCAAGTAGCATTATAGCTCACTTTTAGACTATAATAAGTTGTAAATAAACTTTTAAGCCAAAACCAAAAGCTTTTTAATCTTTCTTTAAATTTCACTCCAATCCTTTCCTTCAAACAAGAGAGCTTCTGCTTCCCTTCTGCGAATAAGTCCTTCTAGAACTTTGCCGCCTGCCTTATTCCATCTTTTGATTTGATCAGGCACGCCATCATAGTCCCCTGAATTGAGAACTTTTAACATTGTACTTGCGTTTAGATTGCTTGGACCGAGATTGTATGTCCATGATACGAGTGCATCGAACATGCACTGGTCTACTGAAATTGTAACTGCATCGCTAACAGCTTTTTCGTATTCCTCTAGTTCTTCTACTAGTAAGGAGTCCGCTACTGCTTTTGTTATTTGGTCACCTGATTTTACACCTTTGGTATGACCGTACCCAATTGTCCAGACACCTGCTGCACATTGGTAGGCACTGAGTTCTAAGCCTTCAAATTTTTTGATAAGGGATAAACCCTCTACTGATATTTTCATATGTTTCCTCTTGTTTAGAAGGCACTTAAAGAGCAAAGCTCTCTCCACACCCGCATTGAGCTGTTGATAATGGAGTATCGAAAACAAATTCTTCTTGTAATCCTTCTACTTTCATATCTATTTCTATTTTTTCAACCATTGATAAGGTTTGGGGGTCTATTGCTATGCAATCATAGTATATTGAATCCCCAGTTAAGCTTGGATTATCTTCGTAATCTAACTCCCACATCCAGCCATTACAACCTGCAGGCTTTACTAAGACACGAACGCCCCACACTTTGTGTGAGGCGATACGCTCTTTAATTACATCCAAAGCTTCTGAACTTACTATAATCATAATAACTCCTTTAGCTTGATAGCATACTTAGATAATTGGTATCATTGCATATACACAAGCTAACATTATTCCAATAAGAGTGGCGCTTTCTGCCATTCTACTAAATGCTAACTTATTATCCTTTATTATGCTTTGTCTTAATTTGAGAACTAATCTCATATTTTATCTCCTGTTAGAAGATGTTAGTTAATATCTAATACCTTCCTCGATGAGTTCGGAGTCCTAGACAAAGCGATTGTTAGTAAGCCGTCTGTTAATTCGACACTGTCTACTTTCAAATCTGCATTTAAAATAAACTTTCTCTCGAAAGATTTAAGACTGAGTCCTTGATGAATGAATCGTTCAGTTTCACCAAGTTTTCTTTCTTTTTTCCCCTTGATGAGCAGTTCGTTTTCTTCTTGAACTAACTCAAGTTCTTTCTTGCTCCAGCCAGGAATTGCTACTTCTATTCGATAGTTGCCATTCTCAGCGTTTTCGACTATGTTATATCTTGGATATGATGTGTCTGTATTGGCGAGTAGCCAATCATTGTTCATACCAAGCCAAAATTTACTAATATCAATCGTCATTTTTAATTCTCCTAATATCACTTTCGTTAATACTATGCCGACCCTTTCGGTATCGACCCTTAATCGTAAGCAGACCTATTCTGCCTACTTCATACATATTATACCAAAAGTGAAACCAGAAGTCAAGAATTATTTTTTATGAGCTTCGCCTTGCTACTTACTCATCAAATTCAATAATCTTTTCCTGTTCTAAAAAGTCAATTGTGTTTTCAATTCCTACTCTCTTTCCAAATAGATAGCTGACATTTATACTTGCTATCAGCACTATTATATATGCTAAATCTATTGTTTCCATATTTTTTTCTCCTGCATATATTATATCTAATTTATAACCATAAGTCAAGTAATATTTTATAGATGCTAAAAATAGTTCTTGACAGAAGGTTAGAAAGTTGGTATAATATGTCATATTTTATAAAAACATAGGAGAAAAATATGAATTATACCACAGTTAAAGAAGCTATTATTTCTTTACTAACGGACAAAGTCGATTTTGAAACTGAACATAAAGACGGCAGAATAAACTCAACTTTAGATGAAAACACTATAGCAAACATACTAAAAGACCACTTCGGAGAGAACTTTGTAGAAGCTCCCCCAAGAAAGTGGTGGGACTGTCAAATTTACGGTATTCCTTGCAATATTAAAAGCACAACAGGTGGCACAGATAATGCAGGAAACTATCTTATGTTGAGACATATTCTCAATAATTCAGAATCAAATTCATTACTAAATGCTTCAGCAAATAAAACAAAAGATATAGAAGCTCTAGCTCCAGTGTTTGAAAACTACAAAGACGATTGCTTAGAAGAAACAGATAGAAACTATTTATTTATTGTAGCATTGAAAAATACAGGTAAAATATTTGTAAGAGGGTTAAAAGAGATTAATACAGTCTATCATAATCCTTCTAATTTGCCTTTTCAAATCAATTGGAAAAAAGAAATGGAACTTCCAGAAGCAACAAACAGAACAATGAAAGAGCTAGTAAAACTACTACTAATAGACCCACTATCAGTAGTTGAGAGGTCTTTCGAGGTAAAAACATATACAAAATATAAGGATTTATGGCATGGATAAAGTTAAACAGTTAGGGCAGGTATTTACAGGTTGGGATATCGTTGATATGATGTTAGACCTTCAAGAAAATGATGGCACAGTACTAGAACCTTCTGCAGGTCATGGAGTATTTAGCGACCTTATAGAAAATGTTGTTGCAGTAGAGTACGACCCTGAAATTTGCTCTCCTGACATGATAAACATGGATTTTCTAGAATATTCACTTGATAACAAGTTTGATACTATTATAGGAAATCCTCCTTATGTTAGCTACTTAAATGTACTTCCTGATGTAAAAGCCAACTATAAAAAGAACTCTCTCATTGATGGCAGAGGTAATCTTTGTTGGAGATTTATAGAAAAGTGTTATGACCACTTAAACGATAAAGGCGAGATGATTTTTATAGTTCCAATAGAACTACTCAAAGCAACCAGTGCAAAGAAACTTAATACTTTTTTAGTAAATAATGGTAGCTTTACTCATCTTTATTATATGGGAGAAAATGCTTTTCAAGGATTTAGTCCAAATACTATTATCTTTCGCTATGTAAAAGGTATTAAAGATTTAGAAACAGTTGGATATTGGGAAGGAACTCGAAAAGTTCAAGACATGGAAGGTCAATTAGTTTGGGCAGAAAATGAATACTCAATTCCTTTCTCCGACTTCTTTACTGTAAAAGTTGGAGGTGCAAGTGGAGCAGATAAACTCTTTGAACACGAGAATGGAAACAAAGACTTTATTGTATCTTCTACTGCTACTACAGGTGAAACTAAGAAAATGTTTTACAATGTAAAAGCACCCGAACTAGAGAAAGTCAAATCTTTACTTCTCGAAAGACGAGTCAAAACTTTCACAGAAAATAACTGGTGGGAGTGGGGAAGAAAGTACCATGAAAGCGACCTTACAAGAGTCTATGTCAATTCAAAGACAAGAAATCTAAAACCTTTCTTTACACACCCAAGCGATGCCTACTCAGGTTCAATACTTGGAATTTTTATTAAAACTGACCATTCACCTACAGAAGTTGCAGAAGCACTTAACGAACTTAACTGGGAAGAACTCGGGTTCTACTCAGAAGGGCGTTTTGCCTTTACGCAGCGAGCCCTTCAAAACATTTTGCTTCCCAGCAATTTCTTAGATAACTAAAAATAGTTCTTGACTTTTGCTCCAGTTTTTGATATAATAAGAATATGTTATTTAGGAAAGGAACTTGGACAACTAAAGAGAAACAAAGACTCAAAGACTTATACAATACAATGTCTTTGACAGAACTTTCTTCTAAACTCGCAAGATCTACAGGCTCAATAACATCACAAGTTAATTATCTTCGCAAAAGAGGATGGACATTTCACAGGAGACGAGATGGATAAAGTAATTGATTTTCCAAGAATGAGAAAGTCGGAAGAAATATCGGAAAAAGTTATGAAAGCATTGATTATAGAATGTCAAAAGCAAGGACTGAACACACAGAATCAGGACTTTGTATTTGATATGGCATGGGTACAGAAGTTCGTAAGAGCAACTGTCGATAATCAATGTAATATTGCGAATGACCTCATTCGTCTCACAAGAGCGCAAGGACTAAAATGAAAGGCTACATACTATTTACAACAACAGCTTTAATTACTACTATTGCAGTAGCCTATACAAATCTAGAGTATAGAGGGCAACCGAATAACACATCGTGTTATGGTGAATGTTATGCAGAATATGTAGCACTGAATGGTACTGCGTATGAAATAGAACAGCGTAAACAAGCTCTTGCAGCAGAAGATGAGTTCAGTTCTATTAAAAGTCTATGGGCAGGATGCGCTGCATGTCATGGACAAGAAGGTCAAGGCATGGCAGTCTTTCCAGCACTCAAAGGCAGTTCTGCCGATTATATAGAAAATAGACTCTATGCATACCGAAACAAAGAAACTGTAGGAAACATGAGTTCAACAATGTGGGCTCAAGCTGGACAACTTACAGACCAACAGATTACTACTATTGGCAAATACATCGAGACACTATGAGAATTGATTGTAAAGGAATGTCCCCAGAAAAAGCAATTCGAATACTAAGAAGAAAGCTCGAAAACGATGGTTTCAAAGACCGAGTACGAGAACTTGAATACTACGAAAAACCCACCGAAAAACGAAAGAAAGCAAAGGCATCAGCTATCAAGCGACAACAGAAGCTCACCAATGAGTTTCGCAAATTCACTGAAAAAAGACCGAGACACAGAAAATAAATTTTTTACTAAAATTGAACCACTACTTGTTTTCGACTTTCACTTCAATACTTCCCACCAACACGACTATCAACCTTAGCCATCTCAAACACAAAGTATAAAGATTTTTCATGTAAGCACTTTCGAGAGACTGTCTTTTTCTGGTAGTAAAAATCAGTTTTCGACTAAATAAAAAGACTACCACGACAAGAAAGTATAAAATATTTTTCCATTAAGAGAGCGTAA
>Ga0222717_10003328_pt1 | contig 12123 bp, 18 predicted proteins | sample C33_18DmetaG_FD_165053 | JGI IMG/M metagenome (GOLD analysis project Ga0222717, IMG submission 165053) | Estuarine water microbial communities from San Francisco Bay, California, United States - C33_18D | ecosystem: Environmental > Aquatic > Marine > Unclassified | place: USA: California...
CGACAGGTACTGGCATACCGTCATATTCTGGTATTTGGTATACAGATGCTGGTCTTTCAAAACCTGCTGTGTAATCTTCTGTTACAGTTTTACCTAATACTTGTCCGTGAGTAGCTGAGAATCCAAAAAGAAATGCTAATAAAAATAATAGTTTGTTCATATTATATGTAATCTATCAATCCAAAAGTAACGTTGTCAAATTGAGATGGATTAGTTATGAGTTGAAATAACATAAACCCAATTCCAGTAAAAGCCATTGCCATAAGCCCTGTTGAAATTAAAGCTATAAGAGGATGTTCCTCTGTCCATAATTTGTGTAACACATGTTTCATAATCTTTGTTTTAAAAATTTACCAATCTAACCCTTCTGCTTTTCTTTTTTCTGTTTCTGTTTTCTTAACAGGTAGTTTTACAATAGCGGGTTTGATTGTTTTTGTTATAACTATTGTATCCTTTGATCCTTCTGGGACCGTTATTGATTGTTCTATTGCAACTGGTTCAGCTGGTGAAAATATAGCTTCCATATTTGCAATAAGTAATCCTCCAGCAGCAGTTATTATAATTCCTACTGTTGCAATAAGTTGATTTTTTAATTCTTTCATTTTTTATATTTTTGCAAATCCTGTGATTCCGATTATTTGGTGATCGTCAGTAGTGAGAACTAGTTTATAGCTACTAGCCTCTATAGTACGAACATATACTTTTAGTAAGTTGTCTCCTTCTTTAGCATAGAGTCTTTCTTGAGATATTAATCTATCGTTTAATCCATGTCTAATCTTTATTCTATAGTGACCATCAGCTGGAAGCTTAGCATTAATTCTTACCTCTTCTGTGAGTACGGAAGACTGTAATTTTAAACCTGCAGTTTCAGCTATAAATAATTCTGCTGGTATTTCTTGATCTATTGGAATAATTTCTAAGTCATCATCAGTTACACAAGCAACAAATGTTAGAATCATTATTATGTTTATTATTGAACTTTTCATATTATTGAATTATAAATTTAACTTTAGTACCATCAGCTTTAACTCCTTCTGTAAATTCAAAAGAAACTAAACCTGCTGTATTGGAAATAGTTACTCCAGGTGTAAAAATTAGCTTATAAGCATTTCCTAACTTAATAGCAGTCCCACCATCTGGATCTATTGATCCTATCCTTACTGCTGATTTATCTCCGAAGTGAGTAGATACATTAGTCATATCATTTCCAGTATCAAAGATTACATCATCTAAAGTAAGAATTGTTTTATCATATTTTATATTAAATTGAGTACCTACTAATCCTTCTTCTTGAAGATCGATTACTAAATGAACTTTACCATCTACTAAACTAGTAGTAATATCTAAATTAGCCTGTATAGGATCTTTTAGAGCATTTCTAGTAATTGATTCTTTAAACCCTCCTTGTTGCTGTGCGCCTGAAATAGCAGCTTCTGAATTAGTTGGAGTATAAGAATGAGAAAAATCTGGATCACCTATAAACGCATGACCGAAATTAAAAGTTTTATTTGCGTCTGTTACTGTAAATATATAGTCTTGACCGAAATAATAGTCATTAGTTGAAACTCCAAGCTGTGCTGTAGTACCCCATACATTTTTAGCACCATTTGTATCAGATGTAAACCATTCACTTAAACCTTCAACGCCTTGTATGTGACCTAATGCCTCGTATGAGTCATCAAAATTAACGTTACCTGAATTATTTAACTCTGCAAGTAAGTACTGTATACTATAATCAAATGTATTAGCGTCACCTCCGGAAGGTCCTGTACCTGCTCCTATTGCTTGAGCAAATATTATATAGACATCTGTTACAGTAAGTACATCATCTAACCAATCTGCATTTTCATTTAATCCAATTTTAAGGTAGTAACTTTGACCTATTACTAAATCTGATGCTCCTGTTATAATTTGACCGTTAGCATCAAAATTACCACTCTTTATAGCATTTCCTGTTTTACCGTTTACTCCATTTGCAGCATATATTTCATACGTATAGTCAGCAGCATGATCAGCTTTAGCAGGTGTATTTAAATTTATAGTAACTGCTCCTGAATTTACTCCTGTTGTAGCTCCTTGATTATCTATGTTAATTGTACTGTTAAACCATCCAACTTCATGTAAATCTGCATTTGCAGTATCTGTACCATTGTGAGCTCTAACCCAGTTAAAGTCTGTAAGGTGAGTATAATCATCATATCCAGTTCCCTGTCTATCTTTTATTCTATACCTAACATGTAGTATTCTAGTTCCATAAGCTATAGCAGTATTATTCTCCTGTACTGTGATCCTTTCAACTGACCAGTCATTATTAGTTGGGTAAGAATTAGTATCTCCAGTTACTGAGGTTCTTCCAGCCCAACCGTAAATATATTGACTTGTAAGATCGTCAGCATCATAAGTGTCTAAGACTTTATATTTGTACCCGTCCCAGTGAGTTAAAGATTTTGAGGCAGATGTATTACTGCTCAATCCCCAAGTATGGTCTATCTTAGCAAGTAGTTTATTATTATACTGGTAATCAAACTGTATAAACTTAGTTACCGGTGCATTACTATTATAGTCAACCATCTCATACTTAACAGTAATAGTATCACCAACAGCGAAAGGTGGATCACTTGTAGTATAGCTATGATCAATTTTAAAGTCCTGTGCAAGGCCTATCGTTGATATTAATAATATAAAAATAGTTAAAAATTTATTCATTTATTTTAATTTTAATTTTTTTATTAACTGTTCACAGACTTTCTTCATTGCTGTAGAAACATCTGCTTGTGAAAACTTTCCTCCTTCATCTATAATTAATGTAGCAGTAGATACAGATGTAGCTGTACCTCTAGCAGTAACCTTCTTTTTGGGTTTACCATTAACTATTAATTGTGCTTGAGCAACAATCTCAGTTTCGTCTTCAGTTCTATTAAATACAGCAAGCTGCATACTAGTCTTCTTTACATCGAAATAATATAGTGTAACTTGAATCTGATGTGATGAGTTAGGCCCTAAATCAAATCCTTTATCTTGAATAACTTCCTCTAGGATATTCTTAACTCCAAAAGCTAAGCTTCTATTCCCGGCCATTGGCCCTAGAGCAATTTCATTTGTAACATCTGCTAAGGTATAGTAATCCTGAGCGTTTATGTTAAAACTACATAGTGCTAGAAAAGCACATAAAAAAAGTCTCATACTCTTTTACTTATTAGTTGACGTAACTATTAAGCGAAACAATTATATAAAACTCTTTAGGTGTAACTATTGTATATAAATAGCGAAAAAAAAAGAGGCCCGAAGGCCTCTCTAAATATATAGATTTTATTTTTAGACTACGCTTTACGCTGTAGAATATGGATGAGGATAAATACACCTACAAGTCCTAAAAGACCTTCAGCGCTCAACCCTCCTAATATATCCATAATGTTTTGCACTACAGATACTTCAGGCCAAAAAGGAATGTTTACTCCTTTAAAAAGAACCTCAAGTACAACGCCTAAAGCGATTACACTTATACCTACGTCGGTAAGTTTTTTGGCCCACTGGCCAACTTTTTCTAAAATGTTCATGTGTTTTGATTTTAGTTAGACAAATGTAACTGTCAACTTATTTAGGTAGGAATTCCTTAATATAAATAGCAAAAAAAAATGGGACCCGAAAGTCCCACTGTTTGATTAGTCATAAATGTGTAACCCATCAAAGTTATCCCCCTTGGAGATCTTTAATTTCCTTTGGTAAGAACTCAGCGTTGACATGTCCGCATTTTGTACATGCAAAGACTGGGATAGGTACGTACGTTGGCTTTCCTGTACCTGTAAGAAATCCAGAGGCTTTTCTAATGACGAGTTGGTTTGTAAAGAATGCTCCTCCGCATTCATCGCAGGTTGTTGGTGTGGTTTGTGTGATATCGACATTAAGTTGATTGTTCATAGACTTTATTAGGTTAGACTTACTTCTTAGCTTTAGGCTTTCTTTTACGACGAGGTTTTTTACTTGCTTTTTTTTCAGCGTCTTTTGCTAATTTAACTAAAGGATCATTGTCAGGATTCTTTTCGTAAAAAGGATCATCTTTTTTAATGATATTTCCTTTTGCTTTTTTTGCTGGTTTAGCAGCTGGTTGTTTAGCGGATAATTTAAACTTGTAAATTGCAACTCCTCCACCGAGAATTAACAAAGCAATAATAATAAAAATAGTGTCCATAGTAAAATGATTTAATTAAAATATATATTTATATATAAATAGGTTATGATTTAAGTTTCTTCATAGGTTTCCAATAGGTTCCGTATTTATTTTCTATTTTTTCATAGAACGAAATCAAATCTTTTCCTCTAAAGTTAATAACCTCTTTATCGTATTGTGTACTTGTAATTTTAAAAACAAGTATAAAGCTCCTTTTGAGCTCTTCCAAACGTTTTACCTCCTCTTTATCAAAGTCTTCCAGTAAACGTTTACGTCTAGCCCTATCCACTGATACGGCATGATGCCACTGATCCTCCTCATAGTTAAGGCTAATCAGTTTATTATTCATCCTATGTTCTACTATCTCTGCCTCGAACCCATACGGAGCATAGTTAAAGTCCCCATTAAGTATTCTTTCTTTGAGAGAATGTCTAGCAGTCAAAGGTTTATTTTTAGGAGTATAACTTCTCCACCACATAAATCTATCATAAGGTTTTTTATAATAGTCTTTTTTAAAGTACCTCTCTAACCATTTTAAAGAGTGAGTAGGAGTAAAAGGTAAGACATGCATCATATATCTAAGTTTTTTTCACCGTCCGCTTTCCTAGATAGATTAAGTATTCTAGCTGCTTCTAAGATCGACTCTTCTTGATATGTAACAAGAATAGCATAAGCCTGTGCTTTCATTTCACCTGTAAGCGAGGGTTTATCTTCTAAGGCATCAATTTTTTCTTGATCAAAATTAAATTTCTTTTCTTCTTGCATTTCATGCCACTTTTTAACTGAATCACTCATAACTTTTATTTTTGTGTTTAGGTTTTCTCGTATACTTCTTCTTACTCTTATACACATTCGGCTTCATAGCTTCATATATCTCTCTCATAGTCGCTATTATCGTTTTCATATTATTAAATATAAGAATAAAATCTCGTATACGCAACTATATACCAATAAAAACCCCTCCGTTTCCGGAAGGGATAATTAAATTCGCGCGTGGCAACTACGTTGGGTTAGAAGCAAACGCCCCCTACGCCTTCGTTGCGTCCATGTTTGCTTTCTTGTAAGGTGTAATTAACTTTTTAATCTCACCTGCTGCTTTACGAGCTCTTGCTTGTGAAGCTTTAGTAGAACCTTCATTGTTCTCTTGTAAAATTGCAAATTGTTCTGCTATTTGCTCAAATAATTGATCTTTCATAATTTAATTAATTGTGCTGATTAACCTAATAACATATTAGGGTCTACACCAGCGGGGTTAGTATTTTCTTTATTCTCTATTTTTGATACTACTGCTTCAGTTATTAACATAGTACCTGAAACTGATGCTGCATTCTCAAGTGCTAGTCTAGTAACTTTAGTAGGGTCTATAATACCTGCTTCAAACATATTAACAAACTCTTCTGTTCGGGGATTAAAACCTGACCATTTATTTCTAACACTATTAATTTTATTTTTTACTTCTTTTATAAATGCTGATTTAAAGCCTGTGTTTGAAAGTATTTTAATAAAAGGAGTTTCTATTGATGTTATAATAATATTATATCCTTTTAATTCATCTTCGTTTAGTATAAGATTAGGTAGAGATTCTTTTAACATATTTGCTCCATTTAATAAAGCTATACCTCCACCTGGTAAAATACCTTCTTCTAAAGCAGCTTTTGTAGCATGCAAAGCATCATCAACTCTATCTTTCTTTTCTTTCATTTCAACTTCAGTATGGCCGCCAACATATACTATTGCTACTCCTCCAATAAACTTTGCTAATCTATCTTGAAGAGTTTCGATCTCATATGGGGACTTACTTTCATCTACTTGAGTTTTAATTTGGTCTACCCTACTAATAATTGCATCTTCATCTCCATTAGCATCTATAATAGTAGTACTGTCTTTAGAAACAGTAACTTTTTTTGCTGAACCTAGCCAAGCAGATTGGAACTTATCTAATCTCATACCTTTTTCAGATGATACTACGGTGCCTCCAGTAAGGACAGCTATATCTTCTAAAGCTGCTTTTTTTCTATCTCCAAACTCAGGTGCTGCAACTGCTACGACTCCTAATATACCTCTCATTTTGTTTACCACTAAGGTAGAGAGTGCTTCTCCTCCTATTTCGTCTGCTATAATAAGAAGACTCTTACTTTGAGATGAACATGCTTCTAAGATAGGAAGTAGCTCTTTTACTTGACTAATTTTTTTATCTGTAATTAGTATCAACGGAGATTGAAGAACAGCTTGCATAGAGCTATTATCAGTGACGAAGTATGGAGACTTATAACCTCTGTTGAATTGCATTCCTTCAACTGTTTCTAAATATGTTTCTCCAGTACGTGATTCTTCAACTGTTACTACTCCATCTCGGCCTACCTTGTCCATGGCAGTGGAAATCAACTTACCTACTTCTAAGTCATTGTTAGCCGAAATAGTTGCTATTTGCTTTAACTGTTCTTCATCCGTTATGTCTTTAGAGTAATCTTTTTCTATATACTTTACTACATCTTTTACTGCTTTATCGATACCTCTTTTGATATCTACAGCGTTGGAACCTTCTTTTAAGGTTTTAATACCATTTGAAAGTATGTTCTGTGCTAGCAAGGTAGAGGTAGTAGTACCGTCACCAGCATGGTCAGCAGTTTTAATAGCTGCTTGTTTAACTATTTGTGCTCCTAAATTTTCAACTTTATCTTCTAGCTCAATAGATTTAGCTACTGTAACTCCATCCTTAGTTGATACTGGATTACCGGCGTCTTGTTCTATAATAACATTTCTTCCTGCTGGACCTAATGTTGCTGTTACTGCATCTGCTAATTTATTTACTCCTTGTGCTAAAGATTCTCTAGCCTCTTTTGAATATAATATAACCTTACTCATAATTAAATATCTGTGTATTGTGTTTGTTCTATATTTTCTTTTTCACTAATCTTTGCTAAAATTTCTTTATCGGGAGTAATAAAAAATTCATCTCCTTCAAAATCTATTCTAAGAGAACCAATTTTAGGTACTAAAACGATATCACCTACTTTAGCGCTGACTCTAATAAACTGTCCGAATTCAGAATGACGGCCAGGACCTACTGCAACTACTTCTCCCATTTCAGGTCTTTCTTTACCTAAATCTGGAATAACTATGGAGCCGTACATTTGCTCGTTTTCTTCGATAGGCTTTATTACAACTCTATCGTTAAATGGTATTAAACTTTTTGACATATCTTTATAACTTTTTAATTAATATAGTAATAATTTATATAAGAGGCAACTCGAGAGCAGAAAAGTTTAGCTAATTTTCAAAGTTTTTGTCTCTGATCCTTTAGCAAAAGGGATAGTGATTGCTAATAGTCCATATTTAAATACAGCTGATGCTTTACCTAAATTGAACTTACTATCTATTTTCCAACCTAAGTTGAAAGACCTCTTAGCAATACCTTTATGAATATACTTGCCTGTATTTTCATCTACTGTAGGTTTGTTGTAATTAATTTTGATTATATTTCCTTCAATTAAGATTTCGATATCCTCTTTAGCAATACCAGTGCAGGCTATATCTAAGCCTAGACCTTTATCGGTTTCGTAAATATCTACTGGGTGTTGAAGTTTGGTTTGTGCTAGTGGTGCGTAGTTACTAGCGTCTTGGAAGAAATTCCTTACTAAAATGTCGAACGGATTGCGTTCATAAAATAATGTACTCATATCATTGTGTTTTGTGAGTGCCTAAGCTACTCGGTTAATAAAAATTTAAATCGCTCTCGAGTCGATTCTCTTTATAATAAATATAGTTAAATTAAGAAAACTGCCAGCTTAGTTCATTATTATGCTCGCAGTAATATCCATTTGTTTGTATTTCTTTTTCATATAAATAAACTTTGTCTAGGTCTTTACTATGAATCCACCTACTTAACGAGACTGGTCCGTAAGGTTCATAACGTTTTGAAAAATCATAATCTTCTCTTTCATTAATATACTCTAAAAGACTATTGAATAAACCTTTTTTTGCATAAATTAACATATCGTCATTACGTTTATAATCTATTTCTTTTTCATTTGCATACTGCCTAACAGGTACAAACATATCAGGGAATTTTCTATCTTTTAATTTATCGTTATATATCTCTTCTATAGATCTTTTCCACTGTATGTCTAAATCAATATACCAACCTCCCTCTTTAGCTAAAATATTATACTTAACAAAATTGTAACGGTTAATAAACGTATCGTTAGAATAAAAATTAAACTTTTGTTCTTTTAAAATACGGTTGGCATCTTTAGTAGTCCATAACTTAATTTGCCAGCCTGGATGTTTAGTGCTGAAGGAGTTTATGCACTCCTGATATGGTTTAGGTAAGCCTCTCTCACCTATATAAATAAAATGAGCTAAGTTTCTAGTGTCCATCTCTCCAGTTATTAGATATTTCAGGAGGTGCTTTTAAAGTAACTCCAGGTAGTTTAGTAGTATTCTCCATAATCTCTTGTACTATAGGAGCAAACATACTAGCATCTTTCTCATCAACGTTAATTAAAAGTTGATCATGAACCTGTGCCTGTACACAAGCATCTATTCCTAGTTCTTTTGCTTTACGATTAATGACTAAGGCAGCTCTATTTACTACAGCAGCCGCTAAACTCTGTAACTGAAAGTTAAGGCAGTTATTAAGACCGTTCCTGAAATCTCTATAGGTTTTCATAGCAGCAGCTTTTGCTTTATCTCTTACAAATCTATTAAACTTATCAACATATATCTGCTGTATTTGTTCTCCAGTCATAGTCTCTTTCAAACCTTTAGGTTGTCCTATCAGTTTATGAAATAATTCTATATCTAAAGAGTCATCTATCGATACGTCTTCCCATATGTCTTTTTGAAGATCAGCCATAAGAGTAGTATCTTGCCAATTCTGTCTATACCTCCAATTCATAATATTACACTTTCCACTTGAATCCACACCGTGAACTGCCATAACTTCAGGTACTCTAGGTAAATGACGAACTCTACCTACATAGTTAGTAATACGTCCTTTCTTTTTAACTTGCTTTCTAGAATCTTCTCTCCATTTTTTAAGTTCAGGAAATCCATCTAAATAACCTTTAACAAGACCTTCAGCTGTTTTCTGATCAACATTAAGTGACATTTTTAAAGCATATGCTTCCATACCGTAAGCAATTCCTAAAGAGTAAGCCTTAGCTTTATTACGAGCAACAGGTTCTAACTTCTTTAAATAGTTATCAGCTTTCTTATCAGCTGATACTCCATTAGGAAATCTATCTACTTGTTCGTCAAGTTTTTCAGTCTTTATAGCAACCGTAGAATAAAAGTCCCAGCCTTTATTAAATATCTCTTGAAGCGCTTTATCTCCTGTAACTGAAGCGAAACAGTGAGGTTCTAACGATTCGTAATCTGCATCAATAACTTTTCTACCTTTACCTGCAGTTAGAAATGCTCTTACAATATTAACGTATTTCATAATAACAGGAGCATCTTCTCCTTCTTCTAATGGTTTAGGAAGTTGCTGAGCATCTGATCCATATCTACCAGACACGGTACCGTTCTGTTTAAAGTAAAAATAGTACCTACCGTCTTCTTGTCTATCTCTAAATCTATCAACGTAAGTAGATTTAATTTTAAGTAGTTTATTGTATATTCTTAAGTTTTCAGCCCAAGGGTACTTCTTAGCTAAAACTTTTACCATGTCCATATCAAATTTAGCTCTTCCTGATTTAGTATTAGCTCCGGAAACTTTAGGAGTCTCTTTCATATAATCAAAAACTATCTCTCCTAAGTGTTTTTTAGATTGGATATTAATTAAGTCACCATCGTTAGACTCTCTCCATAGTTGCATTGAAATACCTACTCTTTCTACTTCTGATATTAGATTAATATCACCTGTAAGAAGAAATTGCTTAGCTGTTTCTTCAGCTTCGTTTGTAGTTTCTAATTCTTCAATATTTTTCTGAGTAAGAGAGTACTTACCTGTCTTATCAGATTTAGGTAAAGCTAAAGAGTATCTCTGTATTAGGTTTTGAGCCCATGTACCTTTATGGTTAGGAGGAAAAGCCTCTGTAGCAGTAGCCATAATCCAATGCTTTACAACTTCCTTGTTGTTCTTTTTAAATTCAATTAGAGATTTCATCACTATCTCTTTATTCTTTTTTTGATCTACAACAATCTCATCATGAATTTTATCTATTAACTCTACATCTAAATCTACTCCTTGAGCTTCCATAGGTACAGTAACTTCTCGGTAGATCGGCATTACTTCATCTTCAAAGAAAAACTTCTCTAAACCTTCTTCTTTAAGTTTCTTAAGGTACAAATTGCAAATACGTAAAGTTAAATCAGTATCAGCAGAAGCATACTTAGAAAGAATCTCTAAATCAGCTTTAAATATTTCATATAAAGCTTTAGTAGTTTGACCTCCGTTCTTTTTAATGCTTTCTTTAAGTTCAACTTGCTCTTCGTTAGCAGCTTTTTCTACATCTAAACCTAGTTCTTTCTGATTCATTATAGCAATAGACTTTAAACCGAAAGGATTACCGAAACCAAATGCTCCTTCTTCATAAACAGTATGAACAAGTAGACCGGTATCAACCCAAACGTCTGGGAGTAAATCTACACCTAAGTAGTTTTTAATAAACTGAACATCAAATGAAGCATTATGAAATACTAACTTCTTACCTTTCAGTAACTTAAGCAAGTTTTTAGATATAGTCTCAGTAGAAGTTCCACCTATAGTTTGAAGTTCTAATTCATCTTTCTCAAAGTTGAATACTAATGTCGGTAAGTAAAATCCAACACCTTCATCACCAGAAACAGACCATCCGACTATCTTATCCTTTCTAGGGTTAAGACCAGTCGTTTCAGTATCTACTGCTATAACATCAGATGCTACAATATGTTCATGTAAGAGTTTTAAGGTCTCCTTATCTTGGACCGTATAGTACTTTTTTTCTAATTGCATATATAACCTTTTTATTATATATAAAGATACGAAAAAAGGTTGGAAAAACCAACCTCTTAATTAATATTCTCCGTAAAGATCAAACTTTTCCGGCACAGGTTCTTCTATAGTAACTTCTTCTGTTTTTATTGCAAATAATTTTCCATTTAAAGGTTCTAATCTGTAATGTCCTTTAAATTTAGTTTTACGCATATATTGAGTAAGAGTAGGTACTAAACCATCAATAAGAGTCTCTTTATCTATTACTAATTCCCATTTATCCCCAGGTGGTATTCTTTCTGCTATTAATATATTTTCCTCTATAATTTGTTTATTACTCATTTTATTTTAGTTTATTTAATATCTCTGGGTTTTGTTTTATAGTTTGAGTTGTTATCATATTTTTTAGCTTAGTTGTAGACCAACCGTGACTTCTAGAAATATAAACTACTTCAGGTGGTAAATGATCACCGGTAAATTTTTTACCTATATACTCATCTCCTAATATTCTTATATCTGGTTTTAATGATATTATAAGTTTCACTAGATCTTCTTCTGTACGGTATGTAAAAACTGCGTCTATATACTTAATAGCTATTAATGTTCTATACCTATCGTACAAAGAAATAACAGGTTTATACTTATCTTTTCTCCCTATAGATGGATCATCATGCAAAAAAACTATTAAGTGTTCACAATGATGCTTTGCTTGTTGGAAAGTATGTATGTAGCCTGGGTGTATAATATCGAAGTTACCTGCTACAAAACCTGTTTTTATTTTCATACTATTGCTCTTCCTTTCATTCTTTCCCAATCTCTATTTTTTCTTACCTCATTGTTTTTTTCTTCTACTGCTTTTAAAAGAGTATGTTTAACTTTATAATTTTCACCTAACTTAATTAAAGCAGAAAGATCTTTTGGAAAGCAATGTCCACCGTAACCTAAATCTCCATCCGGACCAGGTACTGCCCAATGAGAGTCTCCTAACCTACTATCTAAAGTTGCGTATTCTACTACCTTGTCGTAGTCGTGACCT
>Ga0222717_10003329_pt1 | contig 12119 bp, 17 predicted proteins | sample C33_18DmetaG_FD_165053 | JGI IMG/M metagenome (GOLD analysis project Ga0222717, IMG submission 165053) | Estuarine water microbial communities from San Francisco Bay, California, United States - C33_18D | ecosystem: Environmental > Aquatic > Marine > Unclassified | place: USA: California...
AAGGTTAAGATCAAGGACAAGATTAAGAAGAGCAAGTCAGGCCTAGTGAAGAAGGATAAGCGACAGAGTAAGTATAGGTAGGTCTCTCCTTGAATCTGTATATCTAATATATTTGTCTCATGGATTTTATTCTTGACAATCTCGCTGAGCTCGTAATCGGAGTTCTCGCCCTCATCAAGGTGGTAGTGAACCTCACTCCAACGGAAAAGGACAATCAGGTATTTGGTTATCTCGACAGCTTGGTAAATATGATCATCTCTGATAGAAAAAAGAGCTAATGGCACAGAAAAGTTACGCCGAGGCCAAAAAGGCCAACCCTAACCTTGACAAGCTGATCAAGGAAAGAAAAGGGTATGAAAAGGGGAGCACTGACTACAACAAAGTTCAGAATCAAATCAATAAGGCTTACGGCGTAGCTAAGATGCGTCCCGAAGCGGCTAAGATGGCTCCAAAGCCTAAAGCTAAGCCTGCTCCAAAGCCTACTCTGAAGGGGAGCACAACTCCTAAGCCTGTAGCTGCAGTAAAGAAGACCAAGGCTTCTATTAGGGAAACTGCTCAAAACAGAAGGAAGGGGGCTAGGTATGAGAAGCGCGATGCAATGAAAGAGCTTCGCGGATCTAAAAAAACACCTAAGGATCGTACCGTCGCTCAAGGAGCTGACCGTGCCGATCGTAGAGCTGAAAGGAAGCAAGACCGCGCCAAGAATAAAGCCAAGAGGCAAGGTGCCAGGGCCGTAAAGAAAGCAGGTAGGAAAGTAACCAGAATGGTGGGACGCGCAGCGTCTACGCTTGAAAACAAACTGAAAGGGTTGTCATGATGAACTCAGGAACAATGGCGGATATGCTCCGCGAAGCAATGGAGAAGAAGCAGGGGGGTAAGAACAGCTTCACCATGACGGGGCAGTATACGTCACCTGTTCAGAGAGACGGAGACCGAGAGTTTGTTGTGTATGAGTCTCCTAACGGAGAAGAAGTAAAAGTCTACGGGAACTGGAATGAATATGCTGTCTCTCAAGACGAGGAGGGCAGGATGATGATCGCTGACGAAGACTACCCTATCGTAGAAAACGCTGAGGGGGAGTTTGTTCTTGACGAAGAGACTTTTGAAGGTCAGATGAAAGGTGCAGAGATGGGCCAGGGTGCAGAAGGCGGTCCTGGTGAATCTAAGATGCAAGACCTTATGGAGAAGCTTAGCCAAGCTAGAGGTGAGGGCGGAGCCCCAGCCCCAGGAATGGCTAACGGAGGTAAGATCTACGCTAGAGGTGGATACATCAGTGGTGGTGGAGGCGGCGGAGAAGCCGATGACGACAACGCCTTGATTGTAAACGGTAAGTATTCCCCGTTTATCAAGAGGTATATGAATGGGGGTAAGATGTCTAAGGACGACCCTAATCTCCCACCAGAGCGGTTCTTTGCTCGTCCTGAAGCGGTAAACCCTAGCGATCCAGACTCACCTATGACGGTGGGGTTCTACGATGAAGGCAGGAAGGTCACTTCTCAGGATTTTGCTAGGGCTCTTGAAGGTGCTGGCGAGGGCGGTCACATCCAAGACTATGTAAAGTCTGGGATGAAAAACATGCCGATGTTCGATCGTGCTTCAGGAAGCTGGGCGTATACCTCTCAAGACCCTCGCACCAGGAGGTTCGAAGCGCAGCGTAGGGCTAGGAATTAAAGCTGTTCCACCCTAATCATACCCTTACCTTCCTGAGTGATATTGAACTCGTTGGAGTCGTTGATCCTGATGGCTACCACCCTGTCTAAGAGGACGCCGTTCCTGTAGAAGCTGTATACGTATGAAGAGTTAGTGTTGCAGACGGGCTGGAAAACAGCGACTTGATCTGTCATCTCGTATGTACTTAGTGGGGATCCGTTCTCTGCCACGATACGTGCTGTACAGTCGAAAGTGTTTGTGTCCATAGACATAAATAGGATGTCGCACTGGGCGTTAGAGACGAAAGAGAGAAGCAGAGTTGCGCTTACGAGGAGTTGCTTGATGTAGTTCATAATTGATTAAATTTGTTTGCTGATCTCAGTCTATGAAGAACTTTTCGGCTTTCCAAATTTCGACCTTGTTAATCGGTGTTAACCATGGGCAGTAAAGGATACTTCAATCCAAGATTGAAACTTAAAGACATAAATAAAAGAAGGAATGAATTTGTCCAAAAATCTGACCCTAAAAGAGTGTACCAGAAGCCAGACGGCAAAACGCCTTGGTATAGAAAATCAGCCTGACGACCCCCAGGTAACGAACTTAAAATTAGTAGCGGAACATGTCTTTCAACCTATCCGAGATAACTTTGGAGTCCCGATATACGTCTCGTCAGGATACAGGTCTCCAAAACTCAATTCTGCCCTTAACGGTAGCAATACCTCTCAGCATGTTCAGGGCCGCGCCTTGGATCTTGATGCTGACGTTTACGGCAAAGTAACCAATGCAGACATTTTCCACTACATTAAAGAGTGCTTGGATTTCGATCAGCTCATATGGGAGTTTGGTGATGACAGCAATCCCGACTGGGTTCATGTATCCTACACCTCACCCACTGAAAACAGAGGGAGGGTACTCAAAGCATACAAAGACCCCTCTTACCCAGGAACCACCTATAAGCTCTGGTAAAACCTCTGCACCATAAGCCTAGCTTTTTGTGTTATGGCATACCTAACTCGGTAATTGTACTTGGTTTCTTCTCTAAATAGATGATCCTCTAAGCTTTTAGACGGGGTAAGTCTACCGAAGTGCTGATATACCAGCCCTTGCTGCTGTAGAGGGTATACTGTCCTGTTGGCCATATTGGTTCTATTGAATCCGTATTCCTCGGCTGCATAATCTATAGTCCAGAATTCCAGGTCGTAAGCCCAGAGAAGGAACTGCAGGTGGCTCCAAGAGACATCGTTAGAGGCGCAAAACTGATTTTTAGCAGAGTGTATGTTCTTTAGATAATTGTTGTTTACGTACTTCTCTTTTAGCTTAGAAAAGTCACGGAATAGCTTCTGTTTACTAACTTTCGACTTGGGCATGATTACGTATCTTTGATATATGAACGCAAAGGATAAAGAATTTATCGCAGAGGCTTACTCTTTGGTCGTGCAAATAGAAGAGCTCATCAGGGCGTATGGGTACGAGGACAAGGTGATGTCAGCGATAGTTCTTGGTGTCCTTGACGTTGATCTCCAGGATGAACCTAAAGAGGGTGACGAGGTTAACTTAAAAAGCGTTTTTAGCTACAATCTAGATAGCAAGCTAGAGCTAGAAGTCGTAAAGGAAATAATGGATAGTCAGTTCCAGGACCCTGATGATGACCTAGATAGCATGCTTGGCGATCTAGGAATATCATTGAACTAATGGACGGACTTATTAGAAAAATTGTTATAGGGCAAGACCCTAAAAACGCTATGGCATACTTTATTGGTATGAGAGCAGGAGAAAGTAAAGTCTCTGCTATTATTCAGGACGACTCTTACTTGCACAAGTTTGGCAAATGCCGTTACTTAGTGTACATAGAAAATGAAGAGGGCACTGTCCTTTGGAAGGCTGTCGATGGTATGCCATGTTTACTTGAATTTGATCTAGACTTCTAATATAATGAAACCACTTGAGTTATTCGTAGTTCACATAGACGAAAAGACAAAAGACACAATCAAGACTGAGTCGGGCCTTGAGCTGTTTATAGACACAAAATTTAATGAGTTCAAGCACAGAACCACAGAAGGGGAGGTCATTGCTTCGCCGTCTAAGCACAAGACTGGCGTTGAGCCTGGTGATACGCTATACTTTCATCACCTCGTGGTGCTTAACGACGGTCAACCGCTTACTGGTGAGGACAAGAATTATATTGTTAAGTATTCCCCCGACATTACGATCAATAATCAAGCTATCGCTTATAAGAGCAAGAAGACAAAGAAAGTATATCCTCTTGCGGGTTGGGCTTTGCTGGAGCCTAGCGAAGAAGATACTCCGAGACATGATGGAGACATAGAGCTAGTCGACCTCAAAGAGAAAGAAGTAAGGACTGGAATAGTGTCGTTTAACAGCCTAGAGTTAAAGGAGCTTGGAGTTAAGAAGGGCGATACTGTTGGTTTTCAGAAGAATATGGATTACAGAATATTAATTGATGGCAAAGAATACTACAGGGTCCCAGCGGACAGGCTCCTATACAAAATTTAATACCCTCGGTGCAGCGGTAAAGCTCATGGACGCTATGGCAATAGCTATTGACAATATGATCGAAGAGGTGAAAAAACCAGTAGATCAAGAGATCAACGGTTCCGCTAGAAAAGCCGAACTTCAATCCGTTAAACAAACCGCTATAGACTGTAAGGAGCTCCTCAGGGAGAGGCAATCTTTGGAGCAAATGGTAAAAGAACTAAGAGAAAATGGACAAGTCGAAGAACACAAAGACTACTCAGGTGGCTTTGCAGAAAAGTTTAGCAAGTGATCACACTAAAAGAATAGGTGATTATAATTGGGTATCTTCGTCCACAAACAATCACGTCTATTTTAACGACGAGTGGAACGGGGAATATGAAAGCTAGAAACTACAAAAAAGAGTACAGAAAGTACGGGGCTTCAAAGGCTGCTAAAAAGTACCGAGCCGAGTTGAATAAGTTCAACAGGGACAAAGGCACGGTTGGCAACGGAGACGGACTCGATGCTGCTCACTCTGGTGGTAAGATTAGAGGATTCTTGAGGGAGGCTTTGAACAGGGCCAACAACAGGCCTCGGAAAAGAAGTAGTAAGTAAAATCGGTGAGTATCTCCTCAAGCTTATATCTTGTAGAAAGAGTAATCGGTCACATGTGGGTTCAAACCCCACCTCGCCGACTTAATTAAATATAAAATGGCAAAGACGGAAAGCGGATACCAGGAGAAGCATAAAGTTTCTAGACCTGACGTACATTCTAAAACCAGGACTTCTAACAACAAGTCTTCAAAGCACTATAAAAAACCATATAGAGGACAAGGGAGATGATCAGATTTTTTACATTGAGCAAGTTCTTTATTATGATACTTCTCATGATATTGAATGCGCTACTTAACGCTAGACCAGCGAACGGGCAGTGTGACCTTGAGCTTCTTGATGTAGATTTTAACGAAGGGACGTTTACTATTGCGTTCAACAATACCAACAACTGCGGTGGAACAGGCGGACCTGACGGAGTCTCTGAGATACAAATAGGGTTTCAAGCTGTAGATCCTGATAACGGGTGTTCAGCTATGAACCAAGGGTGGACCTTCCCTTCTGGGATATCTATTTCAGGGGACAACAATCACCCTGGATGGATATTCTCGTCGACATCGAACGAACAAGGAGGTAACTGGACAAACCTGTACGACGATGAAATAGATCCCCCTTACTACACTGGGGACACTATAACGTTCCCTCTGTACAATCAGTATCAGAACAATTGTGTAGATGGATTTTGGTCTACATACCTGACGTGCCAATTGCAAGACGCCTTACAGTTTTGGCTTGACGAGGGCCTGAGTATACAGGTCGTGATATGGCAGATCAGTTACGGACCCACTATGTATGAGGCTGACGGAGGTTGGGCTGAAGTGGGGGCTAATGGAGACGGCACTTCAGTAGGATCAGGTCTTTATGAGGACTCAAACTTCTTGGACAACTGGCTGATCTTCGGGCCGTGTGGAGAGGACGTACCAGTGGTCATAACGGATACAATCTACATAGAACTTCCTCCAGACACTGTGACGGACACAATCTACATAGAGATTCCTCCAGACACTGTGTATGTGGAACTTCCTCCCGATACGATAGAGTATTACTTTAACGACACGACGTATCTTACTGATACCGTGTATATTGACGTATGGTATTATACCACGGACACTTTGGTTCAGTATATAGAGCTACCACCTGACACTTTGGTTCAGTATATAGAGCTACCACCTGACACGGTAGAATATTTTTCTACAGACACATTGTACTTAACAGACACTGTATTTGACACTACCTACGTATACTTAAATGACACTACGTATGTGTACGACACTACATACGTGTATCAGGCCGACACTTTGTACGAGTACATAGTACAGGAGATATGGATAGACTGCACTACAGGGCTTCCGTGTATTGAAAACCCGCCAGGGGTAGATGAAGAGCAGGTTGTATACGTGCCTAATGCGTTCTCCCCAAACAATGACGGGGTAAACGATGCTTTCTTTGCTGTCACTCAAGACCCAGACTTCTGGCTGGAATGGGAGATGGTCGTGTTTAGCAGGTGGGGGGACATAGTGTTTAGGTCTAATGACCCTCGCACAAAGTGGGATGGATCTGTAATGGGTGGGAGCCACTATTCCCCTCATGGAGTATACTCCTGGATCATAAACGCTAGAGGCAAAAGAGAAGTGGCTATACGCCTCAAAGGGAGTGTAGTTTTAGTTCAGTAACTTTAGGCCTCTATAGCTCAGCTGGATAGAGCAACAGCCTTCTAAGCTGTAGGTCCCTGGTTCGAGTCCAGGTGGGGGTACAATACAATTCATTATGAGTAAATACAAGTGTGAGTGCGGTGAAACATCCGAAGTGTCTGGGGTAACCATTAAGGTTATAGACGGGGCTGTACGTCACGACGTTAAGTGTGATTGCGGCAAATACATGGATCTAGTAGACAAAAAGACTGGGGTCCCTTCATTTAGAAGTAATAGGTATGGACAAGTCCGATGACGTTATTTGGTTGGACGGCGGACATTCAGGAGGAGATGTTCTCGAACTCCATGGGCTTCTCGTTGGTCTTCCGAAAAAGCCAAAGCGATCTAAAATACTCTTCCATGACAAGCCAAAGAGGATGCAGATGTGGTCGCGCATCACTATGCCCCAAGAGTTGTCTAGGGTTAGAAGTATGGATGAGTGGCTCGAAAAACCTTCCGAGTTTCGAAGAAAGTTTTCTTCTTACATCGAAGAGGAGTTTGAGCGCAGGCATAACGGTGTTTGGTTTTACAATAATGGCGTGCCTACGTACATTACAGGGAGGCACTATATGTTCTTACAGTGGTCGAAAATCGATATCGGATATCCTTCGTATCTTGCCTTCCAGCGTGAGATATTTCTTCATATGGCTGCGTGCGAAATCGATACCCGTTGTATCGGTCAGCTATATACTAAGTGTAGGCGTTCTGGCTATACTAATATCTGTGCCTCTGTTCTTATTGACGAGGCTACGCAAGTTAAAGACAAGCTGCTGGGCATTCAGTCAAAGACTGGTAAAGATGCTCAGGAGAACATATTCATGAAGAAAGTGGTTCCGATGTTTCGGAGCTACCCCTTCTTCTTTAAACCTATTCAGGATGGAACGACGAACCCACGTATGGAACTCGCTTTTCGGGAACCATCAAAACGAATCACCAAGAAGAATAAGACGTCACAAAAAGGCGACGCACTCAACACCATTGTCAACTGGAAAAACACCACCAACAACGCCTACGACGGAGAAAAGCTACACATGCTTTACCTCGACGAGGCAGGTAAATGGGAAAAGCCAGTCGACATTAAAGAAGCATGGCGTATTGAGAGAACTTGTCTCATCGTTGGTAAGAGAATAGTTGGCAAGGCTCTAGTTGGGAGCACTGTGAACCCCATGAATAAAGGAGGTGATGAATACAAAAAACTATGGGAGGATTCGGACCCTTCTGAACGAAATGCCAACGGAAGGACCAGGAGCGGTCTTTACCGTATTTTTATTCCTGCTAATCGCGCTCTTGAGGGGTTCTTTGATCGCTATGGGAACGCTATTGTGGATAGTCCTGATGTTTCAATAGAAGGTATTGATGGAGAGGTAGTAGACCAAGGGAGTAACGAATACTTAAAGAACGAAAGAGCCTCACTCAATCACGATCCGTCTGAGCTTAACGAGATCATAAGGCAGTTCCCTTTAACTGAAGACGAAGCGTTTAGAGACAGCATAGAGGGCAGTATATTCAACGTAGGTAAGATATACCAGCAGATAGACTGGAACGGCAATATGTTCCCTAACCCTATTGTGCAGGGCAACTTTATGTGGAAGGAGAAAGACAAAGAAGTGATATTTTCTCCAGACCCCAGGGGTCGATTCCGTATTTCTTGGCAACCGCCCTCAAGCATGAGGAACAAGTTTTCAGAAGCCAAAGGAAAGAAAGCCCCGATGCATACCCAGCATGGCGTTGGGGGCGTTGACTCTTATGACCTTGACGAAACCGTTGACGGGAGAGGATCTAAAGGTGCCCTGCACCTGTACAATAAATTCAATATGAGTGATGATGTACCGAGCAACATGTTTGTTTTGGAGTACGCCTCTAGACCTGATCTAGCCAGTATATTCTATGAAGACGTGCTTATGGCTGCTTTTTATTATGGATACCCTCTTCTAGTGGAGAACAACAAGTACGGTATCGTAAGGTACTTTGAATCAAGGGGTTACGACGATTACCTTCTTGACAGACCAGAGCACTTGAAATCGGCTTCGTCACCTAAAGTGAGGACTAAAGGTATACCATCTAACTCTCAGGATGTAATACAGTCCCATGCCCATGCGATTGAAACGTATATACACGATCATGTTGGGATAAGGCCCGATACAGCAGATTTTGGAAATATGTATTTTAACAGAACCCTAGAGGACTGGATAGGATATAAGATTACAAACAGAACTAAGTACGACCTCACTATAAGCTCTGGGTTGGCACTTCTTGGCGCTCAGAAATACAAGAAAGAAAAACCAAAGTCCGACCTAAGTGACAAGGTGTTTTTCAGGAAAACAAAAGTAAAAGAATGGCACCGTTAACTTCCTTATATTTGCCGTTAGATGTACGGCAAACAGGGGAAAAATAGTGTTAGCTTTCCTGATCCGTTAGCGCCACAAGCCACAAAAGAGGGAAAGGAGTACGGTCTGCGATACGCTAAGGCCATTTCCGCTCAGTGGGGGAGCTCGGAACAGGACAACTCACTCATGCGCAAGCGCCGAAAGGTCTTTGAGCGCAACAGAAAATACGCAAACGGAACTCAGGACACGTCTATATACAGGCAACTTCTTACGAGTCTAGATCCTAGCAACTCAGACGGAAGCTTCCTGAATATGGACTTTACCCCTGTCCCTATACTTCCGAAATTTGTTCGGATCGTTGTAAATAAGATTCTGTCCAGCGAACCTTATCCAAACCTCGAAGCTGTCGACCCCCTGTCATCAAGCGAAAAGGATCTGGAGAGAAAGAAGGTGGAGATGGCTGTGGCAAACAGGGAGAAGCTCAATGCCATAAAGAAGCAAACAGGAGTAGACATCGCAGAGATGGAACAGATTCCTGAAACCCTTGAAGAGGCCGAAATCTTTATAGGCAATAACATAAAGTCGTCTTCTGAGATTGCAGCTCAGATTGCAACCAATATGACGTTGAAGTGGAATGACTTTAACGACACTGTATATCGTAGGTGCATCAATGATTTGACTACCCTGGGGATGGCTGTCAGCAAAAGAGACAATGATCCTAGCTATGGTATCAACGTAAGCTATGTAGACCCCACTGACTTTATTCACAGCTTCACTACGGACCCTAACTTTGGGGATCTCATCTATGCTGGTCACGTTAAGCGCATTCCTATTCAGGAGCTCAAGCGTATTGCAGGAGACCAGTTTACCGAAGAGCAGTATGCGGATATCGCAAAGAAGGCTGCCAGTAAGTATGGGTACGACTCATCGAAGATTGGCGAGTCTAGGTACGACGACTACCTGAAGAGATACAAGTTTGGTTATGACGAGTATATGGTTGAAGTCATGGACTTTGAGTTCTTGTCCGTGGACTGCATGTACTTTGAGGAGAAGGAGAGCAAGTACGGAAACACTGGGTTCTACTACAAAGGGGATAGCTATAAGGAGCCGTCTAACTCCGTATATAAGAGAGACGTAACAAAGCTGGAAAACGCTACTGTTTATGGCGGTAGCTACATAATGGGGTGCGATATGTTGTTTAACTACGGCATGAAGACCAACATTCCGAAGAACATTCATGACCTAACTAGAACTAACCTTTCCTACTCTGTAGTTGCAACAAACCTTGAGGACATGATCCCTAAGTCTATGGTTGACAGTTGCATAGGTTTTGCGGACCAGCTTCAGCTTACCCACTTAAAGATTCAACAAGCTATTGCTAAAGCTAAGCCTGATGGCATTATCATTGACGTAGAGGGCTTGGAGAACGTTCAGCTTGGAAAGGGCGGGGACCTTCAGCCACTGGAGTTGCATGATATATATGAACAGACAGGTGTCTTCTACTACAGGAGCAAAAACCCTGATGGCGGTTTTCAAAACCCTCCCATCAGGGAAATCGGTAATAGTGTACGCAACATCAACGAGTTTATTGCGCTCTACAATCACTACCTGAGGATGATCAGGGACGCCACAGGCATCAACGAAGCTATGGACGGGACAACCCCGAAGGGTGAGCAGTTGGTTGGCGTCAGGCAGCAAGCTATTGCCGCTGGTAATAATGCTATCTACGACATCACAAACTCCTCTATGGTGTTGTTCAAGAAGGTGTGCTCAGACATCGTTAAATGTCTCCAGGTGATACCTAGGGAAAGCATCCTATATAAGGCTTACGAGAACGCCATTGGAAGTGAAAACATTGGGGTCCTAAACACGTTTAGCGACTTACCCATGTACAACTTTGGCGTGCAAGTAGTCAAAGAGATGGAGGATGTAGAGAAGCAGTACCTAGAGCAAAACATTCAAATATCACTTTCTCAAAAGGAACTTGACATAGAAGACGCTATCGCCATCAGGCAGCTTAAAGACATCAATCAGGCGGAGAGACTGCTCGTTGTTCGTCGTAAAAAGCGCATAGCATCCAACCAGCAGGTAGCTCAGCAAAACATCCAGATGCAGTCTCAGGCTCAGGCTCAGGCCGCTCAGGCTGCTAGTCAATCTAAGATGCAGGAGATGCAGGCAAAGGCTCAAATCGACGCTCAGATGGAGCAGATGAAGGCTCAGCTAGAGTCTCAGATGGAAGTGCTCAAGCACGAACACAGAAAGGAGATTGAAATCATTAAGGCTCAGGCCACTCTCGGATTCAAGGCTGATGACAAGGAGTTTAAAGAGAAGCTGGAGGTACTCAAGGAAGACAGAAAAGACGAGAGGGTTAAGAAGCAGTCTAGCGAACAGAGCAAGCTTATATCTCAGAGACAAGGAGAAAGAGGTGAGCTTCCAGAGCCAGCGGAAGGCGATGAAGGCGACAACTCTCAGAAAATAATAAATCAAATTATTCAGAATGCCCAAGCAACTCAATCTTGATATAGCGACTAGAGTCGATATCACCTGTAGAAAGGGGGATACGTTTCGTATGGAGATCGACTTTGAGGACACTCAGACCCTGACGGGATGGAAGATGGAGGTTAGGACTCATGATACTGATGACACGACTTCTCTTCCTGGTCCATTTCTAGATGGCTTTACGTTCGCCTTGCAGAATAACGCTGAAGGTGTTGAGGATGCTGTTTTGGTAGTTACTAAGGCCGCTTCTGATATGGACGTTACTTCTGGGTTGTACGTGTACGACATCCAGCAAGCCGATACGACCGTAAAGACATACCTCTACGGCGTTTTTAAGATTAACGAAGACATTACCCTTACCTGATGGCAATAAAAGTCACCATAACTCCTCCTGAGGTAAAGCCAGTCAAGATCTCCCCCGCTGGAGGTCTTGCTGGTAACTCGGCGATTACAGCAGCTGTAACTATTAACGAAGATCTCCCGTATGATATGGGAGGGAACAGCTTCGGGGAGCTAAGCGGACAGGGTACATATACTCCTCCCGTTGGTGGCATCACTATTATTGACTTCATCAAGGATGTCCTTGTGTCGGCTCTGCCAGTAAACGCTTCTATATCTGCCACTCCATCACCGTTGGCGTATAACTTGGCCTCTTCCACTATCTCTGTAACCCCTACGTTCAGCTCTGGCAACGCAGGTATAGGGTCTTCAGCTACCGTAACCCGTATACTCAACGGGGTAGAGACGGAGATCTCTGCCGACGCTACTAGCGGTACAGCCATTTCTGATTCTGTAACTCTAAATACCCTTCCTGGTTCTTCTTCGTTAAACTCCCTGTCTTATAGAGTTGACGTTACTGACGATA
>Ga0222717_10003335_pt1 | contig 12106 bp, 3 predicted proteins | sample C33_18DmetaG_FD_165053 | JGI IMG/M metagenome (GOLD analysis project Ga0222717, IMG submission 165053) | Estuarine water microbial communities from San Francisco Bay, California, United States - C33_18D | ecosystem: Environmental > Aquatic > Marine > Unclassified | place: USA: California...
TGATCCAGCGCACTGACGCACCATTGTCGATCACGATGCCGAATGGCAGTCCGTGCTCTTTGACGAAATCTTTGATTGCCCGAACCTTTTCCGGCGACGCGGACTGGTCGTATATAATCTCGATTGGTTTATCAATGAACTAGACGAAAGGTCGCTATCAAAGACTGGCGTGTACACTGCAATGAACGCCGCATTCACAGCGGCATCGATTAGCAATCACCGGCAGAGGTATTCTTTGTAAAGACATCCTGAACCATTAACCACAGCATGCACCAACGCTATCAGAGTAACATTTAGACTGGTCCAGCTTTGGGGGTGTTCCCACCAAGAAGAAGGTTTTGGCACGCTGCGGCATGCCAACCGCGGACAACACCGCGATGGCGATCCTCCACGCGTGATCGAATCAATCCAGGTCAACCAAATAACATGCCCACTATCGGGTAAACACCCGATAGTATAAATACTTCTTTTATGCTATATTAGGACATTCTTTGATGTTTTTTAGTTAAATCCCCTACAATTATCTACGATACTCCTCTTAAATCTACGATATTCTCCCAAAATCTTTTCCTGTAATGACTACGACAACCACCATTCACCCGACTGCAAACGCTTCGGACCAAACCAACTCCAGCGGCGTGCAGCGCGGGTTTGTTATGCCGGTTGCGCTGACCTTACTCACCATCTTTTCAGCTGGGACCGCGCAGGCAGTGGATTTATATTGGGACGGCACCACCATTGCGGGCGACGCTGACGGCGGCACTGGCACCTGGGACAACGGCACAACGTCTAACTGGGACGACGCGGCGAGCGCAGGCACCGACAGCGTTTGGAACAACGCCACGCCAGACAGCGCTATCTTTGGCGGCACGGCGGGTACTGTCACCCTGGGTGAGGCGATTACCGCGGACAGTCTCCAGTTTGACACGACCGGCTACACTGTCACCGGCAGCACCCTGACCCTCTCTGGATCGTCAACAGTTACCGCCAATGAAGATGCAACCATCGGATCAACCCTTGCCGGCACTTCCGGCCTGACCAAGGAAGGCACGGGCACCCTAACCGTGGAGGTGACTGCGGGAAGTGGAACTGTCCTCCCCACAGGGACCACAACGGTGAATGGTGGCGCTCTTGAGATCGACTTGTCAAGTGCCGGGGGTGATCGCTCATTTAGCAGCAATCCATTTGTCATCAATGGTGATGGTAGTAGCGTGCTGATTTTCGACACTATTGCAGGCAGTCAACGTCAGATTTTCACTAATGCAGATTGGACTTTCGGGAGCTCCGGCGGGGGCACGGTCACCATCGACGGCATTAATCCTATTGTGAAGGGTATGAACATCACGACAACCGGCGGTGTGATGAATACATTTGGCGGAAACGCGAGACTCAATGGTCAGGGTTCCACTACGAATCCAATCACTTTTGATGTCGCCGCCGGCACGGACCCAAGCGGGGTTGATCTCGAATTCTCAGGTAATGCTGGCAACCTCAAGTTGGTTAAAGCTGGCGAAGGGGTGATGAGCATCACCAGTGGCGCCAACAGTATAAATGCAGGTATCGCTATCAATGCTGGAACGCTGGAGCTCGCCGGAAGCGGAAGCCTCAACGCGGGCAGCTACAGCAGTGCCATCGCCATCAATAACGCCGGCATTTTCAGGCTCAGCGGTGCTGGCCAGACACTCAGCGGCAACATCACCGGCACCGGATCGTTGGAGAAAATCAACGGCTCAGGGGCGCTCACCCTCTCTGGCAACAGTACATACAATGGTACGACCACCGTGGGTGATGGCGCCGGCACGGATGACTCCCTCCTTTTTGCCGGCTCGACCACCGGATTCTCCAGCAGCTCAGCCTTCACCGTCAACTCCGACGCGGTCGTGCTGCTCAACAACTTTAGCAACGAGATTGGTTCGCTGGCAGGGGCCGGCATCGTCAGGAATGCAAACTCTGGTACCACCGCAGCCACCCTGACCACAGGTGGGGATGATACCAGCACCATCTTCTCCGGTATTATTCAGAATGGCGCCGGCGGCGCTCTTTCGCTGACCAAAACCGGCAGCGGCACCCAGACTATGACCGGCATTAGTAATTACACTGGTGCGACCACGATCGACGCTGGCACCCTGCAGCTCGGTGACGGAGCTACCACAGGATCGCTCACCGGCACCACTAGTATCTCCAATAACGGCAATTTGACCATCAATCGCAGCAACGCCTTTGACCAGACCACCGACCTCAACGCGCAACTAATCACCGGCACCGGATCATTCACCCAGGCCGGCAGCGGCACCACCAGCCTCACCGGTGCCAACACCTACAGCGGCGCGACCACCATCACCGCGGGCACCCTGCAACTCGGTGACGGCAGCGACGGCAATGATGGCACGATTGCCGGCGCGAGTATCGTCAACAACGCCAATCTCACCTACAACCGCTTTGGCACCACAAGCTATGGCGGAGTGATCAGCGGTAGCGGTTCGGTTGCTAAGGAAGGCGCCGGGACCCAGACTTTCACCGGTGCCAACACTTACACGGGCACTACAACCATCACCGCAGGCACCCTTCAGCTCGGTGACGGGGGAGCCACGGGATCGCTCTCCACCACTAGTGCCATCAGCATCGCAAGTGGTGCAACCTTTGCGATCAACCAGAGTGATACCGTCACCCAGGGCACCGATTTCAGCACCGCGGCCATCAGCGGTGACGGCGGGTTCACCCAGTCTGGCAACGGCACCACGACCCTCAATGCCGCCAACACCTACACTGGCACCACCTTCATCGACGGCGGCACCTTGGTCGCCGAGGGCGATGATGTGGCCGCAACCTCGGGCGCCCTCGGCAACGGTGGCAACATCGATTTCGGTGGAGGCACCCTGCAGTATGCGACCGGCGTGACCCAGGACTACAGCTCCCGCATCGCCAACAGCGCGAGTGCGATCAAAGTCGATACTAACGGCGAGACCGTTCTTTGGAATGCCACACTCGCCACTACGAATACCGGTGGCCTGACCAAGGAAGGCAGCGGCTTATTCAGGATCGTAGCCACCAGTAACTACGATGGGGCAACAACAATCAATGGAGGAACACTACAAATCCGGAATGTTACCGGGACTCAGGGCTGGAGGCCGGGAGCAATAAATATTAACAACGGTTCCACCCTGCAGTTCACAGGTACAGACCAAACCATCTTGCAGGGCACAACAGACAATATCACCTTCGACAGTAACGGTGGTGGCAGCATGGTGATGTCGAAAAACACCATCTGGAGAAGTGCGCACATTGTCACCACGGGTGGCGCGCAGAACACGGTCTCCGGCACGTATTTCAACGGCCAGGGTGCAGTCGCTGGTAATCGAGTCATTTACGACGTGGCAGATGGTACGGATGCGGGCGGCATCGATCTGCTGGTTAGTTCAGAACACCGCAATGTGGGGGGCATTACCAAGAATGGTGCAGGGACATTGGCTTTGAGCAATGGAACAAATAGCATGAACGGCGGCACAGTCATCATCAACGCCGGCACGCTTGAGGTCGGCGCTGCGGGTAGGCTGCAATCCGGAAGCTACGCTGATGCCATCACCATGAACGGCGATGCCGCGACTATCTTCCGCTACAACAGCAGCCAAGCCCAGACGCTCAGTGGTGTCATCAGTGGTGTCGGATCACTGGAGAAAGACAACAGTAGCACACTGACCCTCTCAGGGGATAATACTTACAGTGGCAACACCACGGTGACTGCGGGCATATTATTAATTAACAACACCACTGGCTCGGGTACTGGCACCGGCGCAGTCACTGTCGCCTCTGGTGCGAGCCTCGGTGGTAGCGGTACGATCAGCGGCGCCACAACCATCCAGTCTGGTGGTTTTCTGGCACCTGGCAACAGTCCTGGTATCTTGACCTTTAGCGGTGATCTGACACTGGCCTCGGGTTCGTTTACCAATATGGAAATCACCGGCAGTACACGTGGCACCGACTATGACGGAATTGATGTTGGCGGTGCATTGACCTACGGCGGCGGGCTGACCTTGACATCGAATACACTGATCGGGGTCGGCACATATAACCTATTCGACTTTACCAGTGAAAGCGGTGATTTTTCATCAATCACATTGAGCGGAACTGCCTACGCCAATAACACATTTATTCAAGACGGGGATGTTTGGGACGCGATTGTTGATAATCAGACCTATACTTACTCGCAGGTCACCGGCAATTTAGTCGTGGCTACGGCCGCAGTACCGGAGCCAGAAACTTTCGCGCTGTTGGGTGGCTTGTTGGCACTCACGTATGTGCTCGGTCGCCGGCGGCGTCGTTAAGCAGCTTGAACTTGTTGCCCTGCAGCGCTACGCTGCTTTATTTTAATCGTATACTTGTCGACTGGTTTTAGCTCTCGTACGCGAGGCGTTCATCGCTAGTCTATGGCTAATCGGTTGACTTTCTTAGCCCGCATTGGGTTTTAACTTTTTTATTCTGTATGGCTGATCATGTCGGAAGCGGTTGGGTAATGATCCTGGGGCATCCCGTGGAGAAACGCACGGTGAAGCTTATTTCGTTGGTGAGTCTCGTCTGCGTGTGTGGCGCGGCGGGCCTGTATTATATATCTGATCAGTATGCAGATGAAGCCAAAGCACTCGAACTGCTGGCGGCTAACGAGCTGTCGCAGTCAAAGTCAGTCAAAGCGATCGGCCGATTTGGAGAGATACCGAGCAGGCATACTACAGCAGTCGATATTGACCTAGCGGCTGAAGAGCTGTCGCAAACTGAGCCAGTCAAAGTGTTCGATCCATTACGAGAGCTACTGATCAAGCATATCGCAGCTGTCGGCTATGCTGACCTGCCAGCTTTTCTGATCCGCGGCGAGTATCATCAGCAAGGGCTTGCGGAACTGCCCTTCATGCTGATGGGTCGTGCTCCGGGGCTGTATCGACAGTCCTTGGAGCTCGGCGTGCGCAAGATCGATTCGGGCTATGCGCAGGGTGCGATCTGGAGCAATGCCCAGCAGATCCTGCCCACCGTCGGCGACTCGCGGCTAGCACGGGAAAATCGGCTCTTTTTGCTGCTGCAATTATCGATTCCCGCCTTGGCCTGGTTGGACCTCAAACAACCGTTGCAGGAGCACTTCGATTTGCTGCCGGCTACGGTGTGGCAACAGCGGCCAGTTGCAGTCATCCGCAATCGCTCGCATGAGGCACCCATCCTCCATTATATTGATCTCGACACTGCACTGGAAGTCGGCCGTAGCGCCACCGTTAGCGCGGCGGACGGCAGCGAGCATCTACTCGAATTAATTTTTGCCGCGCCTGCCGCGGAGCAGCCTATTGCATTTCCAAGTGGCTATGAATGCCGGCTCGACGGCAACAAAGTCAACTCAGTCACATTTAGCAAATACGAGTTTGATAAGTGGTTGCCTGATGTGCTGTTTGAGCCCAAGCAAGACGCCGCGCAGCTCAAGTAGCGCATACCCCGCCCGCTGATCGCTGCGCTACGGCGAATCTCGGCGATGCGTGCCGACATTTCAGCGGGCTGGGCGCTGCTAGAGCGGCGTGGCCCGAGTGGCATACCCTTGTCGCGGACTGCGACTGCCCCACACCCTGCTACTGGCATCCCGCTTGCCCCTCGCGTGCTCCTCCTTCTCTCTCTCACGCCTGTTCTCGCCCTTGTTCTCCCCCTGTGATCGCTCTTCTCTCACCGTCCCGCGCCCAGCTATCCACCCTGCCCCGCGCCCTGCCCTCGCTAAACATTGCCCAGTTGTGGTGCCCTGCTCTCCCACCACCCCTGCCAGTACGCCCTCCAAGCCCAGCAGCAAACCGCGCACAAAAAAGGACCACACTCCCTAAAGTGTGGCCCTTAATTTTAGTGAATTCTATAAATAGAACTCAAAGTTTACAGCTTACGGCCCAGTCACCACGTTCAAGCGAATGAACTGTTCAGTGCCAGCAAGTGGCAGCTTGACTGTCACCACATCCGGATCAGCGCTGGTATCCTCTTCGATAATCACACCATCGGTACCGTTGACTGCTGCAGTCCACGAACCACTCAGATCCGCCGCGTATTCAGCCTTGATCGTCACATCATTACCGGTAGCGGTTGAGATATCACTACGGTTATAAGTGAAGATCATATGAGTCGCATCTTGAGACACTGTTGGGACTGCCGTGTCTTGGTTAGCGATGGGTGAACCACCAAGCACGTATTCGAGCAAGTTACTGAGACCATCCTTATCATAGTCTGTTAATGGATCAGTCGCTGGAGAGCCAGTGAAGGACGCGTCACTCGCAGTGAAGCCTGCAGCCCAACTCGCGACATCGTTGGTCGCAACTTCAAGAATCACGATCTCACACACTTCCGTTGTAGTGCTGACATTAATTGTGTAATCAACTCCATATGTTTTACCAGGAGCTGTGATGGTGAATCCAGCCGGAGCCTCAACTGGACTGGAAACCCCTGCAGGAAGCGCGGTGATGTTACTAGAAGCGACTAGTGGGAACGTAGCATTGCTGCCCCACCCAGTGAAGTTGGTCAGATCCACTTCAATCGAAGCTTCACTTAGAGATGCGTAGGTACCCGCTTGAAGGTAAGCAACTCCAGTTGCATCAAATACGTACCTGTAAGTAGATACATTAGTTATCGCTACTGCGTTCGTGGCAGTCACCGCTGCGCCACTACCACCTTCGATCACTAGAGTTTTGCCTGTGGCCATACCAAAGCGAGCACCGCTGGTAATGGTACCGCCGTTTCTTAGCGTCGTGTCGTTACCAATGAACAGGCCAGTTTGAGCGGAGCCGTCAGTGAGCATATTAAAGCTGCCACCATCAATGATGAGCGCACTACTACCAGTCGACAGACTTCCTCCGCCACTGATCGTGGCGGTCACTGCTCCGTTAATTGTTGTAGTACCACCGTCGAGTGTGATCGCAGCGCTCGAGTTGAGAGTCGTGGCGATCGTCAGGTTACCTGCACCTTGTTTCGAGAAAGGTGCTGTGATATTGCCGGCGCCCGTGAAGGTGTAGTCAGCCGTCGAATCCACAAACACCGACAATGGCGTGAGCGCAGTTGAAACGGTCACAGTGCCTGCGCCGGCATCTGTGAAAGAAACTGGGGCGCCATTATTATATGAGCCATCCCAGTTAGTTGCATCGCCGTCGGCCCAGACTCTATCGCCTGCGCCATTCCATACTTGTGAATCTAGGTTCAGCTGCAGCTCATTCCCGCTGACCTCGAGTACATAGTTCGCGATCGGAGCACTCAATACAGGTGTGCCCGTGATCGAAGTAGCTGAAATCAGTGTGTACGATGCCAAGGTCGGTGTACCAACGATCACGATCTGTGATGCTGCGTCGACGCTCAGGGCAGCCTGCAGTGCAAGGGTCGTACCTAAGTCCACCTCAAGCGCTCCAGCAGCAGCAACTGTGATAGCCGATGTATAATCATCCGTATCAATATCCAAGATACCCGCGCTAACGGTGGTGGTACCACTGATAGAGTGTGCCGCACTGGACCGATTATTCAGGGTCAGTGTGCCAACGCCGGCCTTGACTAGATTCATGGCTCCAGTAAAGCGACCTGTATAGGTCGTGTCGGTCGCTTGATTCAACGTCAGCGTACCGGTTCCAGTGCTGTCGGTGATGCTCATGTTGCTACCGTCGTCGGTTACATCCGTGGTTGCGATTGATGCCAGCGTCTGGTCGAAGCCGTTCAAGTCTAACTCTGAGGTCGAAAACTCTGGCGCGGTCCAGCCAAATACCATGGTTGAAGTAGCAGCGATCGCATCACTCACGCCGAGCTTCACGCTGCCGTCGAAGAACACGATTGCATTCCCCCAGACGTTGCCCGTGGTATTCAGTAGAAAATCATTCGTAATGCCTTCACCTGCGGTGCCAGATCCGGCCACTCTAATATTAAAATCTCCAACATCAATTGCTGAGTTAAATACAAAGTTGCCGGCAAAAGTAGAATCACCACTAGATGTGCCTGCGTCAACCACACCGCCTGTGACGGTCAGCGGAGCAGAACCATCTGCGGTATTGATACGGACACCACCATTATTAATCGTGATCTGACCACTCACAGTGTTAGCTCCATCGCTGAGGAGAGCACCTGCTGAATTAGACGGGCCAGTGCCATTCAGGATAAGCGGATCTGCAACCGTAATGCCACCAGAGATCGAAAGCTGCCCAGGACTTTCGACAGTCGTGCCGGCTGCGGCAGTACCGAGCGATGCGACGTCACTGATAGCTAAACTACCAGCATAGACGGTGGTGGCACCTGTGTAGGTGTTGGCACCGGTCAGCGTCAGTGTGCCGGTGCCGTTCTTATCGAGCCCGCGAGCCGAACCGTCATCTGAAATGACGCCACTGACCGCCAGGTTGTGGTCGGCGCCGGTGTTGATAGCGCAGTCGCCACCAGTCAACTGCAGATCGAGCGTTATGCTATCATCAATCGTGCCAGCAGCATCGGCCGTAGTAATATCGCCGGTCAAGTTGATGGCATTGCCTGCTAGCGAGAAGCTCTCGCCGGCAACTGTATTATTAAACTGGATGCCGTTGGCAACATAACCAACTAGATCATTGGTTGTGGTGGCCTGTGCGGTTCCAGTAAAAATGACTGCGTTTACACCTGAGGGTGGCAGTTCGTCGCCATCCCAATTCGCCACAGTGCCCCAATTGCCATCAGCACCTCCACCATCCCAGTTCGAAGTCGGGGCGGAGAGTTTTAATACCAGACTAGTTGCATTAGCGCCTGACCCAAAGCCAATGCTCGCAGTCAAGGGACTGAAATCACCAGTGACTGTCATGGTCTCAGGCAAGGTTGCGGTTGCATCGGTAGAACGCATCAGGACTATTTCAGTTGCTACTGTGCCAGCATAAGTACCCTTATCGACAGTAACAGTCAACGGATTCGTACCTCCAGTATTAGTTTCTAAGCTGAGTCTCGTGCCACAGTCGAATACTCTCACTCCTGACTCATCTAAAATAAAGTTAATCGAACTTGGACTCCCCGACCAGGCGTTAACGTAGCCATCAACAGTACTGTCAACGCCAGAACCAGTGAAGGTGGCCGAAGCATCTTGGAAAGCAAATTTATCTGCATCGTGATTAAATGAACCATTTGGGCCGCTTACGTTTAGGTCGCGATCGTATCTGGATCGGTTGTTGGTGCCTACGGTAGTAGTATAGGTCAGGCTGCCAGTGAGATTAACCGTGCCTTCGTTGAGTATATGCTTTTGCCCATTTCCCTCGTAAGCGGTCGTCACGTTCACGGCACCCGATATAGTTAGCGTGCTAGTTGCTGGAAGAATAATTCTGTCCCAATCAGTGCTGCCGCCGTCAATATTGAGTGTGCCAGCCACAGTCAAATCGCTACCAGCAGCCAGAGTGAGGTTATTCGTTAGGTTAAGCGTGCCGCTCGAGCCCACAGTCACGTTGCCGGCTGGTACTTCGAGTGGGAGTCCATCCGAGTGGGTAAAGGTCGTGTCGACCGTCAGGTTACCTGTACCTTGCTTCGTAAAAGGTGCAGTGACACTACCAAGGCCCGTAAAGGTGTAGTCATTGCTGGAATTGACTAATACGCTGAGGGGCGTGAGCGCAGTTGAAACAGTCACAGTGCCTGCGCCGGCATCAGTGAAGCTCACTGCCTCGCCATTATTATACGAGACATCCCAGTTAGTTGAATCGCCCTCGACCCACACAGCATCGCCAGCGCCAGTCCAGATTGGTGTTTCCTCGGCAATATTTACCACTGACAGAACGATTCCACCACTGGTGGCGGTGATTGTAGCCGTATACACCTCAGAGTCGAAACCAGTAACACTAGTAATTAACTGGTCAATAACTGTAATACTACCTTGGACGAGAGTAAAAGTTTCCGTCCCGCCTGCGTAGTTGGTGCCGTCCACAGAGATAGTACAACTTGCATCAGATACCCGACCACATTGAAAGGTCCCTGCAGTCATCACAATTGAACTCACGCCAGTTGCGTCGGCGATGAAGTTGGCACTACCTTGGAAGCCGGCTCCAGCATAATTCCAACCACTTCCTTGGACCGTGTTGCCAGATCCAAAGATGTTCAGAGTAACTTTCGGCCAGGTCGCACCCGTGTTGGTGGTGGTAAATGTACCCCCATTACTAATATTGATGGTACCACCTTGAGTAATTGTTTGGCTTGCTGAAGCAATCAGACTCAAACTGCCGCCGTTGACATTGTATGTCCCAATTCCAAGCAGTTTACCAGTGACTGCGACGTCACCAGTAATCTCTAACACATTATTTGCGGCGACAGTAACATCCCCAGTAAAAGCGCTGCCTGTGCCAGCCAGCTGCCAACGTCCGTCTGATATGGGTGCACCAGGTATATTCGGCTGAACAGAGGTAACTGATAGATTTAGTGGGTCGCCTCCAGCACCACTAATGGTACCAGCCACCACGTTGAAATTAGGGGCGCCGCCGGCACTACCGGTAAGCTCTAAAGGCGAGACGGTGGCGCCATTGCCATCGTTGGCTGTAATGTTGCCGATAGTGAGTGGTGCCAATGGGGAGGATAATACAGTGTTACCTTGTTTTAATACCAAATTACGCCCCATGTCGTATGCGACACTACCTGAATACCACACATGATTTATTTGCCCGCCACTGCCAGCCAGAGTCAGGTTAGTGCCTGAGCCTAGATTTTGATCAAATTTTAAACTACCTGTAACTTGGGCAATATCACCACTAAAACTAGTATTATCCCCATCTAGAGCGATATAAGAGGTGCCGTTTTTCACCTTCATATTCAAATTGAAGGTACCAGATATATCACCATTGATGATGTAAATCTCGGACTCCGTGCCCTGCCGACCAATCGTAACGTCGCTATTACTGTTTAAATTAGCATTAATGGTGTGGGGTGAGCTGGCGGTACCACCTGCCGAACTGGCATAAATATTAGGAGCACCCCCTCTTAAATTGATGGTAGCATCTGTGTCAACGGCACCTAAAGTAATCGCGCCACTCAGTTTACCAAACAAGAGTCGTGTTGCAGTCACCGTGCCAGTGACCGCGATATTCCCCGAACCAAGGGCAACAGTGTCCGTACCGAAATACAAATTATCGCCATTGACTGTGGTGTAGCTCGCCTCTGCGGTGGCAGCGCCAGTCGCATCTAAACTCCATTTGTCGACCGTTGGGTCCGCCCACGTGCCTGCAGCGGTACCGAAGCCGGCGGTCGCTTGATCTTCATCCCAGTAGTAATCGCCCGCCTGTGCGCTAGTCGCACTGAGTAACAATGCGGCAATGCTGAGGAAAGCGGAAACGGCCGATTTAAACACACTAGCTTTCGAGCTAGAACACGCAATTCGCGATGTTGTGGAGGCGCCAGTGCTGGCTAGTGGGGTCATTCGAGGTAGCATAATGTCTAACAATTGGGTTGGGGTTGGGGATGAACTATTATTTTTTAAAAAGTACGACTGCTGGAATAATGTTAATACCAACAGCATAATTAAATATACGTGGTTGATCATAGCACACATATACTAACTTGAACATCGGGTATTCACCCGATGCCACGCGGTTGCAGCTGCAATTTAGAGCCCCTCGCCACTCAGCCAGTCGCCGCTTTGTTCGCCAATGCCAGCGCTCGATCGACTCGTAAGTCACTGATTGCGATGATTTAGCACTCTTTTTACAGACTTCAATTCGAGGCACTACGAGCAGTCACGACCGGCGCGCGGACCACCGCAGCACTCACAAAAAAAAACTGTATTTTTTTAAAAAAACCGCATTGCTGGGCGACACGACCAGCATCGACGGTGGCTGGCAACTCACCCGGCGCGCAGCTTGCGTTGGCGCCTGCGCCAGCTGCTGCCGCTGGCCGAGTCGCCCGGCGGCGCAACTACCTGCGAGGTGCGATTGCAGCCTCGGCAGCAGCAGCTAAACGCCCTTATTCAACCGGCAGTGCGAGGCTTGAGTATAAGTGAGCAACATCATTCGTCATCTGCGGATAACTCACTAGAAAGTTATTCTCGTCGATCAGGTTGATCAGATAGTGGCTGGTGCCCTGCGGCAGTTGCGCCGAGACTTTGCCACCGGGCAATAGTGTGGCCGGCTGGCGGAACCACTCTTCA
>Ga0222717_10003337_pt1 | contig 12104 bp, 4 predicted proteins | sample C33_18DmetaG_FD_165053 | JGI IMG/M metagenome (GOLD analysis project Ga0222717, IMG submission 165053) | Estuarine water microbial communities from San Francisco Bay, California, United States - C33_18D | ecosystem: Environmental > Aquatic > Marine > Unclassified | place: USA: California...
TTTACGTGTTTGGAAATTATGAGTAGAATGGGTTTAGTTACACGTCCCCCGTGTGACTTTGTGGGCAGGAATTCGCTCCTTCTGACTCGCTAAACCTTGTGTTGAGACCCCCTAGTTAACGCTAGGGGGTTTTCTTTTAGTCCTTAAATACTTTTGCGCGAGTAGGTTGTAAGTAAGGAACAACGGACATATAAAACTCTTGTCTAAGCATCAAACCATCAGGTGCTTTAAATAGTGCTTCTTCTGTTTTAAGTATTGAGTTCCTTAAAGTATTTCCAGTTATTGCTTGCATCCCATTTGCGCTGTTAAATACACTTATCTCTTCAATAACATTTTTTAAATTGTTATCATTTTTAAGGCTAGGTTTCTTACGGGTGTCTTTAACAATACGTTTAAATTTATTTATAAGACCTTGCCTTTCGTCTACAACTTTGTATTGCTCTTGAGTTATTAAACTATTTCTTTCTTTTATTTCTGCTAGCTCAGTACTAGAAAACCCAAGCCCTGAAGCAACAAGTTTTGAGGTAGTAAACCAAGACTCCTCTCTCATTTCCGCACCTTTAGGGGTTTCTTCTCCTTCTTCCGTATACCTATAGGTTTTAAACAACCCCCTAATTGCCGCTGGGGATAATTTTTCAAATCCTTTTTCCCATCGCCCTTCTTCAAAATCTTTTATTGAGTTTGTTAAATTAGTTAAAAGAGAACCAAATGGCCCCAATGTCAGTGCCATTGCCATATCCATCTGCCCTTCTGCTGTAAGTGGATTGGCGGTGTCTCTAAAAAATAGATTATCTAAACTTACTGAAGCCCCAATATTAAAATCTGTAAGCGCTGATATTGGCCCCAACTCTATGGCTCTTTGTAACATTACGCCTTGTTCTTTTGAAAGTCCTAAAGCCGCTGCTATACTACTGCCTGCTCCAAACTCGTTAGGTAAAAACTCTTCTCTATACCATAAATCTAAATTTCTACGAGTTAAAGGGTTACTTGGGTCGTCTTCTTCTAATTCTTCTCCACCTAGCGTATCTCTTATAGCTTCTGCCGCTCCCATTACAACGCTATACATAGGCAACCCAGTTGTACCTGCGAACGTAAACGCCATACCTAGAGTTCCAAATAGTTTAGTAGCAGCAGCTTTTCTATCCCCTGGATTCATAGGAGCCATAATATTAGCGGCATTTCTAATTAGGTACGCAACCATATTAATAGGGAAAGTCATGAACTGCATTGGTAGTTTCATACCGCGTAGTTGTTGTAATCTTGATTTGTTGTAATTCCCATAATCAAACAAAGTCTCATACGTAGTATCAACAGCTTCAAATGCAGCAGCATCTATTGCTTTTTCTAAAGGGACTCCACTATCTAAACGTTTTTTAAGCTCTAACTCAAACGAACTTAAAAACGTCATCTCACGAGTTACTCTTTCCGCGTTATGGAATAAAGTACCCATCATTTTAATGCCGTCTTTTAGTCTTTGTTTAGTATTGTTTGAGTACTCAGAAGAAGATATTCTTTCTCTGTCGCTAACCTCAGACACAAACGTAGAGTTAAACACATCACGTTCTTTTGCTATTTCTACAGCACGTCTAAAAGCAGGAATTAACTCTGGAGATACATTATTTTCTATCCAATCTCCCTCAATAAATTGAAACATTTTTAATTCTTTATTGCCAGTAAACTCATCAGTAACAGTAGTGCCAATACCCATTGTGCCAAGTGCAGCGTATTTACTAATTACTGCTGTTGTTCTAGCCAAACCATGCCTAGCTATAAGTACAGGTATACCTATAAGAGGAAACTGAGTTAATTGCACGAAAGCAGATTTTGGAGACGTTAAAAAATAAAAGAAAGACGCTTGGTTTCCAAACCTAATAAGGGTGTCTACTTTCCCTGCAAGCCCTTGTGGGTCTGTAAAAATAGGTTGTATTTGTCCTAAAGATCTTTCCGCAATTTCTTTGACGTATGCTTCTGCCGCAGTTTTTTTAGTGAACGGCATCCCGTCTAGTTCCGCGTACGCAGCTCCTACACTTAACCGTAAATCGTTATTGTATTCAAGCCTAGAAAGTTGATTAGCAGCGGTGTGATTCGTACTAACAAAATTTCTTAGCGCGTCTGAGCTAAATCCACCTCTTCCCGTTCTGTGAGAGTAACGTTTTTTTAAACTTTTATCTGGTAAAGTCATTAAATACATTTGATATACTTGATCTTTAAGCTGACTAATACTTTGATCTGACATAGATCTTCTGCCTGTAACAGGATCTACAGTTGCATTTTCATCAATACTTTCAAAAACAGTTTTTAGAAGTGCAACGTTTTCTAAATCATCTGCTCTAGCAGATTCTATAGTGTCACCTTGTTTCATAAATTCTGATCTTATTTCCTCTACAGTTCGAGCATCTCCATTAGCTATAAGTTCTTTTGCTCTGTTAATTGCAAAAGTGTTTCTTTCACTTGCGCTTTCAAACATGTAAAATTCGCTGTCTTTGCTTTTTCCCACACGTAACCAATGCTGTCCGTAACGCATTAAAGGGAAGTAAACGTCTAACGCCCCTACTTCTAAAAAGTTTTTTTCTATTTCGGCTAATACTTTAGCTTTTGGTGAGTCTACGTCTTCTAATTCTCCTGGCACGAAACTAGATTTTTTTATGTTTTTTACTAATAACTCATAATGGTTTTCAAAGTTTTTACGGTACCTATCCCTAGCCATTTTATAGATACTATGCGCTTCTGTTGGAAGGCTGCTCCAACCTTTTACTTTATAAGTTTGCCCATTAGCTAAAGTTATTTCTCCACCTTTGTATAAAGCTTTAATTAAATTTTCACGTTTGGTTACAAGTCCACGCCTAGCTCCTATTTGTTGTGCACTCATAGAAGGATCTTTTAGAGCGTCGTCTCTATCTTGTTTGAGTTCTTTTAGAGTTTCATCGTTAGCTAACGCTGCGCTAAGATCAGCATGTTTTGCTGGATCAAATCCTTCGAGCGATGCAAAGTGCATTAAGTCTGCTAAAGCGTTAGCGTTTTCTTGATCGGCCCTAAAAAATTTAGCCCATCTATCAGATTCTTTAGCTAGAACTCTCATACGACCCATACGACTAGCCGCTATTTTATTTACTAATGTCGCCATCCTACGTAAACTTTTTAATTGATGGAATCTTTCTCCCATATCAATCACAGCATTAGTAGGCATTGTGAACAGAATTTTTCTTAACGTGCTAGTTCTTAACGCTTCTCCAGTTCCCGCCCAACTAGAAGCTATTTTTTCTGACCTGCTTAAATTAAACATCGCCCCAGCGTCATCAGCTTGTCTTGATCTGGCTACTTTGTTAGCTGCTTTATTGTTTAATGCTTCAGCACGTTTAGCTTGCGCAATTACATCTGCGGTTGGTTTATTAAAGAAAGCTGATTCACTTTGTATTTCTAACAACCTATCGGTTACGGTCACTAATTGCCCAAAAGAAGATTCAAAACCTCCAAGTTTACCAAACGAAAGTTTTATTATGTTACTTACAGACTTTAAAAATTGACTGAAAGAATTAAACTCTAATTGTTTGGAACCAGGTTTAAATGCTCCAGGAACAGTAGATAAAAATTCTTGCATTTCAGGCTGTGTTAAACCGTAGCTTAAAAACTCTTTTACATCGGTAAAAGCGTCAAGGTCATATAAAGCATCGAGCTCAGCGGAAGTTTTTCCCGCAGCTTTTTTTAGCGCGTACTGTTTATAAGCGTCGTACATTAAAGTTTTTAAATCTTCTATCGCGGCACGAGTTGAAGTATCGACAGAATCTGGCTCTGCTAAATATTTATCTACTTGTCGTGCGGTAGCTGCGTGTACTGCTTCATGCAAAAACACAGTATTATTTATGCCGCCGTCTCGATTTAAATATATTATGCGTTCTCCATTTGTAGTTTCTGTGTACATACCAAGAGAATCACTAAACTGGAGTCGAGCTATTTCGTTATTAATTTGAGCTTCGTTGTCTATAACAACAACTTGTACGTTTGTTAAAAAAGGTTTTAAACGTTTAGCTAAAGCACGCTCAAACATAGAACCTTCTTTATTATTAATAATTGCATCTAACGCTCTAACAGAGGCTCCGTAACGAATGTAATCTGAGTTAGCCTGATTACTTGTTTGCGTGCTTAAAGGTTGTTTTTGTTTTGCATCGTTTGTTTTTGTTTCTTTTATACGGCGTTTAGCTCTAAATTTAGCGCTTTCTTTTTCATCCCTAGTAACCGAAGGGTGATCGATAGCTGCTTGTGCTAATTGTTTAGCCTTTACTTTCGGGCCTATATCTGTATTAGCTAAAACTTCATACGCAGTAGCTAATTGATTTATTCTATTTTGTATTATGTCTTCTGCTGCTTCTCTAGCAGTTTCTAAATTAATATAGTTAGACAAAAAGTTTTCAGTGTCTATTTCTTTAGATACTACGTCGAGTGCTTTTTTAGCTGTTCGTGTAGCGTCTCTATTAATTTCGGCTCTTTTACGTCGGTAAGTTTCTTTTTCTTGTTGTTCTTCTGGCGTAAGTTGTTCTTTTACTTTAGTAGTTTGTTTGCCTGCGGGTTGCAACCCATTTGCTTTTTTCTTTTTTGGTAATTTTACTTTTGGTGTGGTTACTTCTTGGTTTGCAATTTTATCTCTTGCGTCTTTAAATAGGTTTAGTGTAGGAGCAGCGTCAGTAGAAGCAACGTCAGTAGGAGCAGTGTCAGTAGAAGCAACGTCAGTAGGAGTAGTGTCAGTAGGAGCAACGTCAGCAGGTTGTATTTCTGCAGCTTTTAAAACTTCTGTTGTATCTCTACCTTCAGTAACTTCTGTTTCTGCTCTAGCTAATGCGTCTCCAACAGGTATTGAAACACCAGCTAAGTTGCCCTCCTCTATTATTTTTTTACTAACTTCAACAATTTCTTCAGCTACAGACTCTTTATACGTTTCTCTAATAGATTCAATATTTATAGTTGGTGTGTCTGGTATTTTTGTTTGCGCTTGAGCAACTTGATCAAGTGTAAAAACAGGCGCGCCATTAGAATCAACTCCTAGAATATTGGGGTCTAAAACGTTTGGATCTATAACATTGTCTTCTTCCCCTGTAGGCACTTCCTCTCCTACTAACTTTGGGTCTTTTTGTGGTTGAGAGATCTCAGTAAGTGTGTCCGATGCGTCCTTATTTGAATCTCTTAACTCCTCAACCACTTGCTGTACTGGATCTGGCGCATCGCCAAGCGTTTCGCTTTGTTTTTCTTCAGGTGGAATGTCTGATGTGTTTATAGCTTCTGCCGCTCCCAATTGTGCAGCGCGAATTGTAGCTTCTGCCTCAGTGTAAACCCTTCCTGTGACTGGGTTAATTTCTGACATCAATTCGTCTATTTTTTGCTCAAACTCAACTTTTTGTTTTGGCGTTAAAGGCGAATTTTCTATTTCAGATTTTATATGGTCAGCTGCTATACGTTGAGATTGCGCATCTAATTGTTTATTTGCTATTTCTGTAAACTGTGCTACTGTCGTACCCCCAAGCCCCCCAAACGCTTCCGCTGCAGAAGCATTTAAAATCCTACTTACTACTTTGTCGGTAGTTAAATCTTGCGTTTCGCCTAAGTAATCTTGACCTATTATTTGAACCGCTTCTTGTGCACCCCCTGTTAAACCTTCTCCATAAAAATCTTTAGTTGCTTTTTCAAGTAAAGATTCATTCGCTTCGTTTTTAACTTTTTTTTGTGCTGCAGTTTGAATTAAATCAGAACTTTCTCTTTGTAAAAATTGGCGTAAAGCTCTTTGAGTTGGCCCTACTACATCTAAAGTTCCCGAAACAAGCGCTTGAAGCAAAGTTACATCCCCAGTTTCTTGCAGGTATAACGCTATAGCTTCGGCTTGTTTTGCAGGGTCTTGTATATTTTTTGTAAAATCTGTAATGTAATCTAGACGGTTGCTCATTGATTCATCATAAGCTAACGCCGTACTGTAACTAACAGTGGGTAAAGCACCTCCAAAACGAGCGAGAATAAGTTGAGGAATAAGGTGCACAGCCCCCGCTGCTACGTGATAACCTAAATATTCTTCAAATTTATCCAGCGAATCTATTTCTCCTAATGCTTTTATATTAGGTGCATATTTTTGCATCGCCACGTCATGTTGCGCCATAAGGGGCAATGTTTTTTGTATGTCTTGCTCAGACTCCTGTATAAGCCTAACGGCTTTCTCTTTCATTTCTGCTCGTTTTTCAGGAGTACTTCTAGCGTAAAGCTTTATATCTTCTGGAAGCATGTTACCCCCAAAAGAGTCAGTACTTTTATCTTTAGCTTCTTGCCTGATGGTTTCTACATCTACCCCAGTATCAAATTTTTCAAACGCGTCTAAGTTATTTTTATTTCTATTAAGTTTGCCTGTATCAAGCCCAAACCCAAACCGTTCAGGCGCACCAAAAATAAAATCTGCTACAGCGCCTCTAAATCCTGTTATAAACTCTGCTATTCCTCCTTTGTCTTCGTATGGTGCTTGTAGATTTAAAGGGCCAATGGCAGTTTCTAACCCTAAAAATTGACGCGTTTGTAATTCCTCTGAGCTGTAATTTTCAAGTGGTGCAGTTTGTTCATCAGAAGAAGGCATGTCTAAAAATTGACGTACGTTTTCCTCTTCGTTAGTAAGTTCACTTGTTGTTTGAGGGTTAGAAGAAGATACCCCTAAGAATTGACGTATGTTTTCTTCTTCAGCGCGTAATGTTTCTTCTTCGGTCATTTATGCTCCAGGGGCAAGGTTTGCTAACGAATCCGCATTAGTTAAACCTAAATACCTGTCAAAATCGTCTCTAGTCTTTATATCATCTATTCCAAGTTGTTTAGCTTTGTCCGGTCGCATTTTGTTCAAGGTTTGTATGCGTTCAAACAAAAGGTCTGAATATTCTGTTACTTTCTTAGGTTCTGCGCCTCTGTTATGTGTACTGTTTATAAACAAACGAGCTCCATCTAGACCCTCTTTTATCGTTTTAACAGACTCATCAAAGTTAAAACCAGTTCCAATTTTAGTTTCAGTTCCAGTTTTAGGTTCAATATATTCGTCAGAATTTATACCGAATTGCGCTCTTAAAGCTATACCAAGATCAGTTTTAGGACTAGTCTGTTTAATATCGTTTATAAGCATCTGTTGCAGTGCTGCTGATGCTTCGCCAGGGTTGGATGACAGCAGCTCTAGACCATTACCAGTATTCTGAAGAAGGAACTGATTTCGCTTTTCTTGCGTATTTATCCAATTAGTTACTACGCGTTGTTCCTGTAGCGCAAGTGTAGCGTCTCGATTAGTACCCGCTTTTCTTGCATTTATATATGCATCGACAGTCATTTGGGCATTTCCTACTTGCGCATCTGTAAATAGGCGTTTACCTGTATTAGGATCTGTTAGATTCTTACTATTGACAATTTTATATGCCTTCATATAACGTTCTAAGTCAGTAGGGTCTTGTAGTTTTAAGTTTGCTACATCAAATTGTAATCTTCTATTTAGATCAGCATTTCTTTGCGTCATATTAGCTTTAATGTCGGAGTCGCGCCTAGTAAATGCAGCGTTTACCATTGCTCTTTCTTCGGAACGCATACCTTCCTCAAGTGACGAAAGAGACTTCAAAGCATTGAATTGTTTACTGTCAGCTTTTTCAACGGCATCTGCATACACTGGTAAACCTGCTCCTACAGCGCTACTAAAGGCCGAAAGAACTTGACTAAGCACACCTCCTTTTACACCTTTTTTCTCAGCGTTTTGGACGGCTCCAGCACCTCCTGCAATAAAGGCCATAGCTTTGTTTCTTTGGAGATCCGAAGCAATTTTTCCTTTTTCTCCTGTCAACCCCTCAATATATTTTTCAAAAGCTACAGTATTTTTGCCTTTCTTTGGCATAAGCTCTTTTTGTTCTTTTAGGTAGTCGCCAATTTCACGCACCGATGTAGCACCTACTTTATATTTATCTATTTCATTAAACGCATTTTGTTGCTCTTCTGTAAAGTCTTGTTTTACAGGTTGTGCCTCAGGTTGTGCCTTAGCTTGTGCCTCAGCTTGTGCCTCAGCTTGTGCCTCAGCAACTTGTTTTTTAACTTCTGGGGCCGTATTAAATTGACTGTTAAAACCTGAGAGGCTTGGCTCTCCGAAAGGTGCCGCGCCTCTTGTGCCCATTTCATTTGTAACGTCACTTGGTATGAAGTTAAAGTTTTTTTGGTTAGTAAGTTCTCGAAAGGCTTCTTGATTTGCATTTACACCAGGAATACTAGTATTAAACGGGTCTGTAATTCCAGGCTTAACTTTAGGTTTTTGCCCAAATATATTACCTAGGTCTTTACCCATAGCTAACCCAGTTTCCAAACTTGTTGGTTGCGCAGTTTCAAACTTAGGATCTCTTTGTGTAGTAGCATCTTGAGCTGCTTGTGCAGCTTCGTTTGACCTTCTTTCTTTAACAATAGGGTAAGCCGCTTCTTCGGAGGAAGTAAATATTCCTTTACTTATCGGTCTATTAACGTCTTGTGCTACAACTTCTGGAGCCATATTAAATTCATTGTTAAAACCTGGGAGGCTTGGCTCTCCGTAAGGCATAAACCCACTAGGCTCTACAGTTTTAGCTTGCGCGGTTGACTCTGGAAATGAAACTAGACTATTAGTATTAAACGGAGAAATAGCATTTAAACCAGAGGCATCAATATTTCCAATATTTGGCTCATTATTAACAACAGTAGGCTTAAATTCATTACGTACGTCTGGCCCATCTGATATTATTTGCGGCCCATTTAAGTTTACCTTTGGCGGCGTCGCAGCATCACCTAAAATACCTCCAAATATGTCATTAACACCCCCTCTAGGATTATTAGACATAGGGGTATACGTTTGAAAATTAAGAGGGACACTAGGAAGACCTAATGTTCTTTGTGGTGGTGCTTTAAAGTCACCTACAATACCTCCAGAAATAACGTCGTCAGGTCTATACGTTTGATTTGCACCTAAAGGTGGTTTTTCTGTTGTTGGTATATTAACTTGTGGTGGTGCTTTAAAGTCACCTACAATACCTCCAGAAATAACGTCGTCAGGTCTATACGTTTGATTTGCACCTAAAGGTGGTTTTTCTGTTGTTGTTGTTTCTCTCGCTATTTCAGCTATTTCTACACCTTCTTTTCCTCTTCCTTCTTGAGTCGCTTCAGCGTGAGAAATAATTGTATTGTTAGGTATATTAAATTCTTGTTTTAACGCATTAGTTAACTTTGTTATAGCTTCTCTTGCTTCTGAAGTAACCGTGCTATCACTACCATCTTCATTTCCTAAATAGGTTACCCCTAAAGTATTTTTGTTTCCTACTGAAAAATCCTCTCCAAATTCCCCTTTAAATATTTTTTTAGTCGTATCGTCTGGAGTTCCAAAGTGGTTAGTTCTTTTGTCTAGCGGAGCAGTTTGATAAATATTTCCTTTATTGTCTATTGCGAAATGATATCCATAGAACCCAGGATCTTTTCTACCTGCGTCATACTCACCGTAGTAATTTAATCTAGCCTCTATACTTTTTCCAGGAATAATATCATCATGAAAAATAATTCCCGCAAATGGCTCTGCATTTTGACTTGCTATGTTTCCGTAAACAACATCCTCACCATAATTTTCAAAATAAGGAATTACATTTATATTTTCGAGTACACCACCTGTGGCAAATGCAAGTAATCCACCACTAGCGGCTCTAGGTATCATTCCTGACCCCATAGCAAGTTTGTCCACACCAGATACACTAGGACGAGAAGCCATTTGTCTTTGCATATCTTGCAGCTGAGTAGCTTGTGATGTTGCACCCATACCCATATTTACACCTGGTAGGTTTGGGGCTATACCTTGTGGCATTGGTGGTTGTTGAGCTTGTTGCGCCAACTGCATTTGTGACACGGCTTCAGGTTCAGGTTTAGGACTAAATACTTGTTTCGCCACTGTTTCTGCTTGTTTTTTTTCTGTTTCTGCCGCAGCTCTTACACGGTCTATAAACATCCCAGCTAGTACTGCTTCTGTAGCGTTAATTAATCCTGCTTGAACAGCTTGCGCTATTTTTGTCTTGTCTCCACCGTATTCTTTAGCGATGGTTTCGGAGGCTTGTAAACGCATTACGTATTTCCCCCCATTAAGTTATACATACCAAGACCTGCTATACCTGCACCCGTTAACTGCCCTGCAAGAGAAGGTGGTTGTGCATATGTTGTAGCTGTTGAACCAAGCCCTACTGGAATGCCCCGCATTAAATTACTGAAGTACCCTAACTGTTCCATTGGGTAGTCACGTTGTGCTAAGAAGTCAGCATAAGACTGATCGAGTAGTTGTTGATTAAGCCCACGTTGTTCTTGTCCAGCAGCGGCTTGCGCTTGTATTCTCTGTAACTGATTAGCTTGTGCTGAACCACCAATATCACCAATAGTTGCACCTGCTTGTGTAGCTTGTTGTGCGCCTTGTAGCCCTACTTGCTGTCCTTGGAGACCAGTACTTAAGCCTCTTAGTCCTAACTCTGCACCAAATTGTTGAGCTTGTTGAGCTTGTTGAAATGCGTTTTGTTGCCCTTCCGCTTGTATGGCTCCAAGTTGTTGTTGTAAATTACGTTCTCTTTCTGTTTGAGCTAACAACTGCCTTGCACCACCGTAAGTACCTTGCCTAGCAGCGCTTAAATTACCTGTTAAATTACCTATTTGTGCATCTCTTACAGCTTCTTGTTTTTGTACATCCATTACGTTCTGTATGTACGGAGACATAAACGCCTGTTGAGCTGCAGGTGAAGTAGCTTGATTTTGATAATTTTGACCTGCCCCCGCAGCTATTGCGCCTAGACCTGCGCCTGTTTGCCCAAACCCAAGAGATTGCGTCCCGCCTGTGTTTGCGAATTGTGCAGCTTGATCAAACTCCGGTCTTTGTTGCATACCAAGAGTTTCTTGTTGTGCCCCAGTTTGACCTTGAGTAAACCCAGCAACTCGCGGGTCTTGATATTCTTGATAAGGTCGATAAGACTCAGCCTGAGCCCGTTGCATAATATCCGTAAGATACGGCTCAGCATACGCAGGTAAATTACTTTGATTTATGTTTTGACTTTCTGGCGCTGGTGGTGGTGATCCTTTACCCATTTATATCTCCTAAACCTGTATTCGCAACAGGTAATTCGTATGTATTCCACAACGGTTTGTGTCCGTCAGTTTTAAAAATCTTAGCCCATCCTGGCCTACCAGTAGACTCAATACCACTACATTTATTATCAAAAGCCCATTTTTGCAACAAATCCAACATCTGAGCTTTCCAACTTTCTAACTCTACACCTCCCGTAAATACCATATCTAAGTACTTTTTACGTGGGTACTGTGCCATCATAGTAACAACGGCACCTTTAATACTTTTTTCATCAAACGCAATCCAAAGCGTGTGATCGTAATCGGTAATGCAATCTAGTATATCGTCAACTTCATACCGCCCATAGGTATAGTCAGCGGCTTTCTTTAAGTGCGGCGTTACCGCATCCCATATGTCCGTTACATGCTCTCTGGGAACCATTGAGACTTTCATCATGCTGTCTGAGGTACTAACCCTTTTAACAGTTTATCCGCACCGTTTGGTTTGCCTTTTGCTACCTTACGTGTTTTAGCCATTATCGTATCTACTAAGGCGGTAAACTTATCAGCCCCTGCATCAGAAGAGCCGTTACCTACAGCTGAAACAACCTCGGCGGGAATAATGTACTCGCCTTCTGAAAGCAATACTGGCTGCTCTCCGTCTACTATAGCAGGTATACTATCACTTACTCCGTCACCTGGCCCATCTAAATATCTACCACCCACCGCCATTTTTTTAGCGCTCATTAAACCACCATGTGCTGCGGTGCGTACGTTAGGCACTGGGTTTACAGGATCAAAGAATTTAAACTCTCTACCTTCTCCACCTAATATAGCGTCTCTACCTCTAAACCTTACGTTTCTTTCTGCGGGTAGATATGGCCCTTCGTACCCATAGTCATCAGTTTCTGCTTCTGCTAACTCCATAGGTTTATAATCAAAAGCACCATAACCGTCAGCTATACTACCTAGTACGCCAGCACCACCTAACAACGCTCGTTTAGGGCCGCCCATTG
>Ga0222717_10003346_pt1 | contig 12087 bp, 13 predicted proteins | sample C33_18DmetaG_FD_165053 | JGI IMG/M metagenome (GOLD analysis project Ga0222717, IMG submission 165053) | Estuarine water microbial communities from San Francisco Bay, California, United States - C33_18D | ecosystem: Environmental > Aquatic > Marine > Unclassified | place: USA: California...
CAAGTTACGTAGATCCATACGTAAGACAATTGACTTACAAACCTAGATGGCCAGTAGAATCAGTAAATGTAAGTTTTTTACAATTACCCGACCCAAAATTCATTAGAGAGTATGCTTTTGGTAGTTTAAAACTTATGGAAGAATTTACTGCTATGGAAGTACCTAACTCCCAATACTTAATTTTTGCAGAACAGTTATTCTTAAGACATATGTTTAAAGAAAGAAATATTGAATTTACATCTTTAGTTGGAACATACTGGGACTGTAATGCTTGGGAATGGGGAGAAGAACACGATAGAGGAATATGGTCTATCTATGAGTCAGAGTTATTCGTTAAACATTACGGTCCTTTAAAGCGTTGGATTGTTCACGATAAAGCTGATCAAAATTACGAAAGAGAAGTACAACATTTGCTTAATTGCATAAAAATTCCTAACTTAGACTTAACAAGTATAGATAAAAAGTAATGGGTGTTATAGATAAAGAATTTAGTAGACAGTTTCTTACTAACAATCCTTCTATTGAAAAAGATGTAAACGGAAAAGATATTAAAGTATTTAATCCAGTTAGTTATAGATGGACTCACGGTGCTACAAATTTTCATTTAGGAGACGGATTACTTATTTACTCTATTATACAATTGATGAGATATAAAACCTGTGTTTGTTTAGGTTCAGGAGCTGGCTTTATACCTAGAATAATGACACAAGCTAGACTTGATTTACATGATCAAGAAATTTTTGAAGGAGATTCTGATTATAATCATGGAGATATAGGAGAAACTTATTTAGTAGATGCAGCTAATGGTATCGGAGGAAAAATTGACTACTCAGAAGAAGATAGTTTTTTTAGATATCAGTTTAATCCAAGATTTATAAAAGATACTACAAAAAATGCTTTCTATAACTATTTTGTAAAAAAGGATATCAAAATTGACTTTTTACATATAGATGCTGGACACTCTTATGAAGACGTAAAACAGGATTTTGATCTATATTCTAGATTAGTTAAAGATAACGGCATGATATCTATTCACGATACTGATGAAAAATATCAAAAAGAACTTATCATAACAGAAGATGAGAAAGAATATTATGAGTTTTTTGACGGACCACCTAAGTTTATAAAGGAGATTGGGCCTGAGTGGAAACAATTTAACTTTTTCAACACCGGTATTCATCCATCTAAACCTGCCTCAACAGGACTTACATTATTACAACATGCCTAATCTAGTCACAGTAGTCGGTAGAAACACCCATATACTACCTCATATGTTAAAACACTATGAAGGTAAAGTAGAAAAAAACTATGTTGTTGTATATAGACAATCAGAAGACGATAAGATATTAGAAGAGATAGAAGAGCTAGGTATTACTCCATATAAGGTAGTTACAGAACCTAAGTTTAACTGGGAACAAGTAACTCACCTATATAATGAAGTAAAGAGAAGCAAACCTAACGATTGGTGGATAGTATCAGATGATGATGAATTACAAGTATACCCTCGTAGTATAGAAGACATTGTATATAAGTGTGAAAGACATGGGTATACATTTGTTACCGGTGGGTTCTTAGATAGAATAGGTAGTAACGGCACTTTTCCAAAAGTAACAGTAGAAACAAATCTTCATAAAGCCTTTCCTAATGCAGGATTCTTTAGGTATCCAATGTCTGGAGCCAATCCAAACAAAGTTACACTAATGAAAGGCTCAGTAGATTTAGTTCCAGGACAACACTATGCTATAGTTGATGGAAAGAATAGCTGGGGTACTAAACATAAACACAGAATGCCTATAGAAGACGTATTCGTGCAAGTACATCATTTCAAATGGGATGCAAGTGTATTAGGTAGAATACTAGAAGTAGCAAATACTAAAAAAGATTATACTTTTTGGGAAGAATACGGTAAAATGTATGAATCTATATCTAAAGAAAATAATCAAATCAACATAAAAAATAACGAGTATTTAGTTGAAGAGCTGAATAATAGTTCTTATATTGAATATAAAGACTATCCTCATTGGGATAAATTAATAAAAACAATTACAAATATTTAAAAATGGCAAAATCTGAAATTAATTACGAAGAAGAAAGACTTTTATTAGAAGAAAGAAAAATAAAAGCTTTGGAAAAACTTGCATCAACAGTAGATTCTCTTACTCTATGGTTTGAAGAAATAGACAAAAGTGAATGGGATGAAAGAGCACAATGGTATTTAGCTGAGTTCTTAAAAGCAAAACAAGGACAAGACGAAGAAAGTGAGTAAGAAGTGCGGTATTATTGTTCCTTATAGGAATAGACACAAGCACCTTAAGCAATTCATAGATAAATTACCCAGATATTTAAGCAACAGAGGTATTAACTACACTATTATTATAGCTCAGCAAGATAATGCGAAAGCTTTTAATAGAGGGATGTTATGCAACATCGGATTTCAAGAGGCAGTCAAACAAAAATGTGACTACGTTGTATTTCATGATGTTGATATGATACCTAAAGAAGTAGATTACTCATGGTCTAGATATCCAGTACATCTAGCTACTGATAATTTAGCTTTTGATTCTTATTTTGGCGGTATTACACTATTCCCTGTTGACGAGTTTCAACGTATCAACGGTTTTTCTAATAACTTTTGGGGCTGGGGATTTGAAGACGATGATCTTTTACTCAGATGTATTAAAAAGAACGTTATTCTCGATAGAGCAACAGTTAACTACGACAATAGTAACAGAGGTACCATAAAACTTAACGGTGTATCAGCATATATTACAGCTCCTAACATTATCAGCTACAGAAGAGATTTCTCTTTTGGTATAAAGGTTACTTTAGATAAGATTGAGCTAGACCATAATGCTGATTCAGATGTATTTGATATATTCAATGTTAAAGGATATGATTTCAGTTTACATTATAACTCATTCAAGAGATTTGCTTTACAGTTCTTTGATAGTCAAAATAAATACTATCAAATATTTTCTGATATTCATGAAACTTCTCAAAACTATCTATTTGTAAATTATTTTGCTAAGGATAAATTAATGGAATTTTATGTAGATGGAAATAAAATAGGAGAAGTAGTCTTAGATAATAAACTTAAAAACTATGGTTCTGAAGATCTTATTTATCTTGGTTGTAATTCAGATAATGAAAACTTCTTTAACGGTAGTATCGAAACATTCTGTGTTTTTGATAAAACTTTAGAACGAGAAGAAATTGCTACTTTAAGTGACAACTATGATATAGGTTTAACTTCTAATTACGGTGATTATGTTTCTTCTAGACATATTGATATATACTATGACAGTAGGTTTATGTTAAACTATAAACTCATTGATCTATCTTCGAATAGAAATGAAGGATTAATATATAATGCGTACCCTACTAAACTAGGTGGTAAATCTAAAAAAGTTTTTCATAAACCTAAAAGAAGAAAGAGTAAAATTTTATACCTTAAACATGAAGACGGTGGATTTGTAGGAGGTAGATGGAAAGATGATCTTACTAGATGGAACCAATTAAGGTTTAATAATGAAATAAAACAAGGTAGATGGGACTTTGTAGAGGATGGTTTAACAAGCTTGGAATTTAAAATGCACGGTAAAAGAAAAGAAGGAAAAATTACATACCTTAACGTAGGATTATGAGTTATAAAAAAGGAGTAATATGCGGTAACTTCGATGTAATACATCCAGGTTACATTGCAATGTTCAAAGAAATGTCAGAAAACTGTGACTGGTTAACTGTATTACTTCATTCTGATCCGTCTATCGAAAGACCTCATAAAATTAAACCAATATTATCAGTAGAAGATAGAACTAAAGTGCTAATGGGTTTGAAAGGTGTAAAAGAAGTCTTATCTTATACTTATGAGGAAGAGCTATATGAGCTACTTAAAGAAGGTAGATATACTATCAGGTTTTTAGGAGATGATTATATAGATAAACCTTTTACAGGAGTGGACTTAAATGCATGGGTTCACTATCTAAATAGAGATCACGGATGGTCTACTACAAAATTTAAAAAATTAATTGCTAAATCAGTATGAAATTAGGAGTTTGTGTACCTTATAGAGATAGAGAATTACACCTTAATGAATTTATACCAAAAGTAGGTAAATATTTAAAAAATCAAGGTATAGAGTTCTGCATGTACTTCTGTCATCAGACCGATGATAAACTTTTTAATAGAGGAGCTACAAAAAATATAGCAGCTAAACATGCTTTTGAAGACGGATGTACTCATATAGTATGGCATGATATAGATATGATACCAGAAGAAGGTGCTGATTATAGCTTTCCTAAAGATAATCCTAGACATATAGCAACTAAAATATCTCAGATGCAATATGGTTTAAAGTATCATGAGTATTTTGGAGGAGCTGTAGTATTTTCAAAAGAACAAGTAGAAAATACAAACGGATACTCTAATGACTATTGGGACTGGGGCATGGAAGATGATGACTTATTTTGGAGATGTCACTTAGAAGGGTACACTAACACTACTTACCTCAATGATAGAAAAGTAATTCAGACTTTTGCTAAATTTAATGGTGATTCATCTGCTATAAAGATTCCTTTTGAAAGAAAGTTCAGAGGATTAACTACTAAGTCTCATACGATTTCTGCATTAGTTAGGTGCTATCAACAAGAAGATAAAACTAAAGTATTCTTGATTGGAGATAAAGAAAATAAATACGTTGAGTACCCTATATTTAGACTTCCTGGATATGATTACGGACTATCTTTTAATAACTCTAGAGCTTTATCATTAACATTCTGGAATAATTTTAATCAGCATAATTATATGTGGATTAAAAGATACGATAGCCAATGGAGCTGGGTAACAGCAGTCTTTAACAGTAAAACTAAGACTTCCCACTTCTACTTAAATGGCACGGAAGTAGACTCTAAAGCAGGGCACGGTAGTCCTTCACCACATAGTTGGATTGGTAACCTAAAAAATTACGGTTTAGCAGATATATACTTAGGACATACACCTACATTCCCAGATAAATACCATGGATTTTTTAAAGGAGATATAGCAAAAACTTTTGCTTGGTCAAGAGCATTATCTCCTAGAGATGTAAAAAATCTACATAAGGAATTACCACAAGAAGATTTAGTACTGGACTTAGACTTTAATAACCCTAAAGCAGATTTTCAACAATCAAACGTTACTTACGGTACAGAAGAACTAATGATACCTAATTCAATAGTACCTCACAGAGTAGACGGTAAGTTCAGATGTTTGCCTCATAAAGACGAAGGACTTGTAGATGGAAAATGGGCAAAGGGAGAAACAACTGCTGCTAATGAAAAAAGATTTGTTAAAGAGATGCAACAAGGAAAAATACAATATAAAGAAGACGGAATTAAACAAGTAAAATATAAGCTTATAAGTGAAGAGAAATTAACACCTTGGGCTAAAATGATCAATATAGAATTATGAGTAAAACATTATCATTCGATAACCCACATTACGTAGATACAAAAAAGCAACTTGACTTAGTAGGTCCAGGAATGTGTCTTGCTAAATGGACTCAAGTAACCATTCACTTACAGATGGGTCAAACACACTCTTGTCATCACCCTAATACTCATCAAATACCACTTAGTGAAGTAAAACGAAACCCTTCAGCATTACATAATACTAGATTCAAGAAACAAAAGAGAAAAGAAATGTTGGACGGTAAGAGACCCAACGAATGTGATTACTGCTGGAATGTAGAAGATAATTCTGATAGATTTTCAGATAGAGTATTTAAATCAAATGAAAACTGGTCTAAACCCTATATGCAAGAGATTTTAGATCTAGGATGGAGAGGAGATTATAACCCTAAGTATGTAGAAGTAGCATTTTCCAATCAGTGTAATTTTGCCTGCTCTTATTGTGGACCATCATTTTCATCTAAATGGACTGCAGAGGCAAAAAAGTACGGAGCATATCCTACAACTGATAAGTTTAATGATCTTGAAAACTTAAAAAGAGATAAAAGAATGCCTATTCACCATACAGAACATAACCCATATGTTGAAGCATTTTGGAAATGGTGGCCTGATCTATATAGAGACCTACATACATTTAGAATTACCGGAGGAGAGCCGTTACTGTCAAAGGATACCTGGAGAATATTAGACTATATTATAGAAGAAAAAAACCCTAATAAGAAACTTAATTTAGCTATTAATTCTAACTTAGGTATACCTGACAATTTAGTAGATAAATTTATAGAAAAAGTTAAAAGAATAGAAGATGAAGGTAGAGTAAACGAATTTATTATATTTACCTCAGTAGATGCTTGGGGAAAGCAAGCTGATTATATTAGAAACGGTTTAGAATTTAATAAATTTTGGGCTAATATGCATAAAATACTTTCTGCATGTCCTAGAATTAACTTAACAGTGATGTCTACATTCAATGCTCTATCTATTCCTAGTTATTATCAATTAATAAACGGTATATACGAACTAAAAAAGACTTATGCATCTTCAGATAGATATTGGACTTCAGCAGTCTTTTTAGATTCATCATACTTAAGACATCCGAAGCATCAAACAGCTCAAATACTACCTACCGAATGGGCAGATGAAGTATTTAGAACTGCTCAATACGCTGACTATTTAGGAATACCAAAATTCGACCATAAACACGTAGGATATTCTGATATAGAAATACAAAAGATAAAAAGAATATACGATTGGATGCATGCTTACAAAGATCCAGTACAACTTGAACGAAGTAGAGGAAACTTTGCTAGATTTTTTAAAGCACATGATGAACGTAGAGGAACAGACTTTGTTAAAACCTTCCCTGAATTAGAAGATTTTTACAGAAACTGTTTAGAAAAAGCAGATATTAAATTATGAAATTCGATGGAAACCTTTCTTACCTTTTTAATACCGGTAATAATAGCGGTCTTATAAGAAACAGTATAATACCGGTCTATAAAGACGACTGTACTATATTAACCAGATTTACTCCAGATATAGAAACTATGACTAGAATAATGCCTGATATAGGGTACTTGTCCTGTGGTATAGTCTGTAAAAATGGAATGCATATAGGTATATTTTTTAAACAGATAGTTAATCACGTAGGAAACGATCCTTGGGTATTTAGATTTAGTTTTGAATACTGGGAGGAAGGAGCTACAGAGCAGACTATCTTAGATATAGATATAGACCCTAACACTATAGACGGTAGATCTTTTGATATAGAATTAACTAAAAAAGGAAAAACATTTATATTCTCAGTTGATGATGAAACTGTAGAAGGTAGTTATAGAAAATTAGTGGACTATAGTGATGCATACCTTTGGGTAGGAGCTGCCAATAAACTAGCTCCTGACTGGAAACATGAACTTTATGGTGATTTAGATAAAATGTATATAGAGTTAGAAGACACTCTTCCTTATACTAGGAGGTTATTTTTTGATGACTATGATAGTTTTAGAGATAAAGTAGTAACTCGTAAAAATTCTAAAGTAGTATTTCTGTCAAACTTTAAAAAAGTTACTTACTATAAAATCTTTGATGATTCAGATAACGGTAACCATCCAATAAAATACGATGAAGAATGGGTACAGTAGATTTTACAAAAATAAAAGTTTTAGTTGCCGACGGAGATAGTTGGACAGCTGGTGATATAGTAGATCCAGTTCGATTTAAAGACGAACCATGGCACGTAAATCACCCTGACAATGCTGCATATAGATACCCAAGAGTCTGGCCTCATAAATTAGCAAAAAAATTAGGTATAGAATGTATCAATATTAGCAATGCTGGAAGTTCTAATGACGGTATACTAAGAAGAACTTTAAATGAACTAGATAAGGTATTAGAAAAGTATAAACCTGAAGAGATCTTTTACATAGTAGGATGGTCTTCACCAGAAAGGAAAGACTTTTTTTATAAGACAGACGAACATAGAGCAGTCTGGGAAACTATGTATCCAGGAGAAATACACCACTTTGAAGGATATGAAGCAGCAATAGACAGATTCTATAAAGAATATGTAATGAGCTTTTGGAACTCTGAAGAGTTTATTACTAGGTATTTACAGCATAACTTAACATTACATTATTTTTTTAAAGCTCATAATATACAACATTTGTTTTTTGATGCTTTTTACGAAAGTAAAGAAGCAGTAATGTCAACAGATCATAATATTAGAGACTCAAAAAAACTATACTCTGTATTTCTCGATATGATGAAAGATAAAGATCGATTGGAGAGCTTGCAGTTAACTAATCCTTTAAAGAAATATAATAAAATAGTAGAAAGTAACTTTGTAGACACGAGTTTTAATTCGTATATTTTAGATATAGAAAAAGAGTTAGGAAGAATGTTAATTACTTTTCACCCTAATGAAGAAGGTCATGAACTTTGGGCTGATTACTTACATAAATTTCTTATAAAAAATCATAGAATAAAAAAAAAACTTTGAGCACTAAGAGTCTTTACATAAACGGATGTAGTTTTACTAGAGGTGATAGCTTAAAAGAAGAACAAACTTGGCCTTACTTACTACAAAAATTAATACGACCAAAATACTACATTAACGATTCAGCTAATGGTAACTCCTTTGGTAGTATCTTTTATACTACTCTAACTGAATTATCTAAAATGGAGTCGTATGAAAACTTATTTGTAGTTATAGGAATTACTTGGTCTCCAAGATACGCTGTATTTTTTGATAAAATAATAGCTAGTATTACTCCTGCAGATATATTTGATGGAGGAACTAAAACAGAGTTTTTTGATAAACGTAGTACCCATAGACGTATGGTATCACATTACTTTCAAACACATCCAAAACCACTAGATAAGAACCCAGAAATGGATATACAATCTAATGAGTTAGATAAAAATACTGGATTCGATGAAACATTAACTAGTTTTGCAAAGTTTTATGCCAATATAACTAAAAATGATCCTAATATTAAAAATAATCAAAATATTGCTCTGCTCACTAAAGTATTAGCATTACAATCTTTTTTTGAAGCCAACAAAATAAACTACAAGTTTATAGATTTTTCTCAAATTACTAGTTCACATACCTTAGATACTCCTAGTATAAACCTTAAAAGTAAATTAAACTTTAACAATATAATTAATATCACTCAGGAAGATTTAAATACTAAAAACTTTATAGACCAAAAAACAAGTCATCCTAATAAAGAAGGATGTGAGTATATAGCAGATAAATTATTTAATATTTACAATGAATTATAGAGCACTCATAGATAATTTTAATCAAGCAAGTCTTCATGCACCTACTGAAGAGACTGTTAAGGTATATTCACATATCGATGAGATAAATGAACTAGATAACTTTGGTAACCCAATGGTTAGACCATTATTTTCTCATTCAGACCTACCTAAGGTTCTAGGTTTAGAAGAAATACACGTTAACAACTTTGATTGGGATGAAAATTTTATATATAGTGTGATGTTGCATCATAATGCTGAACTAGCTGTAGAACATTTGAATCTTATCCCTGAAAAAGTACTTACTAAAGTAAGAGAGAAAAAGTGTATACTTATACTCGATAACACTTTAGAAGGAGATACTATCGAACGTTTTCTACCTGTACTTTATAAATCTTTAGATAGCCTAAAATTACCATATTCTCAAATAGTTTTTATAAGTAATAACCTACAAGCAGAAACTTATCATAAAGAATGGGTTAAATTAATAAAAGAATTTGTTAATAACCTGATGGAAGTATTCGATAGGAATAATAAACTTGTAAATGATCTTATACAACCAGATTTTATACATACAGCAGTTAATGTAATTTCCTTTCCTTGGAATATTCACGATGTTAAAAGGTTAGTTAAATGTAACCATCTTCCCGACGATGTTAATATAGACTTAGAAATAGATTATAAAACAAAAAATTTAGATAGCTTATCTACTTTTCTTAAAGTAAATCGTACCGGCAGACCAGAAAGGACATTAAGTATGCTGTACCTTAATCATTATAACATACTTGATAAATGTAAAATTAGTTTTCCTAGATTAGAGTATATAGGAGAATTTGAATCATATCTCACAGATAGTTTTAAAGAAGTAATAACAGATACTAATATAGAATCACTTAAAAATAAAACACCTTTTGATATAGACTCTACAGATAAAGATAATCATGGTCCTCCTGGAATTGGAGAAGGGTTATTTGATGCTGATTTACCTTTCAACCCTATACATTATAGGAATAGTTTTATAAGCTTAATTATGTGTGCTTTTCCACATACTGAAAATGCTTGTCATTTACATAGTTCAACATTTAATCCAATGTACTGTGGACACCCGTTTATTGCTTATGGTCCATATATGCACCTACATACTCTCAGAGAATTAGGATTTAAAACTTTTAATAAATGGTGGAATGAAGATTACGACTTATTACCACATCATGTAGATAGATTAAAAGCAGTGTTAAATATAGTAAAAGAGATTAGTAAAAAGAGTAATGTAGAACTTTTACAGATGTATTTTGAAATGAGAGATGTATTACAGCATAACTCTGACTTTATCAAGCACTTTAACGGACAACAAACTTTAATTGATAAAATATACCATAAATAAAATATGAAAAAAACCTATAGTATTATTTTAAAAAATAACGTAAGCTTAGACGATTCACTCGCTTTGAGAGAGCTTTGGACTGAAACAGAAACATATGAATTTTTCGAAGGAGATATTCAACAGAGGTATTTAGATATACGTAATAATGAACTGAGAGAAGATAAACTATACGACGGTCATATTATTGTAAACAATACAGAAGGAGTTACAGCTAACCTAATTAAAGGAATAACTGAACTCAATAAACTTACTCCAAAAAATATTTTCTTTAACGGAGTTTTACATCATGGAGTAGATTCTCTATGTCAACTAGATGATTCTATAGTTTACTGTTCATCTTGGGTTCTTCCTATACTTCTACATAACCATAGAGTAGAAAACCCGCTATATGGTGAACTAGCAGCAAAAAGAATAGAATTAAACAGATTACAAGTATATAGAATGGATATCAGTACTAACATAGATTTAAGCGTAATAGAATGAGAATAGCAGTATGTATTAGCGGTCAACTTAGAGATTGGAAACTAGCAATAGAGAATCAACAATGGTTTTGGAAAACATCAGGAGCAGACGTAGATTACTTTCTACATACTTGGGATTACAGTTCAGATAGACTGGGTGTATCTCAGGAATATGAGAATAGAGGTGTAACTCAAGAAGAGTTTGATGATTTTGTTAGTACATACAATTGCAAAGGATCTATATTCGATAATAAAAAACAAGAATCATTTTTCGATAATGACCATTGGGCTAGTTTATTTTACAGTTTAAGCCAATCATTACTATTAAAAAGACATTATGAAATACAAAATAATTTTTCATACGACGTAGTAATAAAATCCAGACCAGATGTAGTATTTAATCCAAACGTTACATTTAAGTGGCCTAGATTATTTGATAACTGTATACACACTACTCATGGAGGTCCAATGAAAATGGAATTTAACGTTTATAATTTTAATGATTGTGTGTTTTTAGGTAATTCCTATACTATGGATCAGTTAGTAAACTTATACTTCTACAGAATACAGAGAATACAAAAAATCAATCAAGAAAAGAGAAATTTCATGCCTGTCGGACCAGGTACTCTGATGCATGATTATTTTAGGGAGTACGGTATTACTCCTTTCTTTAATACATTAACTTTTCGAGATACTCTTATTAAAAAAGGATGTCCTCAAGGATTAAATTTAATAAATCCTGATGAATTTCCTATAATGGATCAGTACTTCAAAGATTGGTACACTAAATAATATATGAAAAGGTCAATAGGTTTCTTTATCAACTCAAATGGGTACGGACACTATAATAGGTGTATGCAAATAGCTTCTTTTTTAAAAAAAGACATAGACATAACCTTCTACGGTAAAGTATTCCAGTATAATAAGATTGGTCACCCTGGCAATGCCACTTTTATTGCTTCAAAAGAAGATACTATCAGATGGGATAAGAGTTTAAAAGGAAATAGAATTAGATTTAAATCTTACATTAACG
>Ga0222717_10003350_pt1 | contig 12078 bp, 10 predicted proteins | sample C33_18DmetaG_FD_165053 | JGI IMG/M metagenome (GOLD analysis project Ga0222717, IMG submission 165053) | Estuarine water microbial communities from San Francisco Bay, California, United States - C33_18D | ecosystem: Environmental > Aquatic > Marine > Unclassified | place: USA: California...
TTGAAGGCCTTGATCGGGCGCGGGTTACTGTCGCATGCGCCCAATACCAAAGCGGGAAGCTATACAAGCCCCATCGCGTAGGGGGGGGCTGTTCTACGGTTGTGTTGCCTTGTGTTTTATGGCTTGTGTCGCGGATGATCTTCGCAAGACCTATATCATGATCGAACCTTTCTTTTTGGGCTTTGGCCTTGGTTTTTCGTTGATCCTTGCGATCGGAGCGCAAAACGCCTTCGTGTTGAAGGCGGGGTTGATGCGCCGTTTTGTTTTGCCGATCGTGTTGCTTTGTGCGGCTTCTGATGCGCTGTTGATTTTTCTGGGGGTGTTTGGTTTGGGCACTCTTTTGGAGGCCCTGCCCAACCTTATGAGCTGGATCCGCTTTGCAGGGGCGTTGTTTCTGTTCGCCTATGGTATACGCAGCATGATATCGGCTTGGCGTGGCAATCACGCTTTGGATGCAATGGGCGATGTGATGTCTTTATCGGCGGCCTTGTTCACCTGCTTGGCGCTGACCTTTTTAAATCCCCATGTATATCTTGATACGGTGATTTTGCTGGGGGGGATTGCCAACCAATCTGAAAGCCCGTTGGTTTTTGGCTTAGGGGCGATGCTAGCCAGTTTTACGTTTTTCTTCGGATTGGGCTTCGGCGCGCGTCTTTTGGCGCCATTTTTTGCCAATCCCCGCGCATGGCAGATTTTAGACATGGGGATTGCGCTTGTGATGTGGGCAATCGCTTACAGCCTGCTCGCGTCTCATTAGCTCTTGTGCTTTGGGGCTATTTAGCTTTTCAGTAACGCCATGACCGAACGCTCTTCTTCATCGACCTTACGCGGCATCTTATGGATGATCGTGACGGGGCTTATGTTTGTGGGCGTCACCTCCTTGGTGAAATATTTAGGGCCGGATATGCCCGCCGCTGAGGCGGCGTTTTTGCGATATGCTTTGGGCTTGGTCTTGCTGGTGCCGATGCTGGGGTCGGTTTTCAAAAGCGACTTTTCTCAGCCGTTGATGCGGCTTTTTGTGTATCGCGGCGCGGCGCATGTGGGGGCGGTGTTTTTATGGTTTTTTGCGATGGCGCGGATTCCTTTGGCGGATGTAACGGCGATGAATTACCTATCGCCGATTTATGTGACGTTGGGGGCGGCGTTATTTTTGGGCGAAAAACTGGCGTTGCGGCGGGTGATCGCCGTCGGCATTGCGTTGGTGGGGGCCTTGATTATTTTGCGCCCCGGTATTCGCAGCGTGGATATGGGGCATCTGGCGATGCTGTTGGCTGCGGTATTTTTTGCCTGCTCTTATTTGTTAACCAAACGGCTCAGCGATCAAGTTTCGGCGGGTACAATCGTTGTGATGCTTTCACTCTTTGTCACGGTGGGGCTGGCGCCGATGGCATGGATGGTTTGGGTTCCGCCCTCGACTAACGATTTGCTTATCCTTTTTGGTGTGGCCTGCTTTGCCACATTGGGGCATTACACGATGACGCTGGCCTTTGCTGCAGCGCCCGTGAACATCACGCAGCCGGTTACGTTTTTACAGCTGGTCTGGGCGGTGTCGGTTGGGATGGTGTTTTTTGACGAACCGCTCGATCCATGGGTGGTGATTGGGGGCGGCACAATTTTGGCATCGGTCAGTTTTATCAGCTGGCGCGAGGCGGTTTTGCAACGTCGTCTGCGCACCCCCCCAGTTCCTGCTACAAAAGTCTAGGCTTTTACCTTTTGGAGGCTCTGACCGAGTAACCTGTATCTGAAAGAGGCGCTTGCATGACATCTTCCCCAAATATTCTAATTATTATGGTTGATCAGTTGAATGGAACTCTGTTTCCGGACGGCCCTGCCGACTGGCTGCACGCGCCGCATTTAAAACGCCTGGCGCAGCGCTCGGCGCGGTTTGCCAATGCCTATACCGCCAGCCCGTTATGCGCGCCGGCGCGGGCCTCATTCATGTCGGGGCAATTGCCCTCGACAACGGGGGTCTATGACAATGCTGCTGAATTTGCAGCCTCTATACCCACCTATGCGCATCATTTGCGCGCGGCAGGCTACCAAACCTGCCTATCTGGCAAAATGCATTTTGTTGGTCCGGATCAGTTGCACGGGTTTGAGGAGCGTTTGACCACCGATATTTACCCCGCTGATTTTGGGTGGACGCCGGATTACCGCAAACCTGGCACGCGCATTGATTGGTGGTATCACAATATGGGTTCGGTGACGGGTGCGGGGATCGGTGAAATTTCAAACCAGCTTGAATATGATGATGAGGTTGCTTATCAAAGCTGCCGTAAATTATACGATCTGGCGCGTGGCAAAGATGATCGCCCCTGGTGCCTCACCGTTAGCTTTACGCATCCACATGATCCTTACGTTGCACGCAAAAAATACTGGGATCTTTATGAGGATTGCGCGCATCTCAGCCCCGCGGTTGCAGCGCTTCCTTATGCCGAGCATGATCCGCATTCACAACGGTTATTTGATGCCAATGATTGGCGCTCATATTCTTTGAGCGAGGCGATGATCCGTGACGCCCGCCGCGCCTATTTCGCCAATATCAGCTATCTTGACGATAAAATTGGTGAGATTTTAGAGGTGTTAGAAACCACGCAGCAAGAAGCCCATATTGTTTTTGTTTCAGATCATGGGGATATGCTGGGTGAGCGGGGCTTGTGGTTTAAAATGTCTTTTTATGAGGGGTCTGCGCGGGTGCCTTTGATGATATCGGCGCCAGAGCTGCCCGCGGGGCTGCTGACCCAGCCGGTTTCAACGCTGGATGTCTGCCCAACGCTCTGCGATCTGGCCGGCATATCGCTTGACGCTTTGCAGCCTTGGACGGCCGGCGAAACTTTGGTGCCGCTGGCGCATGGTCAAGCGCGCAGCGCGCCCGTGGCGATGGAATACGCGGCAGAAGGCTCTTATGCTCCGCTGGTGTCTTTGCGCTATGGGCGCTGGAAATATAACCGCTGTTTGCTGGATCCGGATCAGTTGTTTGATTTGGAGGTGGACCCGCAAGAGCGGGTAAATTTGGCCAATCTGCCGGCGCATCAGGGCACGGTGGCGTCGCTCAAGGCAAAATCCGAGGCGCGCTGGGATCTTAACGCCTTTGACGCCGCTGTTCGACAAAGCCAGGCGGGCCGCTTGGTGGTGTATGAGGCGGTACGCAAGGGGGGCTATTACCCTTGGGATTACCAGCCGCTGCAAGATGCCTCTGAACGCTATATGCGCAACCATATGGATCTGAATATTTTGGAAAGCCAACAGCGCTTTCCCAGAGGGGGTTAGCCGGCGCTTACGAGCAGATCCAATAAATTATTGATATCTGTACGCGCGGCTTTAGCGTCTATCACAGCCGTGGATTGCGCCGCACTTATCCAAACTCCGTCTATATAGGACTGCAGCGCCTGTTCCACCATGTGTTGGCGCTCTGAAGCAACCAGGAGCTGCGTTTCGCGGCGCAAATGGCTGGCCACGCGAGAGCGATTGATTTTTTGAAGCCGCGCCAGCGCGGGTTGGTAGGGCGCGGCTGACCAAAACTGCACCCAGACATTGCAATGGGTTTTGGTGAAGAGAGAATCGGAAAAGTTTGCAGTTAAAACGGCTTGCAGGCGTTGTTTGGGTGTCTTGGCTTCTTTTAGATTGTTGATGACCTCACGGCGCAAGAGTTCGAGTAAGTGGCGCATCGTAGCTTCCAGCAGGTTTTCTTTGCTGCCAAAATGATAGGTTATGCTGGCAGCTGTGGTGCTCGCATAGGCAGCGATTTCACTTAAAGTGACATTCTGAAATCCTTTCTGTTGTACCGCTTGCAAAGTGGCTTGAATGAATTCTGAATTGCGTATGTCACGAATGCTGCGTCTTTCCATGGGGTTTATCTGACGTGGCTGGGGTAAAATTTCAAGAAATATATCAAAATTAATATGGCCATATAAATTTTTATTTATCTATATCACTTTTTCTGCTAGGGCTTTCCGCGCAGCTTTGAAGGGGGATATGCATGTCTAGCACGCAGCCAACGGCAAGCCATTTTATCAGTGGGCGCTATGTTGAAGATAAAAGCGGGTCGCGGTTTGATGTGATATACCCCGCTTCAGGGGCTGTTATCGCACAGATACACGCGGGTACGGATCAGATTATCGAGCAGGCGCTCGGCGCGGCGCAGGCCGCGCAGCAGGACTGGGCGGCGCGCTCGGGCACTGAACGGGGGCGCGTATTGCGCCGCGCTGCCGATCTGATCCGCGCCCGCAACCGAGAACTATCGGTGCTGGAAACCCATGATACGGGCAAACCGCTTTCGGAAACGCTTTATGCGGATGCCACCAGCGGCGCCGATGCGCTTGAATATTTCGGGGGTTTGGCGGGAAATGTGACTGGAGAGCATATCCAGCTTGGCGAAGATTGGGTCTATACGCGCCGCGAAGCTTTGGGGATCTGTCTTGGCATTGGTGCCTGGAATTACCCGACCCAAATCGCCTGCTGGAAAGCTGCGCCAGCCTTGGCTTGCGGAAATGCGATGATTTTCAAACCATCAGAAACCACGCCACTTTGCGCGCTGAAAATCGCCGAAATCCTCAGTGAAGCTGGTTTGCCAGATGGCGTGTTCAACGTTGTACAAGGGCAGGGCGATGTTGGGGCGGCGTTGCTGCAGGATCCGCGCATCAACAAAGTTTCGCTCACCGGATCGGTGGCAACGGGGCGCAAAGTTTACCAAAGCGCGGCCGTGGGTCTGAAGCAGGTGACGCTTGAGCTGGGGGGTAAATCGCCGCTGATTATATTTGAAGATGCGGATTTGGAAAATGCCGTTGGCGGGGCGATCCTGGCGAATTTCTACTCGTCAGGTCAAATTTGTTCCAATGGCACGCGGGTATTTGTGCATAAGGCCATTAAAGAGGCGTTTTTGGATCGTTTAAGCGCGCGGCTTGAACAGGCGGTGATCGGCGATCCGCTCGATGAAACCACAAATTTTGGCCCGCTGGTCAGTGATCGGCAGATGCAGATTGTTCAGGGGTTTATCGCGCAAGGTATTTCCGAGGGCGCGCGGCTGGTCTGCGGCGGGCGGCGGCTTGAGCGCCCGGGCTATTATTTGGCGCCGACCGTGTTTGCAGATGTCAGCGATCAGATGACGATCGCGCGCGAGGAAATCTTTGGGCCCGTTCTCAGCGTTTTGGATTTTGATGATGAGGGGGATGTGGTGGCGCGTGCGAATAACACCGAATATGGCCTCTCTGCAGGGGTTTTTACCCGTGATATAAGCCGCGCGCATCGTGTAATTGGTAAATTGCAGGCGGGCAGTTGCTTTATCAATTCATATAATGATGCCCCCGTCGAGGCGCCTTTTGGCGGTATGAAATTATCCGGTATCGGGCGCGAAAACTCGAAAAACGCGATCGAGCATTATTCGCAGTTGAAATCGGTCTATGTGCGTATGGGGGATGTTGATGCACCGTTTTGAACGCGCGGGTATCCACATTTATGCACGGAACCTGAGGTGGCGCGCATGAGCGCGGCAGAAGCCGATTATGTGATTGTCGGAGCTGGCAGCGCGGGCTGCGCCCTTGCGTATCGCTTAAGCGAGGCGGGGGCTTCGGTCCTGGTGGTGGAATATGGCGGCAGCGATGCGGGCCCGCTTATTCAGATGCCCGGCGCGTTGAGCTTTCCGATGAATATGAAGCGCTATGATTGGGGCTATCGGTCCGAGCCCGAGCCGCATCTGGGCGGGCGGCGGCTTGCCTGCCCGCGCGGCAAGGTGATTGGGGGGTCTTCTAGCATCAATGGCATGGTTTATGTGCGCGGCCATGCCAAAGATTTTGACACGTGGGAGGCAATGGGGGCCAGCGGCTGGTCTTACGCGGATGTGCTGCCCTATTATAAACGTATGGAAACCTGGGATCCGGCCGGGCATGGCGGCGATGCCAGCTGGCGCGGAAGCGATGGCCCGTTGCACGTGACGCGCGGCAAGCGCGATAACCCCTTGGTGCAGGCTTTTGTGCAGGCTGGCCGGCAGGCCGGCTATCAGCTGACCGACGATTATAACGGCCAGCAGCAAGAGGGCTTTGGCCCGATGGAGCATACCATTCACAAAGGGGCCCGCTGGTCCGCTGCAAAAGCGTATCTGCGCCCTGCCTTACAACGTGAAAATTGCAATCTGATCCGTGGCCTGGCGCGTAAGATCGTGTTTTCCGGACGTCGCGCGGTTGGGGTTGAGCTTTTGGCAGGCGGGGGCTTGAAAACCGTTCGGGCCAAAAAAGAAGTGATTTTAGCAAGCTCTTCGATCAATTCCCCGAAACTACTGATGCTCTCTGGGATTGGCCCTGCCGCGCATCTGACCGCTCATGGCATCCCAATAGTGGCGGACCGCCCTGGCGTTGGCCAAAATCTTCAGGATCATTTGGAGGTCTATATTCAAATGGCCGCCAGCCAACCGGTGAGCCTGTTTAAATATTGGAACCTGCTTGGAAAGGCGCGGGTTGGGCTGCAATGGGCGTTGACGCGCAGCGGCCCTGGCGCGTCTAATCAATTTGAAAGCGCCGGATTTATTCGTTCGGCCGCGGGGGTAGAATATCCCGATTTGCAATTTCATTTTTTGCCCATCGCGGTGCGCTATGATGGCCAGGCAGCCTCAGAGGGGCACGGATTTCAAGCCCATATAGGCCCGATGCGCAGCCCGTCTCGCGGGGCGGTTACTTTGCGGTCGGCCAAGCCGGAAGACAGCCCAAAAATTACCTTTAACTATATGTCTACCGAAAAAGATTGGATAGATTTCCGCCGCGGTATTCGCCTCACGCGAGAGATCTTCGCGCAAGAGGCCTTTCGGCCGTTTGTAAAACACGAAATTCAACCCGGCGTTGCGTTGCAAACCGATGCCCAGATTGACGGATTTATCCGCGCCCATGCCGAAAGCGCCTATCATCCCTGCGGTACCTGTAAAATGGGGGCGGTGGATGATCCTTTGGCGGTGGTCGATCCGCAAACAAATGTGATTGGTGTTAAGGGGCTGCGCGTGGTTGATAGCAGCATTTTTCCACAAATCACCAATGGCAATTTAAACGGGCCTTCGATCATGGTTGGCGAGAAAGCCAGTGATCTTATTTTGGGTAAAACGCCGCTTGCGCGCGCCAATTCACAGCCCTGGTTGGCGCCGGATTGGCAGACCAGCCAGCGCTAAAGAAGCGGGTCTTAAACAGCGCGGCGATTTTCAGCGATCACTGGATGGAATAGGGAAGGTTTTCGCGTAGATCATGATCAATGCTAAGCTCTTTATCTAACGGGGGCAGCGCGCGTTGGTGGCAGGCGCGCCGATCACAGACCCGGCATGAAACGCCAATAGGTTCATAGGCATGCGGGGTGTCAAGGTCCATTCCATCGGCATAGACCATGGTCGCGGCATGTTTCACTTCGCAGCCCAGCGCAATGGCATAGCGGTGCGCCGGAGCCCCAAACGCGCCCCCGGTTTTTGACACATCATGGGCAAGCGAAATGTAACGCGCTCCATCTGGCGTTTCGGCCAATTGCCGCAAAAATCGCCCCGGTGTTTCAAAGGCGCGATGCACATTCCACAGCGGGCACGCGCCGCCAAAGCGCGCAAATTGCAGCCGCGTCGCAGAATGGCGTTTGGTGATGTTGCCTGCTTGGTCGACGCGCACGAAGAAAAAGGGAATACCTTTTGCGCCGGGCCTTTGCAGCGTAGAGAGCCGATGCGCGACTTGTTCTAACGACGCTCCAAAGTGGCGGGCCAACCGCTCTAGGTCATGGCGCTCGTCTTGAGCCGCCTGCAAAAATATTCTGTAGGGCATCATCACGGCGCCGGCGAAATAATTGGCCAGACCAATTTTTGCAATATCGCGGGCTTGAGGTGTTTGAAACCGCGCCAAATCCAATGTGGCCTCGAGCAAAGGCTCTTCTGTGATCAGGGCAAATTGCAGGCAGAGTTGAAAAATTTGCGTTGGTGGGCTGGCATGGGCGCTCAAGCTCAGCCGGTTTTGGGTTTTATCATAGTGCCGCAATGGGGTTTGGTCGCTTAATTCCACGCGTATTCCTAAGCCTGCAAGCGCCTTTTCAACGTTTCCACGCAGCCAGTTGGGCCCCTGCCACCCATGCGCGAAACGTTCGGCCGCTTTATCCACCGCATCCAGGTAATTGTCGCAATAATGAAAGAAATCACGTACCTCTTCCCATGGGTTGGGCTGCATATGCCCGTCTTGCCAACCCAAGGCTTCATCAAATGACATCATGCGTTCTTGGGTGTTTTTATACGCGCGGTGTAGATCCAGAAATGCGCGGCTAAAGGCCGGGGCATTAAACGCCACCAGCCGCAGATCGCCAAGCGAGGGTTGCGCTTCGCTAAAAATCGGGTCCACCAGAACTTCGCGCAGATCGCTGACAAGCCGCTCGCTTTCTCCGCTTGATAATTCTGTGATGTCAAAGCCGAATTCTTGGGCCAATGCCAAGAGAATAGAACTGGAAACGGGCCGGTTGTTGTTTTCAATCTGATTCAAATAGGGCAGCGACACGCCCAGCCGCGCGGCAAATTCCTTTTGTGTCAGGCTCAGCTTACGGCGTAGATCGCGCAGCTTGGCGCCGGCATAGAGCTTTTGAACGGCCATTGTTACCCCGATTTGCAAATTTTCAAAAATGATCTGCTAAGCTTGCTAATTATGGTAGAGGCGTCAAGAGGTTTGAATACTGCGGTGGCGTTTTTTGACATAGATCATGCAGATCACCCCTGCGGCAACCGAGCTCCACATCAACCATAGCAGGGGCGTGGCGCCGCTGGTTGGCGTTAAAACGGCGCCGGCAAGGGCGGATAAGGCCGCCCCGCCCGCAATCATAATGGCGCTGCCAAGCCCTGAGGCGGCGCCGGCAAGATCTGGGCGTATGGCGAGCATGCCGGCCGTGGCGTTGGGAATGCTTAATCCATTGCCAAATCCGACAAAGGTCATGAAGCCAAAAAAGCTGATTGCTGACCCCATGCCGTTGTAGAATACGGCCAAAGAGGCGGTGAGGCCAAATAAGTTCAAGGCCAGCCCCCAAAAAATCATCGCATCAAGGCCGATCCGCGACGAAAACCGCCCGGTGAAAAAGTTTCCCAAAAAATATCCCGCTGCCGGTGCGCCGAAGAATAGCCCGAGCGCCTCTGGGCTTAAGTTGAATATTTCAGAGCCAACAAAAGGGGCCCCGCCCAGATAGGCGAAGAAGGCGCCTGATCCCAATGCGGAGGTGAAGCAATACCCCCAAAACCGTTTTGAACGCAAAAGATCGGGGTAGAGCGCAAAATGCGCTTGGAATTTCACATCTGCCGTTGGCGCGGTTTCGCCAAGGTCAAAAAAGCAATTGAGCCAAAGCGCCACCCCCAGCAGGCTTAGAATCCAAAAATTAGCGCGCCAGCCAAAATAGGCATCAATCACCCCGCCCAAAGCTGGCCCGAACATCGGCACCAGCGCCATACCCATCATGATATAGGCGATCCGAGAGCCCGAACTTGCGGTATCGGTGGTGTCGCGTACGATGGCGCGCGAAATCACAAAAACGCTTGCGATGACAGATTGGATTGCGCGCAAAATCAAAAATGACTCGGTGCTTTGACAAAAGGTAATGGCGATGCTGACCGCCGTGAACAGGGCAATCGACCAAAGAGTGACTTGACGGCGCCCCTGCATGTCCGAAAGCGGCCCCGAGAATAACTGAACCAGTGCGCTGATCGCCAGATATACGCTCACTGACAACCCTAAAATGGCGGCGCTGGTGCCAAACTCATCCGCCATGCGCGGGAGGCTTGGTAAAAAGATATTCATCGCCAGCGCCGAAATGCTGACCATCAAAATCAGCGTGGCCATATGCGGCTGGGTTTGCCGGTTAAGAAACTGGGCCTTGGGTCTTTCGATCATATACGCTCCTTAACCATCCAGAAGAAGGCGGATGGGGTTATCTCTTTGCTGGCTAAAATAAAGTTAGCAAATTAACAAATTAGCACTTTAATCCGCAGATTTATTTGCAAATTTGCATAAATCTTCTTTGCGTTACACCGCAAGCAGTATAGCAGAAGCGGCAGATTGCCGAAGGAGTCAAGATGAAAGATATTTTGCAACAGCTTGAGCAGCGCCGCGACGTTGCGCGCCAAGGCGGCGGCAGCAAGCGCATAGAGGCGCAGCATGCCAAGGGTAAATTAACCGCGCGCGAGCGGGTTGAGCTGCTGTTGGATGAAGACAGTTTCGAAGAGTTTGACATGTTTGTTGCGCATCGCTGCACTGATTTTGGTATGGAAAAACAGCGCCCGCCCGGCGATGGTGTGATCACCGGTTGGGGCACGATTAATGGCCGAATGGTTTATGTTTTCTCGCAAGATTTCACCGTGTTCGGGGGCTCGCTCTCTGAGACGCATGCCCAAAAAATTTGTAAAATCATGGATATGGCGTTGCAAAATGGCGCGCCGGTGATTGGCATAAACGATTCTGGTGGAGCACGTATCCAAGAGGGGGTTGCCTCGCTTGCAGGATATGCCGAAGTGTTCCAGCGTAATATTTTGGCCTCTGGCGTGGTGCCGCAAATCAGCTTGATCATGGGTCCTTGCGCCGGTGGCGCGGTCTATTCCCCCGCGATGACCGATTTCATTCTGATGGTCAAAGACAGCTCTTATATGTTCGTCACGGGGCCCGATGTGGTCAAAACGGTGACCAATGAGGTGGTCACGGCCGAAGAATTGGGCGGCGCCGCGACGCATACCAAGAAATCATCTGTTGCGGATGCGGCGTATGAGAATGATATCGTTGCGTTGAGCGAGGCCCGTCGTTTGGTTGATTTTCTGCCTTTGAACAACCGTGAAAAGCCACCCATACGCCCGTTTTTTGATGAGCCGGGCCGCATTGAGGCGTCATTGGATACTTTGATCCCTGATAATCCCAACACCCCTTATGATATGAAGGAATTGGTTTTTAAAATCGCCGATGAAGGTGATTTTTTTGAAATTCAGGAAGATTTTGCAAAGAACATCTTAACTGGGTTTATTCGATTAGAGGGGCAAAGCGTCGGCATCGTGGCGAACCAACCCATGGTGCTCGCGGGATGCCTTGATATTGACAGTTCGCGCAAAGCGGCCCGGTTCGTGCGGTTTTGCGATGCGTTTGAAATCCCAATTCTGACGCTTGTGGATGTGCCGGGGTTCCTGCCCGGCACCTCGCAAGAATATGGTGGGGTGATCAAGCATGGTGCGAAATTGCTCTTTGCTTATGGCGAAGCCACGGTGCCAAAAGTAACCGTGATCACCCGCAAAGCCTATGGCGGAGCCTATGATGTGATGTCCTCAAAACATTTACGGGGTGATTTTAACTATGCCTGGCCCACCGCCGAGATTGCCGTGATGGGGGCCAAGGGCGCAACCGAGATTATTCATCGCGCCGATTTGGGCGATGCAGATAAAATCGCGCAACATACAGCCGATTACGAAGACCGGTTTGCCAATCCGTTCGTGGCCGCAGAGCTGGGCTTTATAGATGAGGTTATTCAACCCAAATCAACCCGCAAACGGGTCTCGAGGGCTTTTGCATCCCTGCGCGGTAAGCAGCTGAAAAATCCATGGAAAAAGCATGATAATATACCATTGTAAAAAGGTTTTACTTTGATTTTTAGTAGTGATGTGAGCTGAGCATGCACCAGAAAACCATCAAGCGCGGCAATTGGTTCGAAATCTATGATGGACCATGTTTCACATTGGCGCGCCGGCTTCCAGCGCGGTTTGATATCAGCCGCGAGATTTCTATGCCCCTGATGTCTGCGCCGCGTTTGGCGCGCCAAATTCGGCAAGATATTTGGCGCAAACTGCAATCGATTAGGGGGTTTTTGCCGGTGGTTGAAATCACTGATCGCGGGGCGCATTTACACATACGGGCCGGGGGCGAGTTGACATGCCCAGCGCCATTTGAGCGCTCTGGCGAGCGGATCTTTGATGTCTTGAGCAATCGAGATAACCAGCGTCGTTGGGCGGCCTTTGCCGCAGCGCGCGGCCCCCATTGCCATAAACAAAAGGCTCTCCCATCATGCTAAAACATCGTGGCTTCCCGGGGCGTTTGCCGGGTACAGATTTTCAATTCACCATTCGCCGGC
>Ga0222717_10003352_pt1 | contig 12077 bp, 7 predicted proteins | sample C33_18DmetaG_FD_165053 | JGI IMG/M metagenome (GOLD analysis project Ga0222717, IMG submission 165053) | Estuarine water microbial communities from San Francisco Bay, California, United States - C33_18D | ecosystem: Environmental > Aquatic > Marine > Unclassified | place: USA: California...
GAATCAAGGGCTGTGGCGCCACCTGAAAAGGGAAGAGTAGTGGCGTTTCCGAAAGTGGCTGGATTACATCATTTCTATGCGAGAAAAGCGGCATGATTCCGACTGCTGTCAATTTTCAGGAACCACAATCATCACACGCAACAACGCTGGCAGCACGAGCAAGTCCGCCAACAGGGCAACGACCATGCTGAAGGCAAAAAAGACGCCGAAGTAGACGCTGGGCATAAAGTCGGAGGCCGCCATGGTAAGGAATCCACCGGTCAGGATGAGCGAGGTCTTGATCATGGCCCGGCCCGTCGTCTGGCAGGCCTGGCTCGTCGCGTCCTCGACCTCAAGGCCGAGCCGCAGGCCCTCCTGCACGCGCGAGAGGTAGTAGATGGTGTCATCGACGGCTATGCCGATGACGACACCACCGAGGATACAGGTTGCAATGTTGACCGGGAGCCCGAACCAGCCCATGAGCCCGAGGGTGCAGAGGACGGGAACGAAGCTAACCAGTAGACCCAGGATACCGATGGCGATGGAACGAAAGATCACAGGCAGGAGAAGGAGCAGGGCCACCGCCACGATCAGGATGGAGAACAGTTGGGTCTTCACGACATGGGCATCCATGTTCGCCCAGAGCACGTTCGTCCCGGTGAGTGCGACCTCCCAGCCTTTCGGCTGCCCCCAGCTGAGGCCTTCCAACGCCCCGCGGAACGCGCTGATGTCGCTGGTGCTCATCGGCGCGGTCAGCACCCGCAGTCGAAGCATCTTCCCACCTCCGGAGGCGAGAAAATCTTCCGTGAGGGGCGTGTGGCCCGACAGGTGCATGGTCAACAACTGCCCGACGAGCGCGGCGTCGGGTTCAACCGGGGTGGTGCCGGGCAATTCCGAGGCCATTTGTGCTACCGTCCGGTCGAGGCCCTGTACATCAAGGACAGCCGGAAGAGACCGCAGCGCCTCCTCAAGACGCCGCGTCGCCCGGTGCCGCCGGATGTCGGCGATCGGAGTGGCGCCCGGAAGTTTCACGATCACCGTGAGATAGGATCCGGGCAATCCAAGATCCTGGATCTGCGTGTAGTCATTGCGCACCGCGCTGCCGCGCCGGAAGAATTTCACATAATCGGTGTCGGCCTCGAGTCGGAACACTCCCGATGCACCCGCGAGGATGCCGGCGCAGATTAGAAACGCCAGCAAGGGATGCGGCCGCGCCAGCCAGACGAGCGGTGGTCTGGCCCCCTCCCTCGACGTGCCCCCGGAGCAGATCCGTTCGGGTTGGTCCCAGAGTAGGCTCAGAAGGGCAGGCGCCACCGTGATGGTATTGATCCAGCCGAGACCGATCCCGAGGGCGGAAGAGAACCCGAGGTGCCGGATCGGTTCCACCGGGCTGATAGCGAGGGAGGCAAATCCGATCGCCGTAGTCACCGAAGTCCAGAGTCCAGGGCGGAGGAGCTGCCGAAAGGTGGCGGAGATCGCGGCAGAAGTGTCGGGTTCCCCCCCCAACTCGAGCTGCTCGCCACGCTTGGCGTGGAACTCGCCGAGGAAGTGGATCAGGTAGGAAACGCTGACCGTCACCAGAAGGGTTGGTAGCATCACGGTCATGAGGTTGAAGGGCAGGCCGACCGCGCCGATGGCACCCACCACCGGCAGGACCGTGCCGACGACCACCGCACAGAGGACGACGAGGTCGCGGGAGCGTCTCAGGGCGAGTCCGCCGCCCACAAGCACGATGCCAGCTATCAGTGCGTAGTAGATGTGCACATCGCGCTCGGCGGCGCGGTTGAGCTCGGCGTTGACCACCGTGGTGCCCACGATCCCGAAATCCTGGATCGAATCAACGGACGACACCGCCTCCCGGACCGCATCGATCAAGCGTCGGCGATAGGGCTCGGCGACGTCGATGCGATTGGCGTTCTGGATCGCGAGCATGGTGAAGCGCTCGTCATCGCGCGCCACCAGCCGGCCGTCGAAGCGGGGGGTTCCCCGGATCCTCTCCTGCAGTAAGGCTACCTTTTCCTCGGTCGGCAGCTGGTTCGGTCCCGCTTGGAGAAACCCTTGGAACACCGGCTCACCATCGGGCCCGGGCCCGGGTCCGATCCCGCGGGCGTCTGTAAGCGAGAGCACCTGCGCCACATCCTCCAGGGATTCGACCTCATCGCGAAGGAGGCGCAAGTCGCGGAGGAAAGCGGGGGTGTATACCGACAGATCGCCGCGCAGCCAGACATAGGTCCACTCCTTCTCGCCGAACTCCCGGTTGTAGTTTCGGTAGGCCTCGAGTTCGGGATCGTCCTCCAGGAACCAGATCGCCACCGAGTTATCGATCCGGAACTTGCTCAGGTAGACGAAGGTCGACGCCACAGTCACCGTGGCCCAGAGAGCAAGAACCCACCAGCGCCGTCGAATGACGGTCTCAATGAAACTCGAGGCTCCAGTATCCACGTGGGTTATCGCCATGGGTTTCGAAATCCTATTTGGGGTTTGCCTCGGCCATCGATGTCGTCCGTCAAAGTTTCGATGATCCCCTGCTGTTTTCCACACTCATATGACTGCTACTGCTAGTAAATTACTGCCAGCAGTCCTAGCAGCACCCCAACTCCTAGCAATGCGGCGAATCCGACCCCATAGATGAAAAGCAATTTCCTAGCAGTCAGTCGGTTGGAGTAGAGGTTGATTGTATCACGTTGTTGGAATGGTATCGACGGTATGTGAAGGCGGGATGAATTCGTCGTGAATTTCGCTGCCGAACGTCTGATTGCTGCCACAGGCTGCCTGAGGGCTCGCTTCGACTTCAGGATTGAGAGTGAAATTTTCATGCTGCCTCCTACTCGCAGCGGGCTACTCGCAGCGGGCAGCCTGTTGGTAGCTAGGCCTTGTTCGGCAGGTTCCGTTCATCTGGATGAACCGTGATTGGTCAGCCCGCCAACTGCTTCTTGAGATGATCTATGACGGTGCAATGTTCAGCCTGGGGGCTGAAGAGGACTATCTCGGCATCGCCCCCGACTCTGATCGAGTGGCCGGGAGGCCAAGAAAAGAGCTCTCCACCCACGACCGTTTCCTCTGTTTCATCCGAGTAGGAAACGGTCACTTCGCCCTCGATCATATACCCCCAATGAGGGGACTGGCAGAGATCTCCCTCCAAACCTTTGAGTAAGGGAGCGATGTCAGTTCCCTCGTTAAGAGAGAAATACTCTCCTGCAATATTTTCGTAGCCGGCAGCGCTGCCAAAGTTGAGTTCTTGCCTGGCGATTGCACCTGGAACGTTGAGTCTTTCTGGTATGTCTTCTTTTGCTATTTTCATGATCTTTGTGGGAACGATTTGCGGCAGTTCCCTTGCCGAACAGTTCGTATTCTCCCGTTGAGGCTTTACCTCAGTCGGCGTCCAATTGACTCTAACGAAACAGCGTGAGCTTCAGTCAAGCATATTCTAGCCTGAGAGAGTGACGCCCTGCGCAGCCTCGAACTAACAGTTCCGTCACATTCCTAGGTTGTAAGTGCTCGTTTCAGAGCTTGGAGATGAGATCATAGCAAGAAGCTCTCACAAGCCCGGTCACGCCGTGGACAATCTTGCTGGCCTGTCGAACAGGAACTGCCCTCGGTTACTGATGAGCATTGCCCTTGACCATCGCTAGATTTCGCGAGCCTTGTCCGTAGGGATGTAAAGAGCCCCTTTGCCTTCCCCGACCTTCTCTACGAAGCCGTAGTGTCCGGAAACTCGAATCGCCCTATATTCATGCGGCCTCCCTGTAGTAGTAACGAAGTAATCCGCCTAACCGCTCTCGACATTCAACGGTCCCTTCATTTGTCGAAGTGAACTCGGGTTCAATGATCCTGTTCTCCAATCCTTGGTGGTTCCTCTCCCCATGGTAATGCTCGCAGAACTGCCCTATCGCTCGCCTCAATGATCCCTCCCCTATCAGAATCATTCTCGACAGGCATTCTTCCTTGATCGTTCGCACAAATCGCTCCGCGAACGCATTCAGATTCGGTGATCGCGCTGGCAGCCTCACTGATTTCACTCCCACTCTTTCAAGAATCATCTGAAATTCTCCCGTGAACAATGTTGCTCTGTCATGAATCAAATAGCGACACCCAAGAAGAAACCCACCATCACAGTCTGTTAGGTTTCGCGCCACCTGTTTCATCCACTCTCCGTTCGGCTCCGGGATGATCCCGGCAATGTTCACCTTCCGACTCGAAAGCCGAATCACGAAGAGCACATGATAGCGCACCAATCCTCCAAGCGTCCACACTTCCACCGTAAAGAAATCTGGAGCTCCCAAGACCTCCCAGTGCGTTCTCAGGAACTCGCTCCAGGTTCTTTTCTTGTCCCTCTCTGGGGCAGGCTCCATTCCTGACTGTTTTAGAATCTCCGCTATGGTTCCTCGACCAATTTCATGGCCTAGATTCGCCAAGGCTCCTCGCAGTCTTGTATAGCCCCATCCCGGATTCTCCTCGGCCATCTTTACGACAAGGTCACGTAGTTCTTTCTCCGTCGGCGGACGGCCAACTTTCGATCTCTTGCCGCTGCCGTCGTATTTCATAGCTATCAGCTTCCTATGCCAAGCGAGCAATGTTTGCGGCGTCACCAGTCCCGCGATCTCTTTCAATCGCTTTCCGCCAACTCGTTTGGCCTTGCGGGCCAGGCGGCATCTTTGTTCGTCGGTGAACCTCATTCGCTTACTCCCCCGCTGCTCCTTCAGAATTCTAATCTCTTCCTGCAAGCAGTCGATCACGTGCTCTTGTTGCTGGTTCACCCACCCGGCCAGAGACACCATTCCCAGTCTGAACACGTCCATTTCGGATACTTGCCGTCCCAAACTGAAGAAATACACCTCGAAATCCCATTCCTATTGAGTCCGCAACCGATTGAAGGTCCCCAACTTACGCCGCAATCGAATTTCTGGACACTACGGGATGCGAACGACGTGGCCAAAGTTGGATTAGAGAAGATGAAGGCAGCGGTAGCGGCCCTTTGATAGTCACACTAGCCGTGATCTAATGCAGTTGATCGCACGCAGGAAGCGGTGGCAGCACTAAGCCAACTAGCTACGAAAGGTGGAACCGACCGCAGAAAGGCAGAGTCAGAACGATGGAGCAGCAGGATGGGAACCGACGGAAACAATGAAAGCGTGTATCGTCAATTAAGGTCTTATTTCATCAGTCTCTCGATGGTTGGTTCTAACGCTTCCGCCCATGCCGCGTAGCCCTTGGCAGACGGGTGAGTTCCATCGGGGAACAAGCCCGGTTTCAATCGTCGTCCATCCAAGAACGTCGCCTCCATATCCAGATAGTGAACTATTTCTCCGTCTCCAATGTCGGAGATCAGTTCATTCACCCTCATATTAGTCTGACGCGCACCATCCTCATCGCCACTACCTCGAGGAAAGATCCCTAAAACTAACACCTTCGTCGACGGCAATCGCTTTCTCAGCTTCGCCACAATCAAACGGATATCCCGTGCTGTGACCTCGGGCGGACTGCTCATATGATTGTTCGTCCCGATCATCAACACGGCCAATTTCGGTGATATGCCGTCAATGTTCCCGTTCTCCAATCGCCATAACACATGTTCCGTCCGATCGCCACTGATGGCCAGGTTCACGGCGTTTCGCGGTGCGTAGTACTTGTCCCAGACTTCCTTTCCAGCGCGGTCCCACCAGTGCGTGATCGAGTCTCCGATGAACAACAAATCCACCTTCCCTTGCTTCACCCGAGTGTTCATTGCTTCATGCCGCTCCACCCAGGCTTCCTTGTGCCAGCGAGGGTCCGGCCTCGCTAACATTTCCTGATCTCCTCTCGTCATTCTCCAAAGCGGCGTGAAGACACTGTCGTAAGTCACCCTCGTCGCCACATCCTTGAGCTGCGAACAGGCGGGCAATCCTACGTGCATCGTTCCGCTCATCGAAAGCTCAACCGACCCTATTTCCTTCCATTCTATTCCATTCGGCGAAAGGAATCCCGTGAAGCGCCCACGAAACCGGATCAGTCTGACCCAGTAGGGCGTACTCAGACGATTCTTCTTGATGATATGCTTCTCCCCCAAGTGCGTCATCCCCCTCACCTCCGTCTCGCCACCCGTCAGCGAGCGCGAAACCAGGGCACCACTCCAATGCGGCAGAAGTAGAACCGATGCCTGCTTTGATCCCTCTTCCAAGGTCTCTCGCATCATAACCCCCGGCATCGTCCACTGGGAACTCATGGGACGAATGATCCGGGCTGTCACGGTCCCGTCTCCTGTCATCGTCACATAGGTGAAATGAAACTCATCCGCCGTTCCTCCAATGTCGTCCCCTTCCCCCTCCATGGTAAACGTCTTGCCATCGTATTCCGTATAACTCGGTGCACTCACCTCTCCGATCGCCGCCGTCTTCCATCCACCTGGTAAACCCGCGCACGCGGCTAGCTCTTGTGACGGTGCACTCTCCCCTTTCGCATTGTGTGAACGAATCACGTAATAATAAAGTTCTCCCTGAATAACATTCACATCGTGAAAGGCTGGATCGGTCAGCTCGCTCGCCACCATTTCGTAAGGACCTCCCGCTTCGCTGAAACGGCTCACGCTATAGTGCGTCGCATCAACTGCCGCGACTGGATCCACCGAACGCACCCAGGTCAAACGAATCCCCTCATTTGTCGATCGCGCAACCAACCCCGAAGGAATGCCTGGCACCCGTAGAGGTTCCTCCACTTGAAAACGAGATCGTGTGGCTGTGAGGGTTCCGAGTCCTAGGTGGTCGCGATTGAATCCCTCCGGGCGTTTCTTCTCCGCGACCTGCTTTGAATAAGGTGCCGGTATTCCCCGGCGATGGACATAGTGATGATATACACGTTCAAAGATCGGCGAGAAGCGACCGCGACTCTTGGGTGATATCTCCGTGTAATGGTTGTTGCGGCCTCCGAGCCCATACTTCCCTGTGCGATCCAAGTAATGCTGAAACGGCACCTTCTCACCCAGGCCATACTTCGCCGAATACTCGAAACCCTTGAGCAGGCGCTGATCGTTCCACCCGTACAGATCCACTCCCTGATTCCACGCCACCTCAGCGGCGTTTGCCAATAAGCCCAGACCCAATTGCGCATAGTGCTGAGCCCGCGTCGTCTCCTGACATTGTCCCGTCGGATAAACCACCATGTGAGGAATGCTCCCGTTTCCCGCACCATTCACGGCATACCTAACGGTCTCTTCAAACAACTCCCGATCATTGCAGAAGACCGCTATCGCCATCTTGGTTTGCAAGGCGGCGGTTTCCCAATTGCCGTTCGCAAAGTAGGCGTAATGCTCAATCGTCGGCAGCCAAGCTTCCATGAACGATCGTTCACAGCGCTTGGCCTCCTCCTTGGACCACCCGGCATCCGTATAGCGAATAATTTCTGCTGCATTGGCAAACTGAAAGCCTTGCAAGCCTGATGCTAACACACCGTCAATGCCACTCACTTTCTCCAAACACTCTGCCCAGGCATTCAGAATCTGTTTCGCTTTCTCTGCGTGTTCCTGCTTGCCTGTGATGACCCACATCAAGGCATTCTGATAGACCGCTTTGGCATCCTCTTGAGCCTGCCCGGTATTGATGTTTGGCGCTCGCCCCCACTCAATCACCGGCCCTTGCATGCGGTAGTCACTCTTGGCATACGGGCTCTCGGTGAGGACTTGATAGCCTTCGTGGATGACGCCCGTTTCTGAGGCCACGCCTTCTTTGATGCGGGCAAGGTCTTCTTTAGTATGCAAGAGGCCTGGGTGGATAAACCCGTCCGCAGCGCATGTTGTAACACCAAGCGAACTCCACAGGATGATTGCGCCTAGTACGCCTACGGGCCGGAAGGATTTCATGGACTAGGACTACGCAAATCTCGGAGCGCCTACGAGTAACTTTTCACGTAAGCGCACTCACTTCAGCGACATGATCCATGCGGTCACGTCTGCAACGTCTTGCGCACTGAGTGTGTAAGCGAAGCTTGCGGGCATGCCGGAGTGCTTCGCATCTTCTCGCTTCGTCACTTCGTCCGCGTCGGCAACCAGCTCTTCGCCCGTTGGCAGGAAGAGGGTGATCTTCTGCGCGGTCTCTTCCTGGATCATGCCAAACAGCTTACGACCATCGTTCATTTCGAGGCTCGTCTGCTGAAATCCCTCCACGATGTAGGCATCGGGGTTGAGGGTCGATTCGATCACATAGTCCACATCGCGGCGTTTGCTGATACCCACCAACTCCGGCCCTACCACAACCCCACGATCCTTGATCTGGTGACAGGCGAAGCAGGTCCCACGTCCAAAGAAGATCTCCTCACCCCGTTTAAGATCGGCTTTGGCTAGAGCAGCTTTCGCGGCCGCCTTCGTCGTCTTCGAACCCGCCGCTTTTGAGAGAAAGACATGATACATCGACTCGCCGCCTGAACCACCGACACGGTTGCCGCCAATGACGATTTCACCAGCCTCGACCGCGCGACGATACACAGGAAATGTCTCGCCATTGCTGATCTTCACCGCCATCTCGGTCGCTTCCATCCCGTTCACCAACGCTTCCGGTGGCGCGACCCGACCATCATACGCGATGAAGATGGTCGCTGGCAGATTGATCTCAAAGCGCAGAAAGTCTGATCCCTTGCTCACCTTATCATCATTGCGTGTGCGGATGTGAGTCGCCCCCGCAAGCACTTCAGGAATCTCTGTATAGGTGGCAGAGCGATCGGCGTAAACCAGCACACCGCGCTGCAACCCCTCAAGCTCCGCCTGATAGGGCTCGCCCTCTCGTTTCACACGAATGGCATCGACAAAGAGCCTATCTTGCCACTCGGAGTCGGTGATCTTGTGCACCCGCAACTCTGAAATCCTGGAAACACGCTTTCCTTTGGCAAACGCAGCCACACTAACCAAAGCGCTCTGGTCGACCGTAAGCGTGCCACCAGTCTTGGGCGACGCAGCACCCGGCTCAGTCCCATCTAAGGCGTAGCGAAGTTCACTTCCTTTCGGGATGGCGGCGAAACGAATCTCGGTGGACTCACGGAAATGCGATTTGCTCGCCGTCATCTGCAGCGCACTCGTGCTACCAGAGGCCGCACTTTGCAGGAATTCGTCCGCGCGCGCTTGCAAACCGCGATCCCCTTCTTCCATCAGACCAAGCGCCGCCATGCGACGAATGCCCGCACGTGGATCTTCCAGTAGTTGCCGCCGCTCATTCTCTGGAAGTTGACGTCGCATGATCTGCCAGGCGCTGTAAGCCGTGACACGGTCTGTCTCGTCGGCAAGAGCACTCAAGATTGCTTCACGATACTCGCCCCAACCCATGTTTCCCAGTGCTTGAATCGCGGCGTGGCGGAGGCGGGGTTCAGCATGATCTAGCAAAGCCACCAGAAGTGACGCCGAATCCATCACCTTGTTCTCACCGAGAATTCGGGTCGCCTGAATTTGCGCGTTGAGGGAAACAAAGTTCCCATAGGAACCGAGCGCGAGTTTCTTCAGATCCGCATGGTCACTTCCGGCACGCTTGTCGATGTGACCCAGAGCCCACAAACCCCAAGTCTCACCCGTCTCATTCAGTTCCGACGCCACAATCCCTCTGAGCAATCTCTCTCTAACGGACGCACCACGCCGCACCAATTCATCTTGTGCCCGCACCCGCCACACATGAACCTGATGCCCGACATCCTCTAACAGTTCATCATGAGTCCACTCTTTGAAATCCTTCTTGCGCTTTGCCGTATCCCATTGGCTTCTAGGGATGAGCGGGTCATGGTGACGCAAGCGAAACACGCGCCCTTGATACTTCGCATTCTCCTCGGCAGTCCATTGATCCTTCGGCACATACTCTGTGCCGTAGGCAGATCCCCACCCAGCGATGTAAAGTGCGCCGTCCGGCCCCACCTCAATGTCCGTCGGGCGGAAGAGCGCGCGTCCCTTGCCTCCCTTGTAGCCAAGATCGCCACCTTGAGTTAAGCCGCCATCGGCGATCTTCCGCTTCTTCTCAGCAGGCACTTGTAGGGCCCCATCCCATGTAGGTTTGTAGAGAAAGAGGCAATTGTTCGTCCAATCAGCGATCAGATAGTGATTGCGATAGGCGTCTGGAAAATGCGTCGACGTGTAATAGGCGACGCCTGTGCCAGAGCCACTCACCGTCGGAAATAGGTCAGACGACGGCGCCACGGCCGGATGCTTCCCCATCCAATCAAACTTCCATGGATGACGCATCGAATAGTGACCATGACGGATCGGCATGAAGATGCGCTCGCCTGGCCTGCCTGGATCATTGTCCGTCGCGAGCCAATTGAATCCGCTATCCATGCACATGTCCCACGGGTTGCGCATGCCCCGCGCGTAAAGTTCGAGATCATAACCACCCGGCTTGCAACGGAACACCCCTCCTTCCTTCTCATCCTTGTTTGTCGGATGATAGCTCTTCCGGTAAGTCTCCTTGGTATAGGTGTTTGTCAGTGGATACTCCGTCTGATCATCGGACTTGATCCCCATCAGATCGCGAATGGGCTTGGGCGCGTTGGGCTTCACCCAGGTGTTTCCCATGGTGAAGTAGAGCCAACCATCCGGCCCCCAATTGAAGCCGTGCACACCGTGACGCAAGTTGTTGAGGCCTGTGAAAACCATCTTGTATTCATCGGCCTCATCGTCACCGTCGGTGTCTCGCAAGACCGTAACGTCTGGTGCATTGGCGACCCAAAGCTCGTCTCCTTTCCAAGCCATCGCCTGCACCGAGTTCAGGCCTTCCGCAAAAGTCTTGATCGTCTCCGCTTCGCCATCGCCATCCCCGTCTATCAGAATCTTAATGTAGTCCGTCGGCGAATCTTCCTTCGGATGGCGATACTGTGGACCTGCTCCGACATAGAGTCTTCCTTTGGCATCGAAGCACAGGGACGAAGGATTGATGAGATGCGGCTCACGCACGAAAAAGTTAACCTCGAAGCCCTCCTCGACATCGGGTAAGGCGTCTCTATCGACATCTGCTAGTGTCGAGACGTGGAGTAGAAGAAGGCAGGTGAACGTAAAGGAAGCTTTCATAAGGCTACACGTAGTAAACATCTGAGTCATCGATATCGGGAATTCCAACCACCAGGACGCGCATCTTTCCAACCGCCCCATGGACAACTCCGGGTGGGATGTGCACCATCGTCCCATGCCGAACTTCTTGCTCCACGCCGTCGAGGATCACCCTGCCTTCGCCTTCCAGCACATAGTAGAGTTCCGTGCTGATCTTGTGGTAGTGTAACCTAGCGCCATCGATATCCACCGCATGCGCCCAAGCGGCGACGTCTGGATCGCCCTTGCTCAGCAGACGGTAGCGATGACCGCAGGCGCTACGTTCTTTGACAGCTTCGTCTTCATGCCGGACAATGAGATTTGAGGGACGTGTCGTCATCAGAGGTTCTCAATAGTGAGCGAAAGCTCTTCTGACAAGACCATCCACCTATTCTCGACATCCAGCTGCCCATCTTGGGAAATGGAAAGGAGCACAGAGCGATGACAGATCCCGGGCCTATCAGAGAAATAAGACGCGGAGATACGGACTGCTAGACGAACAGGAAATCCCCGACGCCGAGAATGTCGCTCTGATCAAGGCCGCCAATCTGAAGGTCAGCCAGTGGATGGACAACGAATTCTGAGTCGTGCCACGGCGCTAGTTCTTAGTTGTGGAACCTGATCGATGCGGGCTAGAATGCCTTCCAGATGAAGGCGACAAACACGAGTTTCTCTTCTTTGGATCGCCGGAGATTTCTCCGGGGTGCTGGCGTGGCCCTTGCCTTGCCGTGGTTTGAGTCATTTGCGGGTTCGCCCGTGGCGGGTTCGCGCAAGGAGAAACGCAAGCGCTTGGCCTGTTTCTACATGCCGGATGGGGTTCCGATGCCGTTGAAGAAAGATCCGAGTTTCAAGGATTGGAGCTGGTTTCCGCATGGGAGCGGGACGGATTACACATTCACCAAATGCATGGAGACCTTGGAGCCGTTGCGCGATGAGTTGTCGGTGTTCTCGGGGTTGTCGCATCCGGCGGTGCGGCGGGTGCATGGGCATTCCAATGCGGATCAGTTTCTCACGGGAGCCGATACGGGTGCTGATGGTGACTATCAGAATAGCATTTCGCTCGACCAGGTGTTCG
>Ga0222717_10003358_pt1 | contig 12070 bp, 9 predicted proteins | sample C33_18DmetaG_FD_165053 | JGI IMG/M metagenome (GOLD analysis project Ga0222717, IMG submission 165053) | Estuarine water microbial communities from San Francisco Bay, California, United States - C33_18D | ecosystem: Environmental > Aquatic > Marine > Unclassified | place: USA: California...
GCAGAACTAAAGCGATACTACCCGGAAAAATACAATGCGATGATGGGTAGCAATGCAGACGTTCAAATGCAGCAACTGGGTGCTGAGACCTCTGACACAGACCTGCAGATGCAGGATATTCTACAGGCCCGAGCTGGGCAGATGGAATTGGCTACCGCCGACCGTATTCAACCCAGTGGCTCTGAACCCTTGTTTGATTTGTCGCCCGAAAGCTATGAACAAACACTACCCGACCAAAGCGAGATCTATGTTCCCCGGCCTCCGGCGGGTACAAACCGACCAATGCCTAAGAATGACCGGGCCCGGAAGGTGCAGGAAAACATTGAGCCTATTGCAGAGCGTTTAGCCGAGCGCATGAAACCGTGGCTGGGTACTGAAGCGCAGTACTTTTATCATACTGGCCCCATCGTAGATAAGGCGATGAAGTTAGGCTACTCCGCCGAAGAGATTTACGATTGGCTACGAGAGTTTTCTGATGCGTATGCGGCAACCAGCCCCCGTACTGAAACTGCCCAAAATATCCGTAATGCCACCTTGGTTATGGCTAAAAAGCAGCTTGGCCTAGACATAAGAGAGGTCGTTGGCCCCGGCGGTACCGGCATCAACGAAAAAGGCTACCCCATGATGATTGGCCTAAAAGGCGAAATCGGGGATAAAGGAAAGCCTAACACCAGTGATGGCATACATAAAAAACTCGTGAATGCGGTGCAGGACGGGGATGGGATAAACCCAGATACTAATACTAAGCCCTATACCTTTGCTGAAAACGTCTACGGAAACCTAGATGGGTCTACAATCGATACCCACGCTATCCGAGGCGCACTCGATGCGATGAACGAGATTGAACCCGGCAGTATCCCGATTGATTTTATCAAAAAGGAATTTAGGGATCAGTATAAGGCAGACCCCAGCTCTCTTAACCCAGCATCTATGATTGATGACTCCTTGGGTAAACAAACTTTTAACAAGAAAAGTATGCAGACTGAGTACGCAGTATTCTCGGATCTGTATCGTAGGGCTGGTGAAATACTAGGGGTATCTCCTGCCGAAGCACAGGCCATGGGTTGGTTTGGGTCCGGGGAAAGCACCGGACTAGCTTCTGAGCTAAAGTCAGTAGCTCGACTGCTTGATGAGCGCATAGACGTAACCGCCCAAGCAACAAACCAAGATAAAGAAACCATATTCCGCAAATTACTAGCTCGAGAAATACCCATCCTGTCTTTGTTTGGAGCGGCGGCGGTGGGGTCTGAGGGTCTAATGTCTGAACCGGGGCAAGGTATATAATGAGCGAACAAGCTGAATACGAGAAGTACTTAGGCGACCTTTACGAGATGGAGCAGAAGTACTTACGGGAACGCTACCCCGAAGACTTTGAAGAGCAGGACCGGCTGGATGCATTAGAGGACGCCAGAGATGAGGACGGCAACGTAACCTTTAGAGATGTTGCGAAGCTGGGTCTCATGGGCGTGATGCTAGGCGGCCAGAAGCTGGGCTTCAACATGGGCCCGGTTTGGGAGTCAATTAAAGGCCAAGGATTTGCATTAGGCGGTCTGGCTACTGCCCGTAGAGGCATCACTACAGAGGCTGGAAAAGAAATGGCCGAGAAAGGATTCCAGATGGATCGTAAAAAAGCAGATTTGAATGAGGATGGGAAGCTAGATAGCTACGAGGAAGCTCGGGGCATGGCAGTCCAGCAAGCAATGGACGAACCAATGGAGATGTACCACGGTGGTATGCCATGTGGGTGTGGTGGAGAAGAAGAGTGCGGATGCGGTGGTGGCATGATGTCAGACCCCGTATCGGGTAACCCTATCCCTCCCGGTTCGTCGGCAGAGAATGTCCGAGATGATATTGAGGCGATGATTTCCGAGGGTGAGTATGTGCTACCCGCTAATGTGGTTAAGTGGCACGGCTTAAAACATATTATGGAGATGCAGGAAGAAGCCGAGATGGGTCTTATGGGAATGACCGATATGGGGCTTATCCAATATGCGGAATCGACAGAACCCGATAGCGAAGGCGTTGAGGACGCCCAAGTATCGGATGAGGGTGATCCAATCGAAGAAGAAGCCGAAGAGGCACCCGAAGCACAAGACAGCGACGAAATTGAAGTGGCTGGAGTGACCGTCGAAGAGGACGGTAACACAGAAGAAATCTACCCGGAAGAAGAGACAATAACGATGCCCGGCATTCTGCAAAAGCAGAAGATTGCATTCATCGTTTAACAGTTGCGTTTGGGCTACTCGCAAACCCCGTACCTATCAATACGTGATTGATCAGGACGGCTACTTTTCGGCCCCCATGAGGCAATAATGGCAAAATATAAAAGACAGAATGAGGAAGACAATGGTCTTTCTTACAGTGAAGAGCATGCACAACAGCAAGCAGCGCAGGCAGATGGCCCAGAGCCAATAGACTCTGATGATGCTACTTACAAAAAGCGGTATGGTGACCTTCGGCGGCATCAACAGCAGCTTCTCCAACAAAAGGATGAAGAAGTTGCACAGCTACGGCAGCAATTAGATCAGGCGGCTAAAGGCCAAATCAAGTTTCCTAAATCTGATGAAGAGATTGAGCAATGGTCTAAGAAGTACCCCGATGTCGCTCAGATCGTGGATACTATTGCACGTAAAAGGGCGAATGAGGCGCTGGAAGAAGGCGATAAGCGTATGGATAACCTACGCAGCCTAGAAAAGAAGCTGACTAAGCGTGAAGCAGAGCAGCAACTGATTAAACTGCACCCTGACTTCCATGATATTCGGCAAGATCCCTCGTTTCATGAGTGGGTGGCAGACCAGCCTAAGTATATTGAAGACGCCTTGTACAAAAACACCACTGACGCCAAAGCAGCGGCACGGGCTATCGATCTGTACAAGGCTGATACAGGAAAGCGCAAAACTAAGTCTAAATCGGCGGCAGAAGACGTGGGCAGGCTGTCTCGGTCTGCTCCAGCGGCTAACCAGCGGTCAGAGTTTTCTGAGAGCATGGTAAATTCAATGTCGGATCGTGACTTTGAGAAAAATGCCGATGCTATTCAGGAGGCTATCCGCAGTGGTCAGTTTAGCTACGACATAAGTGGTGCAGCAAGATAGTGTTTGCAATGCCACTTTATTAATGGTATAACATAAGTGGGCGCAGGGAGCGGATAGGCCAATTAACGGAGACATCCTATCTGTTAGTAGTTGATTGGAGGCTCCCTCGCCCACGTACAGCTTTTCGATGATAAGTTTCGAGTAGACTTATTTTCTGAGAGCAATCTCTCAACCTCAGAAAAGGGCCACCTACGGGTCTACCCCTTTGTCTGATTTTCCCAAGATATAAGACGTTTAGTCCACCAGTACGGCTGGCCTGCATTCATGCACCACCCAGTACCCAGTACTGCCACTCAATTGTCCTCTTCGGGGTTTGTCCGGGCGTTTTCGCCCTTCATGCCAATAGGAGAACAACATGGCATTCGCAAAAGCCTCTGGCTATACTAACTTAAATTCAGGCGGGTTTTCACCCGTAATCTACAGCAAAAAAGCCCAGCTTGCTTTCCGCAAGAGTTCTGTGGTTGAGGCTGTAACTAACACCGACTACGCTGGTGAGATTGCCCAACACGGCGATTCAGTGGTTATTGTCCGTGAGCCAACAATCACTATCAACAATCTTGAACGTGGTACAACACTCGCAACGCAAGATCTGACAGATACTTCGTTTACTATGGTTGTAGACAAAGCGAACTACTGGCAGTTCACGTTAGCAGATATCGAAGTTGCCCATAGTCACCTCAATTTCATGGATCTCGCCTCAGATCGTGCTGGTTATGATCTGCGTGATGCGTTTGATGCGGAAGTTTTGGGTTACATGTCTGGTTGGAAAACACCCAGTTCATGGGCACGAAATACAACCACTTCTGGTACTGTCGCAAACACCAATGCGGGTACGGACGAATTGCTCGCAGCAAACAAGCTAGACATCACTGATTTCGGTGGTTCTGACTTGGGTGTGGCTGGCGAAGTAACATCTATTCCACTGGCCGCTGGCGGTGGTTCTGGTGCAATTACTTCACCATTAGCTGTTATGAACCGCATCAATCGTAAGATGGATGAGGCTAATGTAGCTACAGACGGGCGCTATATGGTAATCTCACCGCTCGTAGCAGAAATCCTTATGGACGAAGATTCGAAATTAATTAACGCCGACTTCGGTGGTTCGGATGAAATTCGTAATGGTAAGCTACCGGCTAAAATCCGTAACTTCACTATCTATGTGTCGAACAACTTGCCTTACGTTGGCAACCTCGACACTACCGCTTCTGCGGGTTCCGAAACTAACTTCGGAGTAATGGTAGCGGGTCACGATTCTGCAGTTGCAGTAGCTGATCAGATCGCCAAGGTGGAGACATTCCGTTCTCCAGATACCTTTAGTGATGTGGTTCGGGGCATGCAGCTTTACGGCAGGAAGGTACTGAGACCAGAAGCGCTGTTCACAGTGAACTACAACCTCGCATAGGCTAGGTAAGGGCAGTGGCAATCAGTCTAACCAATCGTGCTAAGAATGCTGCCTTGAACGGCATCGTGGACGAAATCGACAGCGGCGGTTCTGCAGGTACTCTGCAAATTCTAGATGCTTCCGATACTGAGTTAGCGACACTGCCCTTAACCAACCCAGCGTTCGGAGCCGCAGATAGTGGCTCCGTTTCTGCCAATACCATCACCACTGACACTACGATCAATGCTGGTACGGCATCTAAATTCAAAGTCTTTACTAGCGGTGGCTCAGAGATATTCAGAGGCACTGTGACTAATACCGGCGGCGGTGGTGATCTCACCTTAACCAACGTCAATCTTTTCGTAGGAGACAGGTTAGCTGTTTCCTCTTTCACCATCACGATTTGAGGAACAGGAGAAACACATGAGCCTCTCGAACAGTTTTGAAACACACACTTTAAAATACTTGCTGACCACAGATTCAGTTACACGGCCAACAAACTGGTTTGTTGCTTTATGCACCACAGATCCCACGGATACCGCACTCGGAACCGAAGTTTCTGGTGGCGCTTATGCTCGCCAATCAGTGGCTTTTACCGTGTCGGGAAACAACGCTTCCAATACATCAGCAATCGAGTTCCCAGAAGCGACCGCAGATTATGGTACAGTTATTGCGGTAATGATTATGCCAGCATCTACCGGCGGTACAGCTTCAGACATGATCGTCCATGCCCAGCTTACGAGCGATAAATCTATTTCTACCGGCGATATTTTCCGCATACCGGCTGGCGATTTAGACATCAATATTGACTAATAGGAGCGACTGATGGCTATTCTCAGTGATAATCTAGAGCTTGCCCTGATCAAGCACCTCTTTAAAAAGGCTGAATTTTCGATTCCTACTGGGATGTGGTTGGGCCTACATACTGGAGATCCGCTTGATGGGAATACAGGCTCAAACGAGATCTCTGGGAATGGCTACGCCCGTGTGCAGGTTGTTGATAACGCACATGGGTCTGTATATTCTTCTGGTTCTGGTATGTTTAGTAAGTTTGCCTTCGATACCAATGACAATCTTACCAATGGTTCTGCGATAGATTTTGCCGAAGCAACTGGTTCTTGGGGAACTGTATCACACTGGTCTATCTGGAGCCATGCTACTGAAACAGGCTCTAGCTACTTCCTTATGTCAGGATCTTTGAACAGCGGAGTAGGCGTGGCTTCGGGAGATCAGTTTAGAATTGCTAGCGGTCAGTTTGATATTACCTTCCCAAATCGTTGGGGTGTAGGATCAGGATCTCCAGTAGGCCTAATAAATAGTAATAACTTTACTTACAGTAGTGGCTCTAGCACGGGATCGATTACGTCTACTGATTATAAACAGGCTACGGAATGGCGTAGACAGTTAGCTAGGCGGTTAGGCTTTATAAATGAACCTTGGTCAGCACCTATTGTAGGTAGTGCCGTCTGGGATTCTTCAACTGGGCCTTTTTACCATTGGGATTTTAATAGCACCGCAACAAGTCATCCCGAAGTTACGACAGTCGGTGAAATGTACGAAATCCATACCAGAAACGCTTTTTTAGGAGAGTGTTTTTTAAATTATGCCGGTTCGACATATACCCGCCAAAGTTTAACAGTTGAAAATCAAGTGGACACGGTTTCACCAGACGATGGATACTTACATTTAGGGCTTTATCGCAGTGACCCCGGAAGCAATGTTGGTTCAGTTGCACACTCTTCATCAGGTTCAACAGGGGAGTTTTATGGCGGCGGTTATTCAAGAATGACTCTCGTCAGCCCCTCTTCTAACGTATTTGGAACCCCAACCACTGATAGTAACGGCGTAACGTCTATCACAAACACCTCTGCGATTGCTTTCCCTGAAGCAAGTGGGAATTGGACAGGTAGTGTCACGCACTTTGGAATATATAGAGGCAGTAGTCTGGGATCTTCTTATGCTACAAGTGATCGAAGGCGTTCAGACCCTATTCTCACAGGCGCTTTAAGCACCTCTCGCACAGTGAACTCAGGTGATATTCTCCGCTTCGGTATTGGCGATTTCGTTATCAAATTTGATTAAGGAACCAGCATGGCTCGCTTCGCTGATCGTGTAAAGGTTTCGACCTCTACGACAGGCACAGGTACTGTTACTCTTGGCTCTGCGGAGTCGGGTTATCAGTCTGTGCCTTCTTCTTTGGACGGTTACACAGTAAGGCTGGTGATTGAAGATGGCACGGCATGGGAGGTATCTACAGGTGTATATACACACTCAGGAACCGCTCTCACACGGGTTCTAACTAGCTCATCTACCGGCAGCTTGCTCAATCTATCTGGCAGCGCCAAGGTCTTTATCAGTGCTTCGGCAGATGACTTAGATCTGCTCTACGCTGATATTACGGTTACTGTATCTGGCGGCAATTACCTGATCGATGGCACCGCTAATCAGACAATTACTTTAGTACCCTCAGTCACATATCGCTTTGATGTTTCTGATAGCACTAACTCAGGTCATCCATTCCGGTTGGCTACGCAAGCTGATGCTGCAAATAGCTCACAATTTACCACGGGCGTAACCGTTGTTGGGTCTAAGTACGTTGAAGTAAAGCTAGAGCAGGATGCGCCAAGCACCCTTTATTATTACTGCACCAATCACAGTGGTATGGGCGGTACGATAAACGTAGGCAGCACTAGCTATTCTAACGCCACAACATCAGCCGCTGGTCTTATGTCCTCGTCTGATAAGACAAAACTAGATGGAGTTGCTACCAGCGCCAATAATTACGTTCTGCCTACCGCCTCTAGCTCTGCGCTTGGCGGGATTAAGATTGGCACAGGTTTATCTATAGATGGCTCTGGCGTTGTTACGGCTAGTGGAAGCAGTGTTACCGGCGGCTCTTTAGAGCCAATTACCACTACAAAAACTATAGCTACGGCTAACCAAACTGTTTTTACCGGCACTTGGAAAGCTGAAAATATCTCAGTGTTTCTGAACGGTGTTAAGCTACCAGACAGCGAGGTAACAGCCACTGATACGCAGATTACTATTAGCGCAGCGGCTGTAGGCGATATTGTAGAAGTTGTTGAATATGGCGCACCCTTTGCCAGCCCCTATGCCAGTACGTTTCCTACGGTCACTACGGGGGCAACTTCAGTAACTGTAGACTACACAGCCGACAAAGTAGCGGTCTATAAGAACGGCGTTAAACTAAGAGGCGGCGGCGTAGATTTCACAGCGAGTAACGGTACTTCGATCACAGGCTTTTCAGCATTTGTCTCGGGTGATGTTGTTGAGGTGGTTGAACACGGTTCATTAGCAGAAGCTGGGGGCGGCGTCACAACTTATGCAAATAAAACTGCAATAGATGCTGTTTCTTCTCCTTCAGAGGGTGATCTTGCTTATGATCTAGCCGCTGATCAATTATACATTCGTACAACTACAGAGTGGAAGCGGGTAAGCGTTGGCGTGGACGAAAGCCCTATAATTACTACTGAACCAGCATCTACCCACAATTTGAACAGTGATGGCTCAACCAGCACAGTAACAATGGTTGCTGAAGACCCAGAAGGCTTTGATATTACTTATGGCATAGCCTATCCCACTGCCTCTAATGCTCTGCCTAATCAGTTAGCAAATGCTACGTCTATTAATCACACCACTGGCGTTTTTACGTTTGATCCTTCAACAAATTCTAGTCACGCTGGAAATGTGAAAGTAAGGCTTTCTGCTTCAGATGGGGTAAGCACTACCACACGCTTTGTGACTTTAGACCTTAAATTTTCAAGTCATTACGGGGAAAGGGGCGTAACCTTCTTAGGTAGAGCTTGGGCGGGTAACTATTCTATAAGTTCAGGAATTGATTATTATACAATTTCAAGTGCTTCAGATGCTTCAGATTTTGGTGATTTGACAGTTGGGCGTTATGAAGCGGCAGCTTGTAGTAATGGATCAAGAGTAATTTGCGGCGGCGGCGATAGTGGAAGTGTATCAAATATAATTGATTATATAACAACTGCTACAACTGGAAATGCTACTGATTTTGGTGATCTTGATGAAAGTCAAAACCAATTTGCGGCAGCGTCTGATGGCAGTCGTGGTGTTTTTGGTGGCGGCTCAAATGGCGGTTACAGTAACACATTGCAATTTGTCACGATTGCAACCACTGGAGACGCTACTGATTTTGGTAATTTATCAGATGCTAGACAGAGATTAGCCGCAGCGTCTAACGATACTTATGGTTTGTTTATAGGTGGTCAAGGCAGCGGTGGCCCATCGACTCTTGTTGACTACATTACTATTGCTTCAGCGGGAAATGCTACCAGCTTTGGAAATCTTATTGGTACAAATTATGAAACAAGTGCAACCTCTGACGATACTCGTGCTTTAAGAGGTGGGGGAAAAGGCTCTGGCGGCGAAACAGACAGCATTGAATATATGACGATAGCAACGTCTGGTGCGGGCGTTGATTTTGGAGATTTGACTTCGCCAAGAGAAGAAATTTCAGCTTGTTCAGATGGCACTTATGCCGTTTTTGTTGGCGGTAATAACACTCAGCCAAGGAATATATTAGACCGTGTAACAATTCAAACTACTGGCAATGCTACTGATTTTGGAGATTTAACAACAGCGGTTGTTGCGTCTGCCTCATCATCAGGAGCGGCATCATAATGACACAAATCGTTACAAAACCGATTACCTTCAGTCTTCCCGTCGAAGCCTCTGAAAACATAAATCAGGTAGCCGCTGCACGGGTAGCAGAAAAGCTACCTATGATTGACCAAGCAACAAGGGCTTTTGATCGTCAAAACAGTCAGACCACTATCAATATGATGACCCTTACAATGCTGAACGGTCACAGCCCTATGCGTATGCTGCGTCAGATTACGGCTGAAGTTGAAAAACGCAAAATGGCATTGTCAGAAGCACAAGTCACACACGCTGAATTAAGAGTAGAAATTTTAGAGTTAGAAGGGCTAAATGATATAGTTGCAGATGCCAAGCTTAGACATAAGCGGCACTCTCTTATGTCGATTGAGAACAAGATTAACGGTAGTATTAAAGATATTGCCACGCTGATAGACAGCTACGAAAGCATTAAGGAAACTCATAAAATTGAAGAGTTTAGCGAAGAGGCTTTTGAAGCAGAAGAAAAGCGTCACCACGTTAGGCGTGGTTTTGAACTAATGTATAGAAATTTGTTAGATGGTGGTAGAGCCTCAACAGCTACTATTGAGTATTTGACGCAATACGGAGTTCACCCTCAAGTCGCCCTAACAGAAGTAAGCGGATACGTTCAGCATACTGCAAATCGTATTAGCGAAGGCTATTTACCTCACAGCAATGATTACGAAGAGTTTGTTGATCAGATGGCAGACAAGTATTGCAAAAACGCAGACAAAACTGCTGAACGTATATTTGGCAAAGCTGACTGTGTTAATACTAAGTATATGGGTATTAAGGATAACTTATGAGCAACAACCGCAATCTTGGCAACATAGCTACAGCCATTACTAATGCTACCTCTGGGCAAGTTCTGACTTCTCAAGGAAGCGGAGTTGCGACTTTTGCTGATGCTGGTGGCACTGGTGTAACCGTATATGCCACTATAAATGCTATGACAAGTGTAGCCAGTCCTTCAGCAGGAGACTTAGCTTACGTCACTGCGAATACTTCTCTCTACCAAAATAACGGGAACGGTTGGTATAAGATTGCTACAATTAATACTAGCCCTGCTATAAGCTCAGTTAGCGAGACAACATCAGGCAGCACAACCGCCCTTTCTAACAATGGTACGTTTACCCTGACAGAAGGGGCTAATACAGTTGTTACTATTACGGCTTCTGACGCCGATGAAGGAACAGACCTTACATATAGCCATCAGGTTACTTCTGGAACAGAATCTAATGTTGCAACGATTACGCAGGGTGCTGGAGCAAGTGAGAACGTCTTCACCTTTGCTCCTGCTTCTGCGACAGGTGGAACTCTAGTTGTTCGCTTTGATGTTACTGATAATACAAACACAGCGCAGTTTACTCATTCGTTTAGCTTGCAATTCACCAGTTATTTTACCACTTATCCCAGCACGGCAATTAACCAGACGCAGAGCATTACCTCAACAAGAAACTATAATAACGCAGGGTGCTTTGAAAAAAGTTCGTCAGACGTAAGTACATGGGGTAATGGCCTGTGGCTTATGTCAGATAATGACACAATAAAACTTTGGAATTACTCATCAGGCTCTTGGGTCGCTTCAAGTACGACGATAGATATACCTTCTTCTTTATCCTCTGGCGCACCTAATTGGGTAACGGGGATAGCTGATAATGGTTCACATTTGGCGGCTTGTACGGGCGATGCAAATAATGGGCGATTAGCGGTTTATAATAAGTCCTCACAATCATGGTCAACTGCCGTCACTGGAAGCGTTGCTTTTAGGGGTCTTACTTGGGATGGCTCAAACTTCTGGATGGCAAGCTACGATAATAATACAACTCTTTACAAAGTAGCTTCTGATTTCAGTTCAGTAACATCTTACGCCGCAACAGGAAAAGAGAGTTCAGACGCAAGGGGAATAGCTTTTGATGCAGCAACCTCTCGGTACTATGTTGTTTCAGACAATCACAAGACATGGATAGGAACTTTTAACGGCACAGCATTTACTGAAATATCTGAGAATACTTTATCCTCTGGTTACAACTATGCCGATGTAGATATTGTCCGAAAATCTTCCACAAATGGATATTTGGTTGAGATAGTTTACGACAGTTCGACAACCACCACAACAAATCTAATCACTAAGATTTCTTTATAGGCTAATCTATGAGCAACGCATCAAATCTTTCCACTCTCGCAAACGTCCTAGACGATGGCACTAGCGGTCAATTCTTAAAGTCTACTGGCTCTGGCGGGGTAGCGTTTGATACGGTGGCTGCGGGGGCTGTAGTCTATGCCACGGCTGACCTATTACCGCTGTCTGGCAACAGCGCTGGAGATATGGGTTACGTTACGGCTACCAATAGATTTTACATAAATAATGGCTCTGGTTGGTACTCTGTTAGCTTGGTGAATACGAACCCTAACATTACCTCTGTCCAAGACGCTGGCAGCAATACTACGCCATTTACTTTGGCTACCGATGGCACGGCTACAGTAATTACTGTAACGGCGGCTGATCCAGAAGAAGTACCGCTGACCTACGGCTACAGCGTTACTAGCGGATCGTTAAATGGCTCTACGGTAGCACAAGGCACTGGCAACAATACAAACGTATTCACGGTAACGCCTCACGCCACCCAAGATGCTACTTTTACTCTGACGTTTACTGCCAGCGATGGCATAAATCAGGCTACCAGCGCTAATGCGTTTAGCTTGTCGTTTGTTACGGTTGTAGCGGATAGTAACCACACAACTCTGTTAGCCACTGCTACGGGTACGTCAGACAACAATAACATTACCGATAGCTCCTCTAATAGCCATAGCATCACAGTAAACGGCGATTCTTACGCTGGTACGTTTAGCCCTTATCGTAGTGGAGGTTATTCAACATCTTTTTCTAGGTCAGATAGTTCAAAGTTAGAAATAGCTTCGATGCCAGCAA
>Ga0222717_10003368_pt1 | contig 12050 bp, 11 predicted proteins | sample C33_18DmetaG_FD_165053 | JGI IMG/M metagenome (GOLD analysis project Ga0222717, IMG submission 165053) | Estuarine water microbial communities from San Francisco Bay, California, United States - C33_18D | ecosystem: Environmental > Aquatic > Marine > Unclassified | place: USA: California...
AACCGCCGGCCATCGATGATATTTCATCTACATCTTCATCATTATCTTGATCTTCTTTATCTTCAAGCAATTGCTCTTCAATAAATTCACGAATTTGAGGCGTTACTGACTCGAGAATCGCTTTTTTAGCGTTTTCTTCTGCTACCTCTTTAAGTTTTTTCGCATCTGCAATTGCTTCTTCGAATAATTTACTCATAATATAAGCCTCTTGTTCTATACTTTAATTATTTAACTGATTATTAAATATCATAAAAATTATCATTTATTTCATTTATTGTACTTCGTATACGATTAACATTGTTTGTATGCTTAACTAAAGATACTTCATGCCTATCTAATAAATCTTCCAACGAAAATATTGGGTTATCATCTAATTCATTATGTCGTGGCAGCGGAGCTCTTGACGTTCCATATCTAGATGCATCTAGATCAATATGCGGTCGCGTGTAAAGCTTAGGATATGCTGTTGAACTCATTGACGTCTTTGTTGCTTTTCCGCCTGTTGAATTTCGATACGTCATATTAGGCGATATGCCTTGCACGGCTGTGGTTGTATGATCGGCCTTCCCTGTTATTTCTGCAACCATACCATAAGCGTATCCTATATTATCATAGGATGTGCTAGCTGGGTTACTTCTGCCCATATCTACACGACTTACAGACATACTTTGCCCGACTTTTGACAATACGTCTATGTCATCTTCATCAAAATCATCATCAAGCTCAAAATCATCTTCAAATTCCGCGTCCAGCGTTAATGGGTCACCAGTAGAATGCATGCTACCACGTGGCCCATTTTTTAACTTATTACCTATCGATGATCCAATACCACCTACCGGTCCGAAATATATTTCGTATAGATTACTACGCTTTCCCATCCGAACCTTGATATGATCTTCCCGAAATGTATGTGCCTAATGTTCCTTGCTTTGATATCTCAGCAGAAGTTTGTGAAGGAGATATTAATCCTCCCATTCCACTACCAAATTCTACATTAAATTCTGGGTTTGGTAATTCACCCGCATACTCAGGTTGATCAGCAGCATTAAAGCTTCCCGGGCCTGGTGATGTCAAGTTAGGTGTATAAGGTGATGAAGGTAAACCGCCACCGCCTGTTTCTACATCTTCTAAGTTAGGTGTGGGATTTTGTGAAGTTCCAACAAAATCACGATTAAAAGAATTAATACCGTTACCATTTACAACGGTACCATCTAGTGCTAGCGCTTGATATAATTTTTTTCTTTCTAAGTCTGTCAACTCACCTTTATGAACAGGGGAATCCGGAAATGCTGCGCGAAGATTAATATCCTTTCTGGCGCCTTTTTGCTTATTAAGCGCAGGTGCAGGTTGGACGATGGTTTGTTTTTGTTCAGCCATTACTTCTTACCTTTAATAAGCTTAACTATAGACTGTTTAAGCATATTTAGATTTTTTGCTTCTTTCAAAGACTTCATTTGCCGATTTTTTACCTTTTTTAAGAGTCTAAGCTGTTCTAAAAGCTTATCTTTTTTCGCTTGTTCGATTTTTTTTCGTTCTTCAGCAATCAACCTTTTTATAGTACTCGGTGTTAATTTCATAATACGTCGCATAATACCTCCTGTTAGCAAAATATAACTATCACTTAAAAAAAGAATTTTATCTTTTTGACGGAGCAAATGCTAAATTGGCCCAATTGCTAGCCTGCCCGCCAAATAATTCTTCTGGCGATGACTGATTAACAAGTTTAGCGGCCTGATCGCCTGAAGCCATTACACTGGGACCAGAAGGCCGTGAGCCTTCTTTTTGTTCTTTTAACGTTGTCATTGCTGTGTCAGCAAGTATGTCGCTCATAATTGGATCAGTCGTTATACTCTGTACTCTTTGTTTCATGTAATTGTGTTCTTCGCTGTTAGCATTATCAATGCCTGTTGTGATGCTATCTAAATAAGACGATTTTTTCTGTGAATTATGTCTAGATGGTGTGACTTGTGTTGACTGATTCAATAATCGATCACTAATTCTGCGACTACTATTGTTTTCATATGATTCTTGCATTGTACCACGAAGTTCTCTAGACTCGCTAAGTGTTGCTTGGTTACTACCCACTAGACCTTCTGCCAATAATTCAATTAAACATTCTTTAACGATGTTTTTTAACGCTTTTTTACTCTTACTATTCATTCCCACCTCAAGATTTCATTAAACATTCTATCGATTTTATCCGATTGGTTAAAAATTTTGTCTAATTCACGTCTATTTACTCTGCCTTCTTTTAACATAAATGCCCCGGGTGTTGAAGGTTCAGAAACCATGTCGAAACAAATTAACTGAAAGTCGTCTTGTACAACCTGATTACCACCTTGCGCTACTGTTGATCCTACACCTCTTGATGATATACCTAAAGTTACACCACTTTCAATTAGAGACTGAATGATTTTACCAGCAGGTGTATCTAATATCTCAATTTTTCCGTATACATCATCACCTTGAATATAAGCTTCACGGACAATGTGAGAAACATTTTTAAGCTCCACCACAGAAGAATCCGGATGATCACACTCACCCAAGGCTCTGTTTTCGCGAATCATTTTCTGATAATTCATGATTTCTCTTTCTAATATTGGTCGTGGGTACACTCTACCGTTTTGATTTAAAGTATTTGCTCTTTGAATAATTCCTGATAACATCACTTTACCATATTTTTCTTTTGATTCTTTTAGCATTTCCTTCGTGCAAGAAATAGGTGTCCATTCTCTTAAAACGTTTAATTGTGCGGTCATTTTACATCTCCTTGTTGATTTCACTAATCATTTTTGTTAATGTTAAAAATTTAACAACATTAGTATCATTGATTTCCTTTGACGGTAGTTCCTTAATTTTAGCTCTTACTTCATCTAGCTTTGAGAGTAAGTACTTGTTTTCTGACCGGTCCTCAAAGGTTTCCAGATTATTTAGTGCTTCACTTTTTTTAATTTCAAAAAACTCTTGAAGCTTTTGAGGCTCTTTGCCTGATAAAAAAACATAACCCTCAATAATTCTTTTTTGATCTGAAGATAACTCTTCACCGTATCGACGGTTAAACTTTTCTGTCATTATTTTTAAAACCAGCCTATCACTATGTGACGCGTCGTATTTTGTCTCTGTTATTTTGTTTTTCTCTCTAAGCATTAGCTCACCAAGCTTAACTTCCAAATCGACTAGTCGCTTAATGTCTTTATCTTTCTTTTTCCACTCATTTAAAGCTAGCTGAACAGTTCCAAGATCTCGATAATTAGAAATACTTCTATAGTAAAAGTCTTTGTCAGCAATAATATAGTTAATATCTTTTAATAAAGCAGACTTTTGTCGTTCTAGTGACTTATTGTCTAATTTGGTACTAGCTATTTTTGCTTCATTTAAAATAGAAGCTACTGTGTGCGTATTTGTAATATTAGAATTTGCCAATGCATTAAAAAGACGAAACTCTTTGTAGAGCTCAGTGCCTTTTTTAAAATGCTTTTCAATAAGTCGTGTAGCTTTTTTTGCCTCTTTTCTATTGCCTTCTAATAACTTTGTACTAATATGCTTAAGCATTAATTCATAAACAATGCCTACATTTCTTTTTTTATTATGTTTCATCGGTGTCTCCTTCTGACGAATTATTCTCAGAAATTATAACGGAATTCTTAATATTGCGTTGTTGCGTACCATAAGTATTATCGAATCTTTGTAATGTCGCTTTTAATGTATTATTCATTGTTGCATTAACACTAATTTGTTCGTCTAGATAATCATCAATATTAAAACCCTCCCCGGCCTCAAACAAATCTTTGCCAGACGGAGGCTTAGGTATTTTTGTTGCTGCCTTCAAATCATATTTAAGTTTACTCATTCCTGCGTCAGCTGGATCATCTCTTTTTCTAACTTTCATTGACGGATTTGTTCCAGTTTTTAGTGTACTAGCTTTTGACTCATGTGAAGTACTTTCTTCGCCGTCTTCTTCGTTGCTAGCATCATCTTCTAATCCTTCAACGTTTAATTCAATAAGCTTTTGTACTCTAATAGGATACTCATCATCTTCAATTGACTGTTGTTCTGAAAGTGAACCCAAATCAATTCCCCCTCCGCCTAGTTCAACATTACCTCCGTCAAACTGAGGTGCACCCGCTGCCGGGTTTTCTGGGCCTTCAGGCGCTGATATTTGTGTGGCTTCTATTTCTAAGTCAGAAACTTTATCTTTTCTTAAACCGTCTGTAATACCTTTGATATCTTCGTCTGAGAATCTTAGTATGTTTTTTTGAACCCAAGTTCTATCAACCATACCCGCGACACCAATTGCAGTTGCTGCAGTTTCAAACCTGCTTTTATAAAGTTCTAATTTTTGCTGTTGTGCAATTGTCGATGGGTTAGACAACATTAATTTAAAGTCTAAAAGATCCTCATCACTAAAACCGTTACAATAAAGATGTACAATCGCTAGCTTGTTCATTTCAGACAGTACTGTTCGTTGAATGCGTGCAATTGTTCTACTGAATCTAATATCTTCCTGTGACAACGTTGCTTTAGCGCCTAAGCCTTCATCATAGCCCAAGTATGCCTTTGGTATTTTTAGTGCTGCAAACAGTTTCTTTTGAATGTATTCCACATCTTGTGTTTCGCCGGCGATTGTATCCCCTCCTATGGGTTCAATTTTAGTACCACTGTCACCACCTCGAACAGGAATGAAATAGTCTTCATCAATTGACAACGGGTTATATCTTAAGTCGACCCTACCTGTTGTCTTGTCAACAATTGACGATCGCTTAAGCGATGACTGTGCTTGTTCCATATAGTTAGCAACTTCTTCAGGTGGTACATTACCAACATCAATATAAAAGACTCTTCTACCAGGCGCACGAACAATCCTGTGTACTAGCATTGCATCTTCTAAGAGTATCATTTGGCGCCAAATTCTTCTTGCCGGCTCTAAAATTGAAGATCCATATGGTAAGAAAGCATCGTTACCTAATAGTCTCATATGAGATATTTGCCAATTTTCTAATACTTGGTTACCTTGTGTTACCCATCTGAAACGAACTGCCATTGGATCGTTAGGGTCAAAGCCTTCTTCTCTCTCAACTTCTGATATCGGTAAGGGAAAACAGTTGATAACACCGTGTTTAGGATGCACATCGTTAAACAAAAAGCAGTCACCATACTTTACTAAGTTTCTTACCCAAGAAGACATGTTAAATTCAACATTAAGTGTATCATAAAAAAGTTCTGTAAGAATTTTTTTAATTTTAGGGTTGTCTGAATAAATATGCAGCGTCTTTCCTGCTTCATCCGCAGATACAGATTCTTCTGAGTATATATCTAATGCACTTGCAATTTCAGGTGTATATTCCATTTCACTAAAATCTGAATACCTTGCCATCCGGTCATACGTTCCATAAGCAGACATCGCATTGCTGTATACTTGAGATTGATTTTTTCTAAATTGATCAAAGGCAGTTGATGTGTAATTCTTGTCCGTATTTCTTAATACGTTACGCTTAACGACAGGACCACTTCGAAAAAGTCGTGTTAATCGTTTAAATAAATTTCTTTCATTTTCAGCCATTTTTCACCTTACAATAACCAGTTATGGTCTTTAATGTTTTGTTTTTCTTTTGCATTTGTTCCTCCACTAAAGTTAGAACGCGTATCTCTATTTTGTTTGTTGTTTCCACTATATATCATGATCGGCGTAGTAGCTGCCTCCGGAGTATCACCATACGGATTTGTTTTCCTAGACATTGCTTGAAGCATTGCATCGTTAAGTGCTTTTGAATTTTTACTATAATCTGCTGACGCGTCAAACAACCATGTACCAATTGCTAAACTCATTACTAAATCATCGTTATATCCACGACGTGCTGCTGCACGCCCGTCAGAACCTACTGCGAACACCTTCAACTCCTCATAAAACCTACTAGAGTATACTGCGAGTTGCTTATTTCTTAAAACTTCTTCTAACTTTGCTAAAACTGTACCTCTTGTCTTGCCGTTTGTATTAAAACCTGCGACGTCCGGCGTTTGCTGTGGAACATATCCACCAACGTATACACCTTTTCTGCGCCTGTAATACAATCTAGGATACTTTAACTCTTGGAGTTTGAGTATTGTTGCGTATCCGTAGCTGTTGTTTTCTGGACATACTAAAGCTTTGTTATACTTCATTCCGTAAGTGTTAATCAGTTCAGCAAAAGTATCTGGACGTATTTTACCTTTATACTCAGCAACGACTTCAGACTCGTTAACATCAATAACATGGAACGTAGAAAAATCTTTGGCATCACCTCGAGACACATCAGCTGATATTACATATTCATTTTCTGTTAGAGGCTGTTTCCAAATCCACACATTATTATCTGGTCCTTCTCTCATTTTTGGCGGTTGAACTATTTTGCCTAACCATTCTAAGGTTGGTGTATCTAAATAAGTTTCGCCAGATATTGAAAAGTCGCAGAGGTATTCCTGTGCGATCTGTCTTTTAGACATGTTTGCTGTAACACCTTCAAACCATTCTTGACCACGTTCTGGATGTACATCCCACATCAACTTAATGGGATTAAACTCATTAACACCTGCTTCCGCCTCTGTGTACAGCTTGTGATACTGCCCGCCTACTCCATTTGGGGTTGACAGAATAATAACACGGCCACCTGTAGAGATTGTTGGGTATATTCCTGTCCAAATAGTGTCGAAATTTCTTACAAATGCTGCTTCATCAATAATCAGTAAGGACAAGGCTTCGGATCGGCCGGCGTCATCTGACGTAGGAATTGCCTTTATCTGTGAACCGTGACTAAACATTATTTCTTGTTTGTTGTTTGATACAATTTCAGGCAAAAGAAGCCATTTTGGTAAAGAACGTATCATCGTTTTTACTTTAATGATAAAATTTTGTGCAACTTTAAGTTTTGTTGCAATAATAAGAATATTTTTTTCTTTTTTAAATATTGCCATCCAAACAGAGTAAGCAGCAGTAAGCGTCGAAATACCTAGTTGTCTAGACTTAAGAATGATATTAAATCTATGTTCATCAAACTCTTCTACACAGTCCTCTTGGAAGGGGTACATTTCAAACGGAATGAGGCCTCTTACTGGGTGTTGTATTTTTAAGTAATTCTTAAAGAAATAGTTAGGATTTTTCCCACATTTAATTATTTCTGCTACTTGAGCTTTTTTAGTTAGTCGGGCCATTAACTAATCTCAAAATATGCTCTTCTAAAAATGTATGCCTGTCTTGTTTCAGCATAAAAATTAATATCTTGGACATCAGTCGTTCTTTTAGATTTGTCTTCTTTTACTTTTAAAGCTCTGCCGGCATTTTCCTTCTTTTTAAAATCTTTTTTAAGATCACGCATATAAGCATTAATGTACTGATTTAATTCATTTTCAGTATCTTGGATTACTTGGTGCTGGTGACCGTGTGGTCCTAAGTTTTTAATGCACAAAGATGTTACACACAGTGTGCTTCCTTGCAAAGAAGCTTTTGTAGAGGTTGATGAAGCTTCATAACTTTTACTTCTTGATGGCCATGGGCTAGTAGTTGAGCTTTTACCATATGTATCGTTAATAAGGTTACCTAGCACGTTTACTTCTTCAAAATTTAATGACATGTTTATTTCTCCTGGACTTTTGTTTGTTTGCGTATTTTACGTCTTATAGATATATAACTATTCACAACCGCTTTTTTTGGTCGCCAGCCATTTTTCCATGCTTCTTTTCTTGATTCAGCAAAGGTTAGATAGCATTCTTGACAACAATCATAATTATCATTCTTATCAAAATCTTCTAAAGATATTAAAGGAAATTGACATATGTCACAATAAAATCTTTCTTTTTTATAATTGCCTATGATTTTAATTTTAGGGTTGATATACATAAGAGTCTACACCTTTTTTGATAATATCAATATTGTTATCCACAATATCTTTAATTGCATCGATATGTGAAATAACCAATATGTTCTTAAACCACTTTTTAAGTGACTGTAGTAGTTTACCACAAGCTTCTAGGTTTGTTTCATCTAAAGCACCAAAACCTTCATCAATCATCAACATACTCGTTTTAGGTAATGAAGAAACGTTAATCAATGCTACACGTATTGCTAGTGATGCCATCATTTTTTCCATCCCTGAACCTAATTCCACAATCCGCTTGCTATCACCGTAATTAATAAATATGTCCATAGAATTACTATCTAGATCCGCTTCTAACTCAACAGTAAACCCGACAACACCTTTAAGAATCTTAGATATCTCTGCGTTAATCTGAGGTAACATTGAATGGATAATTTGTACAGGTATACCTTTGTTTGACGTTGCTTGCAAAAATAAATCATATGCGCGCAATGAACGACTAATCTTTTCAAACTCTGCTTTTTGTTTTGATAACATCATTTGCTCTGCTTTTAATTTTGCCAATTTATTGATCAACTCTGTTCTACCACGATCGTTTTTATTAATTTCAACATTAGTTGTTTTGATTTTTCGCTCAATAAGAAGCTGACCGTTATTTGAACCCTGGTTATTAAACTTTTCTTTTAAATCATCATATACAGTTTTAAGTTCCGGAACGAGAGGTTCAATATTTTCAATATCTTTTTCAAATCCGTTGATTTTAATCCTAATATCAGATATGGAAGAAACTAGCCTAGACTTTCGTTGAACAATTGCGTTGTACTTATCTAACTGATCATCGTAATCTTCTTTACCTAGTTTCTTAAAAGCTGTTTTTAAATCGTCGACTTTTACCTTGAGTGCTGTCACTTTGTCACGTTGTTTGTTTAGTCGCTTTTTGTTTAAATGTGATTCTTTAATAAACATGCAGGTAGGGAATTGGTCGCCGCAAGGTACCTCATCTAACTTTTCAACAGATCGATTAATTACATTTAACTCTTTTCTTTCATACTTGAGATCGCTTTGCATACCCGTTAAGAGTCGACTGATATCTTTTTGTGCATCTCGCTTTTCTTTGACCTGGTCAACATTAAAATTAGACAAAAATAAGTTAACTTTTTCTATTTTTTGTTCTGTTTCAAATATTTCGTCTTTAAGCACATCCTTTTGTTTTTTTGCATTTTCTACATGACGAATATTTTTAAGCCATCTACTTTTTGCTTTTTCTACTTCAGATTCAGCAATATAGTCATCATCTGCGTTTGAGTGTAACTCTTTTACATAATTTTCATAATCGCTTTTTAGTTTTGTTATATTTGACTCAGTTTGTTTTATCGATGTCGTAATAGTGTCAATACTGTTTTCTTTTATGCTAATTTGTTTATCCCAATCGCCTCGATTAATTGACGATGCTTGTTGCTTAAGACTAGCACATTCTTTTTTTGCAAACTCATTCATTGCATCAAAAACAGTTAGATCTAGAAAGTTTGTTAATATTGCCTTTCTCGCTGTGGCCTTTTCTTTAATGAAATTATTCATATCGCCTTGGGATGCTAGAGACGTCATTAAAAATTCTTCTGGTGATCCAATCATGCCACGGATTATCTTCTCTGTTTCTCGACGTTGTTCTTCTGTTAAATCTTCTATTACTTCACCTGTTTTATCTAGGCGGTAAAATTTAAGTGTCGTAGGCGCCCACAGGTTCTTTTTTGTTTGCCTTTTTATTGTTTGTCTTACTATTCTATATGGCACATTGTTAATAGATATATCTAATTGAGCCTTGCAAGAGTTTTTACGTGTATTGATTAAGTGAATATTTTTGATACTTCCTCTGTCAGAAGTATTGAACAACGCGTATGCGATTGTACCTATAATTGAAGATTTTCCTCTTGCATTTCTTCCAAATATACCTGTAATCCCAGGCATATTTTCAAAATTAATATAGTTACTATCAGTGTATGAAAAACAATTGTCAAATTTTAAGTTATTAATTGACCATTTAACATTACGCAGATCACTATCAGTTTGAATAATCTCAGACAAGCTTCTGTCAACTAAGTCATCTAATTTCTCTAGATCTTCAGACAAAAGTATATTATTTTTATAATATTCACGTATAAGTTCTTTGTGTTTTTCCGGACTCCTTAAGTCAATTGACATACTGTTTGATGTTGCTGATTTTATTTGACCGGAGTCAAACTTAGAATCGACTTTAAAGACAACCTCTGTTGCTGCTTTTTGTTTTGTCAATACTTTTTGAAGTCGTCTAGCGTCTGTCTGACTAATATAATTGTCGGCACGAATACGAAAACGAGATAAATTAGGATACTCTCTACATTTATTAACAGTTTTTTGTACATCACCTTGCCAGTCGACTGTTACAAAATGATACTGATTTTCTACTTCATAAAACTCTACACTAAAATCATCAGCAGATCGAATATCCCATAAAAGAAAGCCTTTTTCGCTGTCTTCACCAAAATTTTGCTGGATTGTCGATCCGGAATAAGCGACTGTGCCCTTTTTGTTGAGAAATTGTCGCTTATGAATATCACCTAACATTGAAAAGTCATAACTTTTAAACAAGTCTAAGTCAGATTCACCTTCAAGTTGCCAGTCTGTATCAGTTAGACTACCTCTCACAGCACCATGATATAGTGCAATGCTGACATTTTCTTTTGTGGGTTTAGCTCTATGGAAATTCTCTTCATCAAAGCACGATAAGACACACCATTCAAAGCCCGGAGCAAACTCATATGTACCTGAATACTTGTATAGATGTATATTTGAGTTATCAAGTGCTTCAATAATTGGAGTAATTGCATCTTGCCTGTCCTTGTTGAGGATTAAGCCGTCATGGTTACCGAGAATAACGTGTGTTGGTGCTATTTTAGCTAGGCCATTAAACCACCAACACAGATTTTCTATTAACTCTGGAGATATTCCTTGCGTTTTAGAATGAACAATATCACCACCTACGTAAATAACGTCAGGTTGCAGTTCTTTAGCTTGCCTAAACATGTCTTTAAACGCTAATACGTATTCTTGATGCCTTGATAATCCTCGCCAGTGAATATCAGCAATGTGTAATATCTTCATATTTCTCCTAAGATTTATTTCGCTCCATCAGCACAACAGTATCTCTGCTGTCAATTGGAAATGATGGTTGTATACCTGGTAATAATACCCAGCATCTTTTAGATATACAAGTTTTTGGTTTAGGCGCATAACCATCAGTCATAACAATGTAACCATCATACTCACCTGATATTTTTCTATAATGATCTTCAGCAGCATTAAAACACGTTCCACCACATCTAGTTCGATATGGCTTGTCAACTTTTTTATTTTTACGCCATACAAACTTACTGTCATCATCGACTTTTGTATCAAAGTGGTAACAAGTAAATGTAACTCGGCCGGCTAAATCATTAAGAGTACTAAATAGCAACATTAGGTCATCATCACCAACTGAGCCTGACTGATCGATATATATTACAATGTTTGACGTGTGACTAGTTTTTCGCCCTGGATGGATATACGGATACTTTCTGTTAATTCTTCTAAAACTTCGTGATCGATTAGCACGTTGTTTTGTGCCGCAAAAATAACGAAGCACACCTTTCCAGTCGATTTCTTTATGCATCATTGCACGAATTTGTTTTTGGGTATCAGCACTAACTGTACCCCAAGAATTAGTTCGATCAGCTCGTTGCGTTGCTTTTTTGATGATTTCTTTAACCTTATCATCAATCATTGCTTTATCGCTTTCTGATAATTCTTCATTATCAAAATGATAATCAAAGCCGGCAGTTGTTGCATTACAGTCGTTACCTGCTTCACCTTCACCTTCACAGTTACCAGACTTACCAACCATGATCGATTTACCGCCCATACAATCATTGATTGCATCTTGGATATCGTCATTATTCATGATTTTTTCCATATACCATTCTGATGATTTATACGGAGGTAATGCTGCAATAAATTCATTTAACTTTTTTGATTTTTCAAGCAATTCTTTTGGTAAATGTGATACATTGCTTGTTTGTTTACTTAACCTACCTGGAACCAAACCACCTTCTGGTAGTTCAGAAAATGGAATAGTACTGTTAATTGCTAAATCAGTAGCAATATTCCACATTAAGTGAGGATCTTGCTTTC
>Ga0222717_10003374_pt1 | contig 12041 bp, 10 predicted proteins | sample C33_18DmetaG_FD_165053 | JGI IMG/M metagenome (GOLD analysis project Ga0222717, IMG submission 165053) | Estuarine water microbial communities from San Francisco Bay, California, United States - C33_18D | ecosystem: Environmental > Aquatic > Marine > Unclassified | place: USA: California...
GGCACAGGTAATGAAAACCTCTTTATTCATCGTTAATGGCATTTGGCCCTCCCCACTTTGTCAGTTTAAATAATCACCTTTCAGTTTCATTGTAAACGGCTGTAACTATAACATTATAACTTCGGCTCAATCGATCCATCTGTCGGATGCATTGACCATCGATCGTCTATGATTAAAAATTCTTTAGGCCTTGGGCAAATAGTGGTGCACCGTCGGTTTCTCAGCCTTCAAACGGGCCCGAAGGCGAAGCAGATTAATTTTGCCAGAACCGCTTTGACAGGTAGATTGCTGTGATAGAATGCCCTTGCCTGTATCCTAGGTTTCAGCATTTAAAATTGTTGTGCGAAGGGTTTTCTTGTCGATTTTGCCGACACTCGTTTTGGCAATTTTATCAACGATATCTATACGGTTAGGCGATGCCCATTTTGATATAACACCTGCGGCAATTGCCTCTTGATATGCTATTTTTATCATCTCTTGAATGATGTTTTTGCGATCAGATGCGGTGGTCTGGTTTGAGTTATCTTGTACCACCACCAACATGGGACGTTCACCCCATCTTGAGTCAGGAATGCCAATCGCTGCAACTTCGGCAACACCGGGGACAGTTGACGCAATGCTTTCCAAAGTTAGAGATGAAATCCATTCGCCGCCAGACTTTATAACATCTTTGACGCGGTCCGTAATAATAAGGTTACCTCGTTCATCAAATTTACCTACATCTCCTGTATGCATATACCCTCCGCGCCAAAGTGCCTTTGTTGCAACTTCATCCTTTAGGTAGGCCTTGTTTAACCACGGAGCACGGGCGACAATTTCACCAACGCTTTTGCCATCACGCGGAACATCATTCATCACTGCATCGACAACGCGTATCTCCACCATTGCTGCGGGCCGCCCGGTTTTTAACCTTGCTTCAATATCACCTTCATCATTTGGATCTAGATGCGCCACGGTTAAGAAGGGGCACGTCTCAGAGAGACCGTAAGCGGAGAACAAATTGACACCTCTAGCCAATGCCTGTTCTGCAAGCCCTCGCGGTAATGCTGAACCACCGATAACCACTTTCCAATTTGACAGATCAGCTGAGGCTGCTGCATTGCAACCTAGTAACATATGCAGAATGGTTGGAACGCAATGCGAAAAGGTCACCCGATGCTCACAGACAAGTTCCATCAGCCTGTTTGGAACATAGCGGCCCGGGTATATTTGCTTTAAGCCAAGCATGGTTGCAGCATAGGGAAAGCCCCATCCATGCACATGAAACATCGGTGTAACCGGCATATAAACATCACGATTATGAAAGCGGTTACTTGCCGACATTGGTCCCAGCGTTGCCAAAATACCCATCGTATGCAAAACAAGTTGGCGGTGTGAATAAGCAACCGCCTTCGGATCACCGGTTGTACCTGTTGTGTAAAATGTTGTTGCCCGGGTGTTTTCGTCAAAGTTGGGGAATGAGAAATCTGAATCCGCTTCTAAAAACAATTCATCAAGGATCGCTTCAATTTGAAGGGTTGTGTGAGGCAATTCACGATCTGGCGCATCACGCATTATGATCAAACGAACATCTCGTTTGACTTGCGGCATGACTTCCTCAAGCAATGGCAAAAAATCGACATGAACTAGAATAACATCATCGTCTGCATGATCGATCGTATAGGCGATTTGCGACGGCGAGAGACGTATATTCACAGTATGCAATGTTGCGCCCAACATCGGCACCGCAAAAAAACTTTCGAGATACCGGTGCGTATCCCAATCCATTATTGCGACGACATCACCGTGCCCAACGCCAAAACGTCTCAATAGCTGTCCAAAGCGACTAAGGCGGTTGATAAATTCAACATAGCTGTACGAGCCAAGCCCATCGCTAATAATCTGCTGCTGCGGTGCTTGCTGTATGGGACCGTTAAGCAATGTTTTGATGAGCAAAGAAAATTCAGAACTCAACTGTCATTTCCCCCTAACAACAATAAAAGCCATCACTAAAGCATTACATCTGGGCAAAGGATTTGACAATTATTTACATCGAGCTTTGCAATAATCATAAACAGTTTAACGCGCGCCCAAGCAAAGGGAAAATGGTTTAGGTCAATATCTGAAAAATCCTTTACCCTGGCGGGCTTTAAAATTCAAACATACCAATGGTTGCGTCTGCCTATCGTTGCTTTGACTGCCAGTCAGGATGTGTAAAAGGCCTATCATTTGTTGGGGCTAACAGCAGTTTCCCCAAAATGTGATCAGCCGCTTTCTCACCAACCATGATTGATGGTGCATTCAAATTACCGTTGGTGATACGCGGAAAGAACGATGAATTCGCACAAAACAGATTTGTTGTGCTAATGACACGGCAGTCTCGGCTGACTACAGCCAAGGGATTATTTTCGGCACCCATTCTAAAGGTTCCACACGGATGATAGGCTGGCTCAGCTTGGTTCTGAATAAATGCGTCCGGATCTGCATCCATTGCCGCGTTCGAACCCGGTTGAATCTCGTAATGGTAAAATGGACGCATTGCCTCTTCCGCCAGAATTTCGCGGCTAAGTAGCAATGTCTTGCGAAATTCAGGAAGATCATCTGGGTGGGAAAGATAGTTGAATTTTATTTCAGGGGCTGTGTTTGGGTTTTGCCCCAAGCTTGTTTTTTCTTTCCAACTCGGAACTAAATTATTGAGATGCTCCTACTTTTGGATCTGGGTTTTCGGTATGTCCGTCAACCGCGATGATCTGGCCAGAAACCCGGCAGGCTGCGTCAGAAGCGAGAAACACTGCCATTTCGGCAATGTCATGGGCAGTAACAAAACTCCGCATTGATACGCCCGACTCATAAGCACGGCGCACCTCGTCAGGCTTGGCGCCTTTCTGGACGGCTTCTTTACGGATCACCTCATCAATCCGTGGCCCGTCTACGCAGCCAGGGGCAATCGCGTTCGCGCGAACACCATAGGGGCCTGCTTCCATCGCCAGAGTTTTCATAAATCCATGTAATGCCCATTTGCTGGCAGAATAGGGTGAGCGATAGGGAAACCCATATAATCCGGCGGTGGAGGAGGTGAAGAGCACAACGCCTTTTTGCTGTTGTTTCATCATTGGAAGTGCGCCTCGAACTGCGATAAAGGCACCTTCCAGATTGACAGAGAGACAATCGCGAAACGCCTCGATTGGCTGATCTTCTATAAGTGCGGTTGGGCCTGCTGTACCGGCATTTGCGCAAAGCACATCAAGGCCATTCCAATCTGTCAAAATGCGATCAAACAAATTCTGCATTGAGACAATATCGCGGACATCCACTTTGTCGTATAGCCACCTCGCTGAATCATCAATTTTTGTTGGGGGTAATATATCGATCACCCATACTTTTGCACCGGCCGAGGTAAAAGCTTCTGCAAGGGCATGACCGATGCCCGATCCACCAGCCGTGATCAATACTCTTTGCTCCTTCATTTTTTCACTCCCCTGTTTTCGGATCGCTTGCGCTACCGCAATCAAATTGCATCAATTAACATTCAGATCAGCCGCTGTTGCAAGCCTGTTCGTTCATAAAAAAGATGGAGGAAAATTGAGCTTGGCAAATATAAGCTTGCCGGCGATGAGCGGGTAAGGGAAAAGCCACAAAAGAAGCAAAATGATTGGCGTGCTTCGAACAGTTATGTCAAAGTTTTTATTGTTCAAGATGGGAGGTATCTGATGCGTAATGATCCATTTTTCCAGCCAGTGTCGGGGCTTGAGATGCCGCGTTTTGCTGGCATGCCAAGCTTTATGCGTTTGCCGCACCTTAGCATGGATTCGGCAGAAATTTGTCGTGTTGATATGGGGCTTGTTGGCGTTCCTTGGGATGCTGGCACAACTAACCGACCGGGGCCTCGCCACGGACCACGTCAACTTCGGGACCTGTCAACGATGATACGTGCGATGAACTCGGTCACAGGGTTTAATCCTTTTCAGATGGTAAATTGTGCTGATCTTGGCGACGTTGGCCCCAATCCAGTTGATTTGCAAGACAGCCTTGAACGCATCACAGCATTTTATGCTGATCTAAAACAGCGCAACATCACCCCAATGACTGCTGGCGGTGATCATCTGGTGTCATTGCCTGTTTTGCGGGGCCTTGCAAAAGATCGACCCCTCGCGATGATTCATTTTGACTCGCACACAGATTTGTTTGACAGCTATTTTGGGGGATCCAAATATACGCATGGCACGCCTTTTAGAAGGGCAATTGAGGAAGGCTTGCTGAACCCAAAACAGGTTGTTCAAATTGGTATTCGCGGCACCTCATACAATTGTGATGATATTGAATGGGGTGAGGCACAAGGTGTGCGCATCATCCGTATCGAAGAATTATTTGAACGCGGTATTGCGGCGGTAATGGATGAGGCGCGTAGTATTGTTGGAAATTCGCCAACCTATTGTTCCTTTGACATTGATTTTGTGGATCCAACCTTTGCCCCTGGTACCGGCACGCCAGAAATCGGGGGCCCCAATTCCTTTCAAGCACAACAGGTAATTCGCGCTTTAAGCGGGGTTGATCTTGTTGGCGCAGATCTTGTTGAGGTGTCGCCGCCTTTTGACCCATCTGGGGGCACTGCTTGGCTAGGTGTGTCCTTGATGTTTGAATTGATGTGTGTTTTGGCAGAGGCGATTGATAGGCGCCGCTAATGGCGCTCCAGATCAGACCAGATGTCTGCTACCCAGCTTTTGATTTGTAATGCTTCCTCCCAGCGGTTGGACAATTCCCGGCCATTCGCATCAGTCATGGCATATTCTGGTGGGCCAAGTTCGCAGAGGAAAATACAGTCGCCGTGCAGATTGCGTTGGCGCCAGCTTATCAATCCATCACGCCACCATTGGCGAAATAGCGTGACCCATTTTTGGTGCTGTGGAAAGCTCAGCTGGAGCTGGATTTGCTGGCGACTTGCGACACGTCCTTGAAAACTTTCAGACCGTGCAATAATGCGCTGAATAAGGCCAGCGTCGCGATCATCTAGGGGCAGTTTGAACTCACGATCAACGACAAAATGCGAGAGGTCTGCACAAAGCCGCATTTCTGGCACAGCATCAATGAGGCATAAAGTTGCATATAAATCATTAGTTATGCAGTTGCGATGCGTTTCAAACTGTATTGGCATATCCAACTGGTCCGCCATTTCAATCCACTTTCGGATCACTGGGATCATACCGTCAACGGACAATGGCATCACCTGACCAATCACATCAACGAAAGGCGCGCCAAAATCCTTGGCCATCAGCAAGGTGTCTTCTAGAGCGTTAATAGTTTTCGGAAAAGCAACAATCAGCGGCGTCAGCCCAAACCGCTCTAAGTGTGGCCTAACGGCATTTGCCTGTGCCACATCACCAGCACCGAGATCAATGGCCAAGCCGTCATAGCCTGCTTCTGCAACCATTTCACATATCTGTTCATAGGGTAAAACTACCCCCGTCTGGTCATGCGGCATCATCGCCCAGAGAGATGTATAAAACTTTAATTGGCGTTTGGTCTTTTCCAAAGATCAGGCTTCCAGCTTAACAGTCTTGCCCGCCGCAAGTGGCACCACCCAAACCTCATTGGTAGGCCATTGATTTTCGTCCTTTTGCAAAAGTTTGTGGATAACCGCAATTTGAAATTCAATCCAGCCCATGCGGTGAACCTGACCAGCAACGGACTCAATACGATCGTTCAGTTTACGCAATTGCCAGAAGGGGACAGATGGGTAGCTGTGATGCGCGGTATGATATGGCATCTGCCAGCATAGCCATCGCATCACCGCATTGGTGCGGGTTGATCGGGTGTTCTTCAAAATATCAGACTCATGTGACAGGCCGAGATGTTCAATGGTGTTTTGCAACTGATGAACAGGCTTGGTCAGCAACATTGGGAGTAACCAGTAGGTCACGACTACCCAGCTTTCAAGGTAAAATGAGGCCCCCGCAATTATTGCATAACCAAGAAGGTGTAAGCGTGACTCAAGGATGATTTTGCGCTCATGTGCTGCGCCAATATAGGGTTCTATAATAATGCCGCGCGCACGTCTAATCATGCCGGTAACGCGGTTGCGCCAATAGCTAATTCCGGTCATCCAAATCAGATAACTTTGCAATGTGTAGGGGTCACGGGTTAATTCGCCATCACGTTCCCAGTCTTGGGTCCATCGATGATGCGCAAAATGCATGACTTGATCATAGTCACGCGGAAACAGCATAATAAACCCGATTAACCGTCCAAAAAATTCATTCAGATATTTTGTTTTGAAAACCGTCCAGTGTGATAGCTCATGCTGTCCTGCATATAAAAAGTTCACAGCGATACCAAGAAGCCCCCCGGTCAAAAGAACCCACCAGCTTTCTATGGCCAGATAATGTAAATACCCTAAAAAAATGATCGCGCCAGCATGACTGCCAAGTTGAAAAAAACCCATAAAGTCAGATTTTTTATTTAATGATTTTAATTCACTTGGTTTTAAAATTTTTTGTGTGGTAAATGACTCTTCCAATTTTTTACCCTCACTTAACAATCAAAGGTTTCAGCATTTATTGTCACGGTCGTCACTCGCTACTCATTTTTTCAACAGCTTCGTCGCCAACATTATCAATGCCCCGCGCCGCCAGCAAATTATCGAGCCAGCTTGGGTCCATTTCTGGCACCGAACTTAACAATAAATCAGTGTATTCATGGTGCGGCGGTTTGAACATTTCGTTTTTGGGGCCTGCCTCAACCACGATGCCATCTTTCATCACGACCACCTCATCAGCAATCGCCCTAACCGTCGAAAGGTCATGGGTGATTAACATGAAGGATAATTGCATTTTGTCCTGTAGGTCGGTTAGCAAGCGCAGGATTCCCTCAGCAACCAGCTGGTCGAGGGCAGATGTCACCTCATCACAAATGATAAACTTTGGCTCAGCGGCGAGCGCACGTGCAATGCCGATGCGCTGTTTCTGACCACCCGAAATTTCCGATGGGTAACGGTCGATAAATTCACTTGGTTCAAGTTCAATCTGGACCAACAACTCCTCAACACGCCGGCGTTTCTCCCTACCGGTCAACCCTAGATAAAATTCAACCGGTCGCCCAATAATTTCGCCAATTTTTTTGCGTGGATTCAGTGCCGTATCAGCCATCTGATAAATCATCTGGATTTGACGAAGTTGATCATTGGTGCGATTTCGGTAGTCGACTGGCAAAACTGTGCCAGCAAAATTTATGCTGCCGGCAAGTGGCGGTAATAAGCCAGTAATACAGCGCGCAGTTGTGGACTTGCCTGATCCGGATTCGCCAACAACGGCAACTGTGCGGCCGGCATGAATGTCAAGGCTGACATTGCGAACAACCGGATCACCCTTTCCATAGGCAGCGGTTACATTTGAAAGGCTAATCACAGGCGTTGAGCCAGCCTTGGCCGGTGGCTTTTGTTTTCGCTCAAAACTACGCACTGCCCACAGAGATTTAGTATAGCTTTCGCGCGGTGATTTCAGCATTGCTCGAGTTGTGTTTTCTTCAACCTCATCGCCGCGCAACAAAACTTTAATCCGGTTTGCCATCTGCGCGACAACCGCCAAATCATGGGTGATATAAATTGCCGCCGTTGAAAACTGTTCAACAATATCACGGATCGCCGATAGAACCTCAATCTGTGTTGTCACATCAAGAGCAGTTGTAGGCTCATCAAAAATGATAAGGTCTGGCCGGCAAGACATCGCCATGGCGGTCATGGCACGCTGTAATTGCCCACCTGAAACCTGATGTGGATAACGAAAGCCAATCGATTCGGGCTGTGGCAACCGCAGACGGCGATACAGATTTACCGCGTCGGCCGCAGCTTCACTCCGTATAAATTTGTTGTGAAAAACAGGGCCCTCAGTGTGTTGATCAATAATTTTATGGGATGGGTTAAAGCTGGCTGCAGCCGATTGTGCAACATAGGCGATGCGGCTGCCAAGTAAATTTCGGCGTTGTTCGAGTGGCGCATTGACCAGGTCAATACCATCAAACTCAATACTTCCTCCAACAATTTTACAACCATCACGTGTAAAGCCCATGCCAGCAAGTCCAAGTGTTGACTTGCCTGCACCAGACTCGCCAATCAAACCCAGTACCTCGCCTTTATGCAAATCGAGGCTGATCTTGTTGATTATCCTTGTTTGGGTTTCATCACTTATGCCATCGATTTCAAGATCGCGAATCTTTAACAAAGGCTCTCTGTCAGACATGGCTTACTCCTTCAGACCGGATGCGCGGTGCAGCACCCAGTCAACCACGAAATTGACAGCGACCGTTAATAGCGCAATAGCACCTGCTGCCATCAATGGAAGTGCTGCAGTAAGTGGGCTGAAAACCGCAAAATTGATAAATTGCGCTAGGTCTTTGACCATGGTGCCCCAATCTGCCAACGGCGGCTGAATGCCAACGCCAAGGAAGGACAGCGACGCAATCGTTAAAAACACAAAGCAGAAGCGCAAACCAAACTCGGCCAGCAGTGGTGCCATCGCGTTTGGCAAAATTTCCGAAAAGACTAGGTAGGACATCTTTTCACCGCGCAATTTTGCGGCCTCAAAGAAGTCCATTACAACAATATTCATGCCGACTGCACGGGACAAACGAAATACCCGCGTTGAGTCCAACACCGCGATGATCACAATCATATATACTGTTAACAGCCATCTTTCTGAACCGGCCCATGCTGATGCAATGGTCATTAACAGCAGCGCAAAAATCAATTGAGGAATTGACATCATCATATCCACGAACCGCGACAGGAACTGATCAAACCACCCGCCAATTGCCGCTGCTAGAAATCCGAAAAAAGTGCCAATTAAAAATGCAAGGCAAGTGGTAATGAAGGCAATGCCAACAGTATTTTGTCCGCCATAAATCAAACGTGATAAAAGGTCGCGGCCAATCTGGTCGGTGCCTAGAGGATGTGCTGGGTTTCCGCCAAGATTGGGATCACCGCCTGGCAATACATTCACATTGGAAAAAATCTCGGCTTGCCCATAAGGCGCGAGCCAATCAGCAAAAATTGAGATGATTGCATAGCTAATAATAATCAATATGCCCAACGCCGCGGTTACCGGCATTTGCCGAAATACTTTGCGGCTTCTCTCAGAGCCGACATGGCGACCAATGGAACGAAACAGATAGCCGGCAAGGCCAAGACCAATAATGCCATGGACTAGCCATTGAAAAAATATCAATTCTTTCACAAAATATAGCCACAGCATGTGATAAACGGTGACTGCGGCCAACACATATCCAAAGGAAGCGGCAAGGCTCATAGCGGTAAAACTGCCTTGTACCCGAGCAACTGGCAAAAGACGACCAATCGGACGTAATAAGATGCTGGCGGTGATTATTCCGCCAAGCCAAAAAACTATGTTTAAATTTTCCATCTTGCCGCCCCTATTTTGGAATCCGCAAACGCGGATTTGACAAAATGGCCATAATGTCAGCCAACAGATTAAGCATGATGTAGGCAGTGGCAAATACCATGCAACAAGCTTGGACTACAGGAATGTCCCTGATCTTTACACTATCAACGAATAGTTGGCCAATCCCCGGATAAACAAACACAACCTCTACCACCACAACACCGGTAATCAGATAAGCAAGGTTCAGTGCTATCACATTTATGATCGGCGCTAATGCGTTTGGCAAAGCATGAACAACGATCACCCGAAAGGGACTAAGCCCCTTCAAACGCGCCATCTCGATATAGGGTGATGCAAGCAGGTTGATGATGGCAGCACGGGTCATCCGCATCATATGCGCTGTTACGACGAGGGTAAGTGTCAGTGCTGGCAAGAGGGTCTTTTGCAGCCGTTCAACAAAACTCATTCCTTCAAAAATATTTGATAGTGACGGCAGGATGGGGTTTAGAACGGCAAGGGTCAAAATAAGGATGTAGGCAACAAAAAACTCTGGGCTGGAAATTGATGTCAGGGTGCTAACATTCGCAACACGGTCAAAGATTGAGTTTCGATAAAGTGCCGCCAGAATACCGATGGTCAATGACAGGGGCACGGCGATGGCGGCAGTTACGCTTGCCAAAAAAATGGTATTGGTAAAACGTGGCACTAGTTGGGCCGCGACTGTCCCATAGTTTGAAGAGCTGCTTTCACCAACATAGGCGCTGAAATTGGCTTGGGCAAAACTGGTGCCAAAATCTCCTCTGGCAGCATTAAGGAGCCAGTCGAAATAGCGTGTCACAATAGGCCTATCCAGCCCAAGGTCGAACCTAATAGCTGCAACGGCTTCCGGTGTTGCAGCCTGACCTAACAGCGCCTGAGCAAAATCACCCGGCAGCATGTTTACCGCCAGGAAAATGATGATCGACACTAAGAATAATGTCAGAAAACCCAGTCCGAGGCGCTCTAGTATAATTGATAAAATACCCATGGATTTCCATGTTCGCCAAAATTGTTGGTGTTGCATTTCCCTGCTTGAATCAAGGCCAACTTAAAACCAAAAAGTATGGAGCAGTTTTGGAAAGCTCCACGCAGTCTCTGAAAACTGCGTGGAGTGTTGCTAAAATTAGCCGACTATCTTACGCAAACCACCAACGCTTTGATATGCGTGAGTTATCTAGCATCCATAAATTTCCCACTTTTGGTCCATGGGCAAGTTTTGTCGAAACCGCATCTAGGTAGTTCTGGTACATTGGAATAACAGTCCCACCTTCTTGAGAGCATAGCGACTGCATTTCAGTGTAAATCGTACGCCTTTTCTTAGTATCTAATTCAGAGCGTCCCTGTTTTAAGAGAGATTGAAATCTCTCATTTTCCCATCCGGCTTCATTCCATGGCTGTCCACTCTCATATGCGGTTTGGAACATCCAGTCTTCAGTAGCCCTGCCTGACCAATAGCTTGCGCACCATGGCTTTTTCATCCAGACATTTGACCAATAGCCATCAGCTGGTTCTTGAATGACATTAATGTTGATCCCACATTTTGCGGCCGAGTTAGAATAGAGCTGCCCCGCATCTGTTGCACCAGCGAATGCACCCTCTGAAACATGAAGATCAAGTTTCAGATTGCTCATCCCCGCTTTTTTCAGATAGTGCTTAGCCTTATCTGGATCATAGGAAATTTGCGGAAGATCAGCGGCATAATATTGGTTAGCCGGGCCGATTGGATGATCATTGCCAACAGCTCCATGACCCAATAAAATTTTATCAACCATTTCTTGGCGGTTCACGGCATATTTGAGCGCCTTTCGCACATTTACATCTTTGAAAGGGTCCATCTTGCAAAGCATTGGGAAGACATTGTGCATGTTACCCGTAACTTCAATGATTTCGACATTTGGGTTAGCTTTCATCAATGGCACAGTTTTGAAATCAACACGGTTCACCGCGTCAACTTGCCCAGTCATCATTGCGTTCATGCGTGCGGATGCGTCTGCAATCGCAATCGCCTCAACTTCGGCAAAATAACCAACCGTGTCCGCCCGATAATGGTCTTCAAACTTTTTCACCAATGTGCGAACACCTGGTTCAAATGAAACAACCTGATATGGGCCAGTGCCAATGCCTTTACTGATAGCTTCTGCGACCATGCCAGCTGGGAACATGCAAATATGATAGTCAGATACGAGGTAAGGGAAGTCAGCACTGCCAGACTTTAGCGTAAACTGAACTTGCGAGTCGCTCAGCTTTTTCATTTCTGCAACGGAAGCCACAATTGGCTTGGCTGCTGATTTAGCGCCTTCCGCAACATGCATTTGCATTGACTCAATAACATCATCAGCGCCAAAACTTTTACCGTTATGGAATTTTACACCTTTCCGTAAAGTGAAGGTCCAGATTTTCGCATCTGGAGTGGCGTCCCAGCTTTCAGCTAACTCACCTCTGAGGCTCCCGTCTGATGCCACCTCAGTAAGTGTTTCGAACACGCACCCTGCGCCCATGTTAATCATGTAATTATCAGAATGGGTGCGGCTATCCCAGGTATCAGAAGTATTTGCACCGGCGAGGCCTAACCGAAGACGGCCCCCATGTTTAGCGGCTGCCATGGCAGGCAAACCAATGGTTGACAGCAATCCT
>Ga0222717_10003379_pt1 | contig 12029 bp, 14 predicted proteins | sample C33_18DmetaG_FD_165053 | JGI IMG/M metagenome (GOLD analysis project Ga0222717, IMG submission 165053) | Estuarine water microbial communities from San Francisco Bay, California, United States - C33_18D | ecosystem: Environmental > Aquatic > Marine > Unclassified | place: USA: California...
TACATAAGTTTAGTATTGGTGACCAGCGGTTGTAGTTCTCTCCTACACGTTCCTGGCAACACAGTCGATATCAGCACCAGTGTCTGTACCGGGCCCATGTGTTTGTTGCACTTAGTTAATACTTTCTTGACAGCATCATAGTTGAAATCTTTTACCGGTAGATGGCTGGTTGGTTCCCTGCCATCGTATCCATCCTCGTGTGGTGTGGGCGTGGCCACGAACACGATGTCTCTGTCTCTGCACACGTCTTCTATGTCTTCTCGTATATCGACGTAGGCACTGGACTTAGGCAATATGTCATAGCCGGCCACATCGAAACCTTTCTTGGCTATGGCCTCTGCACAGGGCATTCCCAGTTTGCCAAGTCCTATGAATCCTATTTTAGTATCGTAAATAATTTTCTTATCTGTAAATCCAAACATTATTCCCTTTGTAGATCGTTAGTGACACAATGGAATCCTCCGCCTAGGGTCCTTGATTGTCTCATTGATGTTGTAATTATCTGGAATCCATGGCCACGTAAATTTTCCACTAGTGGTACCTGAATATCATCGACGATCACAGTGTCGGGATCTATAGACAACACGTTCATGCCTATCCATTTAGATGCATATGGAAACTGATCGAAGTCTCTTGGTTCTACATCCTGCACCCATATCTTCTTGTAATCTTTCATGAAGCCTGGTAGTTGATGCTCCTTGACCCTGGATGCGTTTACCATCACAGTGTCTTTGCACAATGATAGCAGTGTGGAGTCGATGTGTGTAATGTCATAGTCCACCACTCGCCACTTTATCACTTCGAACTGGTTGCCGACCTGTTGTTGCAACCAATCAGCACCGGCTTCGTTGGCCGAGTGTGACAGTGAATATAGTAGTTTGTCATCCAACTTCAATACATTGGCGGCATCGAATATAGGATCGGTAGCAGTTGCAGGTCTCGGTGCCTTGATGATTTCAGCGTCTGCCCTGTGCAGAAAAGGATACATCTCTATCTCGTTTGCACGACTGGTGAATGGGGTAGGACATTGGATTATTTTGTTGCCAACTGTGAGAAGTACATCACGTGCCGAGTAGGACCAGTGAGGACCAGTAATGGTTGGCCTATGTACTTCAATACCTTTGTCTTGCAACATAGATGACAAGGCCTCGAGGTCGTCTCGTGCTTCCGATAGCACAGAACTTTTTAGAAGCCTACCTTTGAGTGTTTCGTGGTAGGTGGATCTTTCTATCCCTTCTTTGAATTCAACATCATCTTCAGGCCAACTGAAATTTTCTACAGATCCAACTATGACCGATTTCAAAGGGCTATACTCGTTTGTTGTTGATATTCTCATACAAATATTTAACTGCGTACATAAAGATTAAATATGTTTATGGAAATAGAATTATCTGACAATCAAGGCAACACAGAATCCATAAACGTGTTGCGAGGCAACATACAGACCGAATTAAACCATGGGCACTCGGTTTTGGTAAAACTACTGCAACCAGGTGTGATGTATGAAGCAGATGGCCAATGGAAAACAGTGGTTGATTTCATGAATGAATGGAAAAATAAACCTGTAAGTTTCCAATCTAACCTTATTCCAATCAAGAAGTGTGAAGCAGAGTTCACATACACGAATGATATGTTCTTCACAGGACCTCGACTGTATAAGGAAAATAAGATGTGCATTGATCTGCTTGACAAGTTGAAAGGTGTGGCAGACAAAAAGACAGAAACTTATTGGGATCTATTGCTTGGAGAGGCCAACGAGAACAAGGATCTGCTCTATGAGGCCATCAGTGGTCATCCTGTGTTAGATAAAACATTTCTCACTTACTTTGGCAAGGACACCAACAAAGGTTACTGGAGTGATCATGTTGTGCGTCCAATGAAACACACCGCGGAGACCTTAGGTCCATTGGCGAACAGATTCAACACACAGATCAGATGTAGCGATCTATTTGATCCTGCGATATACAATCAAACTCATTACACTGCCATGATTGAGACTACTATACATAACGACTTTGCCATGTTTAGTGAGAAGGAGGCAAAGCCTATAGTGGCACAGAGACCATTTATAATTTTTGGTGCTTGTAGACAGTTGCAGGCGTTCAGGAGTTTAGGATTCAAAACTTTCTTCGAAGTAATAGACGAGTCATATGACCTAATAGAAGACAAATCAAAACGTTGGCACAATGCGTTAGATAGCATGATGGCATTGACAGAAAAAGATCCTGAGGAAGTTTACAGCCAATTAGAAGATGTTTTGGCTCACAACAAAAATCATTTCGAAAACACAGAATGGAAACGTTGTCTTACTTGGACTTCTTACCAGTAATTTGTATCACGTATCTTGAAGACTCTCCAAGGTTAGCGGCCATGTGTTTGGTTGCTCCTTGCCAACTGAACCAAGTGCCGGCCGGTCCTGTGCAGTACCTGTCCTCTATCCATAATTGATGTCCGGGTGCTGGGTCATGTAGGAAAACCATAATCCTCACTATCTCTTCTACTTTGGCCTTCTTATTCCTTGCGTAGGTTGGATAGTTGTCTCGGTGCCATGGCAGTATCAATCCAGGCGTGTACTTGGCAAATGCATACACAGAATCATCAAGTTTGAACTGTTTGAGAACATATCCAAACACAGCATTTACCTCGTCCGGGACGAATACACCTTTGCCTACTTGTTCGAACTTAGGAATAAGACATCCTACCCTCTCCTTGTATATGCTATAGTTCTCTTCTGCGGTTGTGAAACCTTGCCGTTTGTCTGGATGCTCATACCATGGCAAATCTTCATAATCCTTGTGATTCCAATTCACAGGTATTGTGCCCTGTTTGTTATTCCAGTCAGAGTGAGAGTAAATCATAATGTATGTAGATAATTATCAATATATGAAATCGATAGGATTCTTTGGCGACAGTTTTTGTGCAAGTAATCAATCAGAGAGTTGGTGCAACATACTGCAACAAAAACTAGGTACAGACAGAATAAGGTGGTTTGGTAAACCAGGCAGGAGCATATGGAGTGTGTTCTTCCAGTTCAACGATCTTATCAAGCGTGGAGCAGTGCCGGACATATCTATTTTCTGTTGGACTGAACCATACAGGCTATATCATCCAAACCACATCCTGAGTGCGAACACAGAACCAATGCAAGGCGTTGATCCTAAAATATATGAAGCACTGGACCAATACTGGATACACCTACACAACTATGACAAGGACGAAATGGCCTATGAGTATGCGTTGACACACTATGATCAGAACATCTTGTCAAAGGTCAACAGTGAGATTGTTCAGATGTGGAGTTTCAGACCGTTCGAAACAGCAGGCAAGGACGCAGGCTTACAGTTGACCACAGGCACTTTCATTGATGAAAGTATGTTTGCTTTTAGTGGTGGCAAGGGCACCATAAATCATATGACCCCAGAACAGAATCAACAGTGGGCGGAAAAAGTTTATGAAATCTATCTAGATCAAGTTTAGATCTAATTTAGAAAGATCAGGATAAAAATCCTGTACATTATCAGCGGCGTCTTTGTTGTGTGGTCCATTCTCAGCAAGTTTGTCCATCAATAAAATTCCCCTTGCACAATCTTCGCAACTGAGATTATAGTGGTAACCTATCACAGGAAAAGACTCCTGCGTACCCCATGGCCTTTTAGACAAGTCTCTGCCATCATACCTTGCAAGTTGATAATATTCATGAGCATCCTTGTCGTCTGTAAGAATTGCACCACCTCTGTTGATCCTTACTACTTTTTTATTTCCAAAACTAAGACAACTTTCAGAGCCCGGTACATAACAATCTTTTGTAAACCTTAATGCCATGTCTAATATATTTGTATCGCCTAACTTATAATATCCCTTCCAGTCTTCCTGAGTAAATTGCACGGCGATGCCTAGTTTGTAACATGTCATAGGGACGCTTAGGTATGTCTTGTTTGGCAAAGCAATACTGTCAATGCTTTCCCCGTTTTTTAACTTGTATCTTAAACATAATTCGAGGCTGTGCGTACAGCAGTCAGTCACTGTCACATATGGAGCACCGGTGTAATCAGATATTTTCTTTTCAAATATTTTGATAACATCAAATGGATCATCGAACTTGTATCCTTTATCCTTAAGCATTTGTAACTCTTGTCTTTCTATCATTCTCTATCCAAATCCTGTGTAAGACAGTTTATCCCTGTGTCCCAGAAATATTTGTGTCTGAATGGCACCACGTGTAATTCAACCCCGTGCCTTTTCATGGCCTCCCTCACATCCTTGTTGTCGGTACTACACACTGCATTCTTTTCATCTAACATTAGAATGTTAACCATGAATGATGATTCTGCAACACTCCCTACCCAAGAACTAAAGTAATGGTCGACCATGTCTACTAATTTCTTGTCATGCTCCATGTTTGGCATAAGCCACTTGTCTTCACTTAGGTGTAACGCTGTCTTAAACTTGTCGTCGAACAGAGTGACTTCTTGTGGTACAACAACTACCTCGGCCTTTGGAAATATGTCAGAGTAATCAACTTCAGGGAAAGCCGTTACAATAAGTTCATCTGTGACTGGACAGAATACGCCGTCCGAATGTCCTTCGGTGCTCTTTACATGAATGTTTTTATCAGGAAACATTTTCTTCCATTGTGAATGAATAGCATCGTTGTCGTCATAGTAATCTTGTGTGCCTAGTATTAACATACCATCTAGTCTTGTAACAAACGAAGAATTGAAGTAATCGATTGGTGATGCGACAACATCGTTTCCTGCGTTTAATACTTCCCAGAAAATGTTATCGAAGAACTTTATCTTCTTGTTCCACATTTTTTGGTCTAATTTCTCATGTGACTTCCATGCCTCTCTGTGGACACTCTGTTCAGCGGTTGACATCGACTCGAAGTTCTGTGTCTTTTGTATTTTTGCGTCCTTACAGTAGTCGGCCCATGCGTGATTCTTGTTTGGCAATCCTGGATAATACATCTTATCATCTATCATACACATGAAATCACGAGGCGATATCGGCGGTGACATGTAACCCTGACCTAGCCTATAGGTTTCCATATTTGTATCAATATCAGGTCTAATCACATCGATACCTCTGGCCTGCATGAACTTACAAAGTCCTTGTAGATCCTGTTCTGTTTCTTGGGCAAGTTGTTCAAACTTTTGCCTCAACTGTGAATTTTCAATGAATGAAAAAATCTCTGGCGGGAAGGCTTTACCTACAACCACCGTCTTCAACTTTCGCCTTTGATTAGTCACCTTAAACATTTTCTCTCTCCAAATCTAGTGTACAACAATGCCAACATCCTGCGAGTGATCTTGCATGTCTACAAGCAACAGGAATGCTTTCGATATTATATGTCTTGAGTAATTTTATAAGGTCTGTTTGCTTTTTCTCTACAACGACTGTGTTTTGATCTAAACTCAATAAATTCATGTTAGACCACGGACTGGCGTTACAATAGCCTGGAAAGTGTCCAACATCTACGGGATCCGGACACCAAACTATATCCCAATTCCGGAAGAAATCCGGCAGTTGCTCAATTGTTTTTATACGTGAAGGATTGACCATAACAAGACCGTCTCTCAGTATTGTCATCGTGCTATCTAGGTGCATGAAAGAATACATATTTTCGCATAGGTGTACTTTCACATCAGTTCCTACTACTTCCTGCAATAATCTTGCGCCATGTTTGTTTCCACTGTTACTAACCAAATAAAATAGGTTATCATGGTGTTTCAAAATGTTTGCGGCTTCGAAAGCAGGCGCTGTTTCTTTAAGTGCCAACACGTCTTTGTTCTGTAGGCATCCTATGTTGTAAAAATCATCATCGAAGTCACGAGTAAGATCTACTAGTTTCTTTTGCTCAGTGGCTTTTTTGTTATCAAAAATATGCTTATGTTCATATTTCCTAGACCTAATCGGAGTAGGTGTCGCGATAAGCATGTCCTTGTATGAAAACACAACGTCTCTGGGACAGTAATAATGAAAATCAGGTTTATTGGAGTAATCAGGTCTTAGCACTTCTGATCCAAAATCTTGTAGCACTTCTACAAATGACTCGAGGTCTTCGTTCGCTTCGTCTATAACCTGTTGCGGGTAAGGACCAGAGTTGGGTCTGAAATCTGCAGGTTCGTTAGCATAGCAAACAGTGTGAAGGCTTAAGTCATACTCGGGGACTGTTGCCATGTCGGCATTACCAACAAGCACTTTTTTCAGTTTGGTATATTCGTTGTTTGTCATTTTATAGATGTTTTAATTGTATTATATATGTATTTCAAAATCAACCATTAACAGAGATAGCCTCTGTTCCAGTTATCTGTAAGTTATATCTAAATGATTCACTTAGATTTGCGGCCATGTGCAGGCAATCATTTTTCCAACCAAAGTATTCGCCAGCGTGTTCGTGACAAAAAACTTCATCAATCCATAACTGTTGACCTGGAGTGCTGTCATGAAGTGCCACAATAATTCTTACAATGTTGTCTGTGTCAGTAACCGCGTTGTACTTCCTATATGTGTTGTAGGTGTCTCTGTGCCATGGCAAATAGTTTCCTGGGGCATATCTTTGTATTTGGCAAGACATATTCTTTAAGTCGAATTGTTTCAAACACTCGGAAATATTTTTTGGAATATCATAACAAACATCTAGTGCGATTTTCAATTCAGAGGAACTTTCCACATCAGAAACAAATCCTCTGTAGGGATTTGGGTGTTGTTGGAATTGCAATGACTCATAATCGTCTTTAGTCCAGGTAACATTTATTTTACCATTAATCATTCCTTTTTCTCATTCCTGGCTTTACTGTTTTTTTCAATTTATCATTGTCGTTCTTTATAGTTTCTATCAGTTTGAAATCAATGTTTTTTTCTTTCATTGTTTTGATAAGTTGTTCCACATCTTTGGGTATACATGTTCCTTCATAGCCTCTCAAGTTATCATTCACGTCGAAGTATTTGTCTGTGACATTTTTTGTGTCCACAAATGATTGTTTGACCGCAGAGTAATCTACATTATATTTTTGACATATTTCATACATTATGTTCGCAAACACTACTCTCGCACCCACAAATACGTTGGAGTAGTATTTTGTTAGTTCCGCCTCGGTCTCGGAAACCATATTAACTTTTTGCGGCAGATGTTTATGTGCTTGTTTTACGACGTCAAAGATCTCTTTGTCTTTTGTTCCTATGACTAAAACATTCATTTCGTTCAAAAAATCATGAAGTGCCGATCTTTCTTTGCAAAATTCGGGTGACATACAAATTCGTAAATTAGTGTGCCTATCTTTAAGTTTTTTTGTAAAACCCGGAGGCACTGTGGATCTTATAACTACTATCCCTTTGTAATTTTTCGATAGCCTATTGATATATTCTTCGATGTTGTCTAAGTCTTTGTTGCTGTTGGTGGGCAGGCAAACAAAAATAATATCTGTAGTAATCAATGTTTCGAACTTGTCGATATTTTCTAGATCTATTCCAACAACTTCATGTCCGATAGACCAAAACCCATCTCTGTTTGCTTTGCCAACAATGCCTAGACCCAATATTCCTAATTTCATTTTAATAATTTTTCAATGCCTTTCTCAACTGAAGTTAATTCTAAATCCGGAAGAAGTGTTTGCATTTTTTGTATGTCGGGTTGCCTACGACTTACACTGCCCTCGGGTGCCGGCAAACATTCTATTTCTTCATCTATTTCCATTTTGGTTAATATTATCTTTGCCACTTCTTTTATGGTTACTTCTTCGTCAGACCCAACATTGATTATTTGATTCTTAGCATTACTCTTATCCATCAGAGACAAGGTTACTTTTACAGCATCGTCTATGAACATGAATGACCTCGTGTTGGCATGCCCATTCAAAACAAACTTACTTTGTTTTACTCTTGAAATGAAATCAGGTATGAAATGATCTGTTTGTCCTTCCCCGTACACATTGTGATAACGGATTATCAAATAATCAACGCCTGAGTGAATGACTGCCTGTTCTGATAAAGTCTTGCTATTAGCATAACTCCAACGAGGATTCATTAGATCATCTACTATCATTGGATAATCTTCTTTGCTAGGTAATGGTAGTTTTGCAAAGTCAGTTGCACCTGCCACAGACTCTGGAGTGCCAGCATAAACAAATAAGGTGCAACGTGTCTTGTAGTGCTCTAACAGTTTTAATGTAGGCACAATGTTATCATTGATGACCTCCAACGGTTTACTGTAGAAAAATTTAGTACCATTGAAAGCCGCGAGATGTATCACCACATCTACTTCTGGGTACTCAAAATCCTCTTTGAGGTCCACGGCCATATGTTTGTAGTTTGTGTCTGTGATATCAGATAATTTTCGATCTATTCCGTAGACAATATTGCTTTGATTTTTTAAGATTGCTTTGGTAATATGTTTACCAATAAATCCAGACGAGCCTGTGATTAAGTATTTCATTTCAGTTATTTAAGGTACCAAAATTTCAGCAATAAATTTTAACAATCTTACCAGGCTTATACCGACTTGAGAAACTACAAGGTAATTAAGTAAAAATGAATACTCCCTTAGGAAATATAGAACTTAAAGGCTACGCCGCCTTTGATCCACTTAAGACCTGCATGGTCGGAGATGTGTTCCCAATAGAAAAATTTAATCATATCAAAGAAGACAGGATACTTTCGCCTTTAAAGAAAGTCATAGAAGAGACCAAAGAAGACATGGAGAATCTTAGCACACAATTACAGAAACTTGGAGTGGAAGTGATGCGTCCTGATCTCAGCGATACACCTGTTGACCTATCAACCTATGCACGTAAGCCACCACAACAGACCAGAGACGACATGGCTGTGATAGGTGAGAACATCTACATAGCCAACAATCTTCCGGAGTACAAGCATATCTTAGATCGCATTCCTGAAGATAAGAAATTCTATCCAAAAAGATACATGGACTACACTGATCCCAGTTTCACTTACCAATTAAATTTGAATGATCCACGCACTCCTGACCAACAAAGATTGTTGAGCACATCTTTCATACACCTCATGGGCAAGGACATGTACTGGGGGACCAACCAACCAGGCTGGGCGACATCACCTTTAGTCAAACATCACAAGGATATGTGGCAACAGGAAGGCTTCAGGGTCCACCTCATGGACACAGAGAACATGGGCGGACATGGAGACGCCACTTGGTGCATACTCAAACCGGGTGTGATAGTCACTCTGCATGAACTACAGAATTACAATGAGATGTTCCCTGGTTGGGACATCTGTTACCTAGAGGACAAGTATTGGGATCAACTGTCTCCATTCAGGACCATGAAGAAGAAGGTGGGAGGCAAGTGGTGGATCGAGGGACAGGAACACAACGACCAACTGATAGGTTACGTCGAATCGTGGCTAGGCGATTGGGTTGGGTACTGTGAGGAGACTGTGTTTGAAGTCAACATGCTTTCAGTGAATCAGGAATGCGTGATAGTCAACAACTACAACAAAGAAGTGTTTGATTTTCTTGGAAAACACAATATCGAACCAATCATATGCAATCAAAGGCACAGGTGGTTCTGGGACGGCGGTGTGCATTGCCTAACACAGGACTTATACAGGGAAGGAGAGATGGATGACTATTTTTCATAATCACAGAGTTGTCTCTGATAACCTGCCATGGCTTAATGACAGCAGTCGTAATAATTTCTACAAAAAAGCAATACAGGGTTCTGTGCAAGGGAAACGTGTACTGGAGGTAGGTGCTGGTGCTGGACTTCTTATGCAATATGCACTGGATGCCGGAGCGGAACACGTGACAGGTGTTGAGATTAGAAAAGAGAGAGCAAAATTTTTAGACAGACTGTTCAAATCGCAAGGACATAAAAATTATACCATTCTAAACACAGACTTCATGTCTCTAGATAAGTCGATGTTATCCAATGTTGATGTAGTAATCTGTGAACAGACCGGTGACCAATTCAAGAATGATTTTCAAATAATGAGAGTGTTTGACAAATTTAAAGACTTTGATGTTGTCTGTATTCCCGACTCCTACAACATAGATGTCCATGTGTTCGATGGCAAAATTGAGAAAACGATGCCATTGGTCAAAAACGACAGCATACCGGAGACCTACGAGAACGCCATCAAGTCAATGGTGATAACCGAGCCAACTGAATTATTTGAAAATATATGGAGCACTTCAATCAATAAGGGAGCAATACCGATCAGTATCGAGTTGGATCTAACCGGCTACAAGGATTGCACTCTGTACATAGACGACCACGTAGGCTTCAAGGGAAAGAGATGTCCTTACCTCACAGGATATGAGAACTGGGACAAACCTTATACGTATTATATAGATGATGCCAGGGGTATCTGTGATATCTATCTGAAGGATGGAAAATGGAATCACAAGAAAAAGTAGAGGTTAAACTGTTGGTGTCTGACAGGGTGATACACAATCTATCAGAAGCCCTGATAGATATCTCTGCCGCCATGCACAACGACAAGGATCTTTACATTACCTTAGGCACAGAAGGACCAAGCCTGGACATGTTGACTTACCGTGTGCGTGATAACCTACAGGCCCTGCTAGAAGATCTTTGTGCGAAGATGACTTATGATCCAAACAGGATAGAGATAGAGACAGGAAACTTTATTGAGAATGCCCAAACAAGTTTTCGGATAGTGAGTAGGAACACAGTAAAGGGATGGTTCTATGGCGAGCATTTACGCAAGATTGCAGTAAAAGAAGAAAAACAATTCAAACACCATTTCGGCAACTTTGTTTCCAACAGCACCTATCCTAGATTACTGTTGGCATCATATCTACACACCCACCACAGGGACAAGACTCTACAGACCTACAGGAGAGATCCCAAAGATCCAGGACAGGCCGTCGACCTAGACCTTGACAAACTCATGTTTGAGTGTGCAGATCCATCAGTGCTGACCAATGTGGCCTCTTTCGTCAAGCACCTGCCACTAGAACTGGAACAGGGTCTGGCTGAACACCCAAAAATTAATATATCCGCGGGCGAGGATGGTGCGGCAATCAACAGCAATATAATTTCTTGGTACGACAGTTTCTTCTGTGATGTTATCACAGAGACCTTTTTCTCTGGGCGGACGTTCTTCCCTACAGAAAAGACAACAAGACCGTTGTTGTGCCGTAATCCTTTCATGGTACACGGACCGAGAAACTTTTTAAAGCACCTACGTGGCCTAGGCTTCAAGACCTTTTCACAGTATTGGAGTGAGGACTACGATCACTATGAAGGATATGCCAGATGCAAGAAGATGTATGAAGTCATAGGTGAGATAGCACAAAAAGATACAGATGCTTTACACTCCATGCACAATCACATGAGTGAACTGTTAGAACACAACAGGCAAAGAATGTTATCACTACCTGATCAAGACATAGAGAACTTTATGCGTCAAAAACACTGATGGCTCGCTATTGGCTCGCTATTAGGTGTGTGAATTTCTAGAATTATTTTGAGTAGTCTGGCAGAGGACCACCATACTTCTTGCCTTTGATACGCTTGCCGCTGACCTTCATGGTCTTGCCGCCCACTTTCTCGTTACGCTTGCCGGTACGCTTCATCTTGCCCTGTGATTTACAACTGCTGACCCAACTCGCGGGCAGGGTACCCATTGGTTTGGAACAGGCCCCCTTGGGTGCTGGTCCTATGTTCTCTGAGGTGTTGTATATCTCGAATATCTTCATCGCAACTGTATTTAACACATCCGTCCATGTCAAGTTGATCTTGTGCAAAGTGTAGCACCCGTAACAAAATGTTATCAGTTTATAGGTTTAAGCATCAGTTTAAGCATCAGCATCAGCATTAGCATTAGCATTGTAAGGTTTAGATGTGTTAGGTGTAAGGACTATAAATACTCGTATGAAGATCACAGAAGTCATCATTGCGTCAAAAGAATCCAAAGATACAGGATCTAGTGCCACAATATCTAGTGCCATCAAAGGCGACCAGACACAAGATATAGTGCCACAAGATATAGTATCAGAAAACTTCCAAGGCACAATAGAGGAACAG